>Ga0079098_1028885_pt1 | contig 11074 bp, 14 predicted proteins | sample ADurb_H2B_01_Slu_FD_74559 | JGI IMG/M metagenome (GOLD analysis project Ga0079098, IMG submission 74559) | Active sludge microbial communities from Illinois, USA, of municipal wastewater-treating anaerobic digesters - ADurb_H2B_01_SludgeMetaT... | ecosystem: Engineered > Bioreactor > Anaerobic >...
AAAAAAGCGGCTAATGTAACTAAGAAAATGATGAAAAGCCCTATTCAATAATATATTAGGCCATAGAAAGGAGGTGAGAAAATGCAAGCAACTAATATTTATTTACCACCTACTCCGGTAAAAACAGAGACTAAACCAGTTAGTCCACAGAAAAGTAGCTCAAGGGAGAAGGACTTTGGTCAAGTGTTGAAAACAACTAGACAAGACCAAAAACAAGATACAAAACAAGATAAACCACTTCAAACTGAAAAAGTAGACAAACCAGTAACGGAACAAAAGCCAGAGGAAAAGACAGACGAAAAACAAGATACAAAGAATCCCCAAGATACTTTGCAGCTAACCCAAATAGTTAATGGGATACCAATTATTGTAGTAAACCAGGACCTAGCTAATGGGCAAGGGAAAGATGCTCAAACAGGTAATGAACAAAATATTTCCAGCTCTCAAAGCATGACTCCAGTAACTCTACAGGGCGGTACTGCAGCTAATGGAAATGATCTAGTTACTAATCAAATGTCTCAGCCTAGTTGTAGTTTTACGCAAGTAATGGTAGATAATCTTAATCAACAACAGCCACAAACTAGTAATTCCTTAGGGCAGGTTGTGCTAGGAACTCAAGATCAAGGGGAAAACATAGTAATTCAAACCCAGCAGGAAGTAAAAACTGGTAGTCAGTTATCAGCTGTCTTGGAAAATGGTAGACCTATAATACAAAATCCTATTAATCCTATTCAACAAGAAAACAAGACTACTAATACTGTCAATCAGTCGGCAAATCTGGAGGAAAATAGTTTAGTTCCTGTATTTAATAACCAAGCTGAATTGTCGGAGCCAACAACAGAGAATAAACCTGGGACCAAAGTTGAAGGTGCAAAGGAGTTTTGGCAAGCCTTAGCTGGTAAGGTAGAGGTGAAAGATACAACTGGTTTTGGGGGTAATAATCAATCTAAGCAGGGAGATTCCAAGCCTGATAGCCAAAGCAATTTTACTCCTGCTCTTAGTCCTGTAAGTTCTCAATCAATTACAGAGACCCATCAGGTTAAGGAGAATTTTGCTAAGAATTTGCAGTCTTTAGATAATGATATTCTTCAGCAGGTCATCCAGAAGGTTCAGGTCAACTTAAAACCCGGGCAAACGGAAATGAGAATGCAGCTCAAGCCGGAGCATCTAGGGGAAGTACAAATGAAACTTGCCATAGAGGATGGAAAAGTCAGTGCTCAGTTTTTAACTAATAGTCAAAATGCTAAGGATGCTTTAGAAGGTAATTTAGTTCAACTAAAACAAAGTTTGCAGGACCAGGGAATTAAAGTAGAGAAGTTATCAGTACTAATTGGCGGAGGAAATTTACAATTTAATCAAGGTCGTAAGGAAGAAACTTTCACCAACCAACAAAAGGTAGCGAAAAACTGGCGAAAAGTTAGTGGTGATAATTATGAAGTAGCGGATGTTTCAGTGGTTGAATCAGGAAGAAGCCAGATACTTTCTTCTGACCAAGTGGACTACAAAGCTTAGGGAGGAGTGAAGATTATGACGGTAAATAATTATGGTTTATCAGGTAATGGTTCTATAACAAATACTTCAGAATCTACTAGTACTACTACAAAAACTAAAGCTATTGATAATACTATGGGTAAAGAGGCCTTTATGAAACTTTTAGTTGCTCAATTACAGAATCAGGATCCATTAAATCCGATGGATGATAAAGAATTTATTTCCCAAACTGCTCAGTTCAGTTCCTTGGAACAAATGATGAACATGAGCAAGAGTTTTGCTGGGGTGCAGGCAGTCAGCTATCTAGGCAGGAATGTGGTTGCTAATGATAATGAAACAGGTAATTTAGTAATGGGGACAGTTGTGGCGACAAAATATGTGGATGGGGATTATCAGTTAACTCTAAATATTGGTAATGGTAAGACTCAAGATTTTGCCTTAAGTGATATTCAACAAGTAACTGAATAGATAAACTATGCTCCTGCTAGGAGGTGAAAAAATGGCTGAAAAGATTTTTATTCCCCCTCATACACCCATTACACCAGTTAGACCAATAGGGAACAGTCAGATTATAACAAAGGCAACAGAAAAGAAGAATTCTTTTGGCCAAATTTTTCAACAACAGCTAGAGAAACAAAATAGTCTCAAGTTCTCTGCCCATGCAGAAAAAAGGCTACAGCAGAGAAATATTACTCTAGATGAGGAAAAAATGGCTAAATTAGAAAGTGCAGTAAGTAAAGCAGAGGCTAAGGGGGCTAAAGAATCTCTAATTCTTATGAATAACCTAGCTTTTGTAGTTAGTGTTCCCAATAAGACTGTAATTACTGCTATGGATCAAGCTGGTATGAAGGAGAATGTATTTACTAACATTGATAGTGCTGTAATTGTCTAAAGGGCTGGACCTTTAAAGGAAGCCCGGAAACTGCTGAATGACCGAAGCAGTTAAAATTTCTTAAGGAGGATGATTAACCATGATGAGATCACTCTTTTCCGGAGTGGCTGGTTTAAAGAGTCACCAAACCAAAATGGACGTTATTGGTGACAACATTTCTAATGTTAATACCATTGGGTTTAAGTCATCTACTGTTAACTTTCAAGATTTGCTAGTACAAACCATGAGAGGTGCTTCTGCTCCTCAAGGTGGTAGAGGTGGGACTAACGCTATGCAAGTTGGTTTAGGGGTAGGTATCGGCAGCATTAGTGTAAATAACACCCAAGGGAACCTACAGAATACAGGCAAAACTACTGATCTGGCCATAGATGGCGATGGATTCTTCATTGTTAGCAATGGTAATGATAAAGCATATACTAGAACGGGAACTTTAGATGTTGACCAAAAAGGAAACCTAATTATGTCTACTAATGGTATGAAAGTAAACGGATGGCAAGCTGTAAATGGTGTCATACCGAATACCGGAGAACCAGGAGAAATTACCATTCCAATTGGTTCCTCTATTCCAGCTAAAATGAGTGATGAGATCACTTTTACTAAAAATTTGGACCCTACTTCCGGTGTTTCTACATCTAACGCAAGAATAGCAACTAGTACAACAGTCTATGACTCTTTGGGAGGAGCCCACTCTATCGAAATTACCTATGCTAAGCCTATTAACACTACTGCCATCAACGTGACTGGCGCTGTGTTGGATAATGCGGCGGGAACAACAAAAAACCAAACTTTTTTAATTGGTGATAATTCAGGAAATTTACGAAATGTAACTTTAACTTTTACAGCCACAAGCCCTGCGGCTAGCCCTCAAACTTGGACCATAACAGATCCAACAGGATATTTTCATGCTAGCAGTGCTGTGAATTTGAACGATCTAAAGAGTGGAATTACATTAACCTCCGTCTCAACAACTCCTAGTCAATCCATTACCTTAAAATATGATGCGACCACAGGTACTAGTGTTAAGGATGGAACGGTTACCTATACTGATGTTGATAAAACATCTGCTGCAACAGACACATGGTCATGGATGGCTAGCACAACTGATCCAACAGTAAGCAGTATAAGTACTACAGCTAATCCGTTAATATTTAATACAGATGGTTCCTTTTCAAGTGGTGGTGGAAATCTAACTCTTAACTATAATCACGGTGCTACTGGTAATCAAAGTGTTATCATTGATATGTCTAGTTTAACTCAGTATGCGGGCAAAAATGGAGATGCAACCACTGTAACTGGGGTGGCAGATGGATATACCAATGGATCCTTACAGTCAATTTCAATAGACACTAATGGAATAATCACTGGTGCATTTTCTAATGGCCTTACAGAATCTATAGGCCAAGTGGCTTTAGCCACATTTAATAACCCGGGAGGATTAATCCGCCAGGGTGGCAGCCTTTATAAAGTATCCAACAACTCTGGTGAACCACAAATTGGTACCTCCGGTAACGGTGGAAGAGGAAAAGTTACTCCGGGAGCTTTAGAAATGTCCAACGTGGACCTAGCTCAACAGTTTACTGACATGATTGTTACTCAAAGGGGATTCCAAGCTAACTCCAAAATTATATCTACTACTGACGAGATGTTAGAGCAATTAGTTAACCTAAAAAGATAGTAAGTAAAGGGGCCTGGCTGAGGTCAGGCCCATATTCTATTAATAAGTAAGGGGGTTTTTGTTTGATTAGAGTAACCCGCCTAAATAAGAAGGAATTGGTTATCAATGCTGAACTAATCGAAACTTTGGAATCTACGCCAGACACTATCATTACTTTAACTGATGGGAAGAAAGTTGTAGTATTAGAAGGGATAGATGAAATAATTGAGAAAATAGTAGCCTATCGGAGGCTGATTAATCAACCCATAGAGAATAAATATAGAGGGGAAACAGAAAAAGAGAAGTAGAAAGAGGTGAACTTCCTTGGACTTGGCCACAATCATTGGTTTTATCTTGGCTTTAGCCAGCATATGTGGAACCACGGTTATGGAAAAAGGCAACTTACTTTCTTTACTTAATCCATCTGCTGCTTTAATTGTATATGGAGGAACACTATCAGCAATTTTAGTTAGTTTTCCTTTAGAAAGAGTAAAAGCAATCCCATCTCTAACTAATAAGGCTTCAAAAGAACATTCCGTTAATCTTGCAGAAATGATTACCATATTGGTGAACTTTTCAGAAAAAGCCAGGCGGGAAGGACTTTTAGCCCTGGAAAATGATATTCAAAACTCTGATAACGAATTCTTAAAGAAAGGTCTACAGCTTATTGTAGATGGTACTGATCCAGAGTTGATCAAAAGTATTCTAGAGACTGAATTAGTTTTTATGGAGAAAGAAGAAGAAGCTGCAATAGCGGTTTTTGAATCGGCCGGAGGGTATTCACCTACTCTTGGTATTATAGGAACAGTAATGGGACTAATTTCTGTACTTAATAATCTTTCTAATCCCAGTGAACTAGGTCATTCCATAGCTACAGCCTTCGTAGCCACCCTTTATGGTGTTGCTACAGCTAATCTTTTTTGGCTCCCAGTAGGAAACAAGTTGAAAATTAAGGCTAAAGAGGAAATATTGCTTTACGAAATGATTTTGGAAGGCATTCTTTCCATTCAAGCAGGAAATAACCCAAGGATTTTAGAGGAGAAGCTAAAGGCTTTTATTACTGATAAAGATCAGAAACAACAGCTGCAGGTATCCGAAGGACTGAATGTTGATGAATAGGAGAAAGGAACCAGAAAAACATCCTAATCATGAACGTTGGTTAATAACTTATTCAGATTTAATTACTCTTCTGATGGTCTTTTTTATTGTTATGTACTCAATGTCTAGCGTTAACGCTCAGAAGTATGAAAGCTTAGCTGCTTCTTTAAAAAATGGTTTTAATACAGGAAAAGGACAAAACATGCTCGCCGAATTTCATGGAAAGAACATCCTGAATTCCATGCAGTTACAAGTTAAAGAAAATGTAGATTTACAGCAAGCAGAACAAAAAATAAAAGAATATGCTGTAAAGAATAATTTAGATAAATCTATTCGTTTAACTATTAATGAAAGGGGTCTGATAATTAGTATAGTAGATAGAGTACTTTTCAATTCAGGGCAGGCAGAACTAACCCCTCCGGCGAGAATAGTTCTAGACAAGATTATCAATATCATTAATAGTTTGCCAAATCAAATTTTAGTCGAAGGTCACACTGATAATGTTCCTATTAGAAACAATCGTTATCCCTCTAATTGGGAATTATCTACTTCTCGGGCCACTAGGGTTATAGCTTACTTTATAAGTAAACAAGTGATGCCTAAGCGTCTTTCTGCTGCTGGTTATGCTGAATACAAGCCGCTAGTACCTAATGACACTAAGGAAAATAGGGCCATTAACAGGAGAGTAGACATAGTTGTCTTACGTTCTGTCGCCAATAAGCAGGAGACAAATGGAATAGTGAATCCAGAAAATCGATTGGTTGAGAGGAAAAAAATCAACTAAAATTCTAGACAGGAGGTGTTCTAATGGCTGAAGAAAAAAGCAAGAATCCTATAATGTTAATTGCTGTTATTTCTGTAGTGGTAGTTCTACTAGCTGGAGGTGTATCTTATTTTATTGTCACAAATATGCTGCATTCTAAGACCAGGGCAGAAACAAAAAAAGAGATGGGGCCTCTTTATACCTTGAAAGATGATATTATTGCTAATTTAGCTGATGAGGGAGAGGACCATTTTGTTAAAACTAAGGTAGCTTTAGAGTTAAGTGATAAGAAATTACTAAAAGTAATGGATGAAAGGACTCCTCAGATTAGAGATGCTATCATTACCATCTTAAGATCTAAACAAACTAGTGATTTACAGAAAAAAGATTCATTAACTAAAATAAAGGCTGAGATTATCAAGGATTGCAACGATGTATTAGTTGATGGTAAAGTAGTTAATGTATATTTTACTGATTTTGTAGTACAGTAGTGGGGTGAAATAAAATGTCAGACGTTCTTTCTCAATCTGAAATAGACGCCTTGCTTTCTGCCCTCTCTACTGGTGAACTGGATGCAGAGGAGATTAAAGTAGAAGAAAAAAGTAAGAAGGTTAAGCTCTATGATTTCAAAAGACCAGATAAGTTCTCTAAGGATCAAATTAGAACATTACAAATGTTGCATGATAGTTTTGCTCGCCTATTAACTACCTCCCTTTCTGGTCAATTAAGAACAATGGTGCAAATCCAAGTTGTTTCAGTGGAACAACTTACCTATGAAGAGTTTGTTCGCTCCATTCCTACTATGACTACATTAACTATTTTTGATATGAATCCTTTAGAGGGTAGTGGAGTATTAGAATTAGGACCTAATATTACTTTTTCTATTATTGACCGGCTTTTAGGAGGACCTGGTTATGCACCAGAGAAGGCTAGAGAGCTCACTGATATTGAAGAAATTATTATTGGCAAAGTTATTAATAGATTTTTAGATAATCTTCAGGAATCTTGGAAAAACGTAGCAGAAATTAATCCTAGCCTAAAGAGTATAGAAAATAACCCCCAGTTTGTCCAGCTAGTACCAGCTAATGATATGGTAATAGTTATTACCTTCAATACTATGATTGGAAAAAGTGAAGGAATAATGAGTATGTGCTTACCCTATATAGTTTTAGAACCAGTCCTACCGAAGCTTAGTGCTCATTATTGGTTTGCCAGTACCAGAAAAGAGAATAATGCCGAACATCTCAATCTAATAAAAAAGAAAATAGAGAAGGCTAAAATACCTCTAATAGTAGAGTTGGGGAGTGCTACTATTCCAATTCAGGACTTATTGCAACTTCAGGTAGGTGATGTAGTTTCCTTGGATGCAAAGGTAGATAAAGAACTAGACATAAAGATTGGAACTAGAACTAAGTTTAAAGCTCGCCCAGGATTAGTAGGAAATAAAGTAGCTATACAAATTTCCTCTATTGTAGAAGAAGGAGAGGATGAGAACAATGGATACTAGTGGTATGCTTTCGCAAGAAGAAATAGATGCATTGTTGAATGGAACTAATGACACTGTAGTCCAACCCCCAACAGAAAGTCAGTTACTGGATGATATGCAAAAGGATGCAGTAGGGGAAATAGGAAATATTTCTATGGGTTCTGCTGCTACTGCCTTGTCTCTGTTGTTGAATAAAAAAGTACAAATAACTACTCCGGAAGTTTCTATAACTACTATGTCGGAGCTAAGAACCGAATATCCTGTTCCGTGTGTAATTATTGATGTAAAGTATACACAAGGGCTAAGAGGTCATAATCTTCTTATGATTAAATTAAGGGATGCAGCGATTATTGCAGATTTAATGATGGGAGGAACCGGGGAAAATCCATCTGAAGAATTAAATGAGTTACATCTTAGTGCTGTTTCTGAATCTATGAATCAAATGATGGGTTCCACGGCTACATCTTTGTCTAGTATGTTCAACAAAAAGATTGATATTTCTCCTCCTGAGGTAAGAACTATTAATCTAAGTGATAGTCAGGAATTTGTAGGTAATATAGATGAAAACACACCTATTGTTAGAATATCTTTTTCCATGGAAATAGGAGACTTGATTGATAGTAAAATTATGCAGTTAGTGCCTATTGATTTTGCACAGGAAATGGCAAGAAATCTTTTTGGAGGTTTAGGAACTGAGGAAATAGTGGAAAATCCCCCGGCACCAGTGGTGGAGGAGAATACCACGCCTCCAATACAGGCTCCACCGCCTATGTCACCTGTACAACAGCAAACAGCTTATAGTGCACCTACAATGTCTAACTTTAATGATAGCGGATCTCAACATGTAGTTCATCCTACTAATCCAGTTTCCGTGCAGCCAGTGCAATTTGCTCAACTAAATACTAATCCGTCTTTAGAGTTACCTGCTAATATAGGACTGTTAATGGATGTACCCCTTCAGGTAACAGTTGAATTAGGCAGAACGAAAATGGCTATAAAAGATATACTTGAATTAGGAGCCGGTTCTATAGTAGAATTAGATAAACTAGCTGGTGAGCCGGTGGATCTTTTGGTTAATGGAAAACTGATTGCTAAGGGTGAGGTGGTGGTTATTGACGAAAACTTTGGTTTAAGAATAACTGATATACTAAGTCCAGCAGAAAGGGTAAATAAATTATAAAATAGTTTAAGATAAAGAGGAGGTATTTTTTATATGGCAACAAGAGTGTTAATAGTAGATGATGCGGCTTTTATGCGCATGATGTTAAAGGATATTTTAGTGAAGAACGGTTTTGAAATTGCTGGTGAGGCAGAGAATGGGGCGCAAGCTGTAGAAAGGTATCAAGAAGTAAGACCTGATGTGACTACTATGGATATTACAATGCCGGAGATGGATGGAATTTCTGCTGTTAAACAAATAAAAGCCTTGGATCCTGGTGCTAAAGTTGTTATGTGCAGTGCTATGGGGCAGCAGGCAATGGTTATTGAGGCTATTCAAGCGGGAGCAAAAGACTTTATAGTTAAGCCATTTCAACCAGATAGGGTTATAGAGGCTCTAAAAAAAGTTGCAGGTTGATAACTGTGGCTTACGAGAAGGGAGTTCTACCAACTAATGGACGGAAAAAGAAAGCTAACGCTATTTCTCCTTCTCATTATCTTAATAATTGTTTCTTTTAGTAACCTACAAGCCATCGCCCAACCTGCTCAAGAATATCTAGATTATTCTCAACCAGAACAAGTTAGTCAGCCTAATTTGTTCTGGGAATTAGTAAAGGTTGTTTTTTCTTTAATTTTGGTATTGGGTATGGCTTATTTAATTTTTCAATTCTTAGGTAAGAGAAATTCCTTTTTTATGAGGGGAGAGTTTATTAAAGTTATAGAGAACAACCTAATTGCACCTAATAAAAGTATTTCAATAGTAGAGGTAGGAAATAGATTTTTAATTTTAGGGATAACAGAGCAAAATATTAGTTTATTAACCGAAATAACTGATAACCAAATTATTAACCTTTTGAAAGAGAAGAGACAGAGAGAGTCCGACAATCAACCGACAGATTCTTTTGCTAATCATTTAGCTGGATTTTTGGGTAAACTTAACTCTATCACATTAACAAAACAATCCGAGAACTCAATGAGTGAATTGAATAATCTAGAGAATTATTTCAATAAGCAAATAGGAAAAATTAAAGATTCTTCTCTGCAAGGAAAAAAAGAAGGCGCAGAAAAGGATGAATTAAGATGAGCCAAAAACAAAAGATAATTTGTGTATTAGCTACTTTAGCTTTTCTTTTTCTTTTTTCAGATAAAGCTGGGGCCGCTTCCTTTCTTCCTCTCCCTCAAATACAAATAGGTGTTAATAACGATGCTGATAATCCTCAACAGACTGCAACTAGTTTACAGATTCTTTTTTTATTGACAATTTTGTCTGTAGCACCTGCTATTCTGATTATGATGACTTCCTTTACCAGAATTATTGTTGTTCTCTCTTTTCTGAGAAGTGCCTTATCAACTCAACAGATGCCGCCTAACCAAGTATTAATAGGTCTAGCATTATTTTTGACTTTTTTTACTATGGCTCCTACTTGGGGTCAAATAAATGACAAGGCTTTACAACCTTACCTAGCTAATAAAATAACTCAAACAGTGGCTTTAGAAAGAGCCATGGAGCCTACAAGAAGTTTTATGTTTAAACAAACAAGGGAAAAGGATATCGCTTTATTTATCTATTTGGCTAAAGATGATAGACCTCATAGTCAAAAGGAAGTTCCCACTTATGTTTTAATTCCAGCTTTCATTATCAGTGAATTAAAGACCGCTTTTCAAATCGGTTTTATGATTTTTATTCCCTTTTTAGTTATTGATTTGATTGTAGCTAGTACTTTAATGTCTATGGGTATGATGATGTTACCACCGGTAATGATTTCCTTGCCTTTAAAAATCATGCTGTTTATTTTAGTTGATGGCTGGCATTTGGTAGTACGTTCACTAATTCTAAGCTTTCATTGAGCGGTGTAGGGGGAAAAGAGCATGACTTCAGAATTTGTCTTGGGCGTAGCTCAGAATGCTTTACTGACTGCTTTATTAGTATCAGCTCCTATGCTGGGACTAAGTATGCTAGTAGGATTAGTTATAAGTATTTTACAAGCTACTACCCAGATTCAGGAACAAACTCTAGCTTTCGTACCGAAGATAATAGCAGTATTGGTAGCAGTAGTAGTTTTTGGTTCCTGGATGTTAAAAGTACTGATCCAATTTACTATCTATTATTTGCAAAACTTACCTAACTTTATTCATTAATTTGTGCCTCTAAAGGATGAGATAAATGGAAGGCATACAAACAATTCTTAATCAATTTAATTTTTTTCTCTTAGTCGTTGCTAGGATGACTGGTATTTTTGCTTTCACCCCCTTTTGGGGGAGCAGAAATATACCTGGTCAAGTGAAAATTGGCTTATCCTTTATTTTTGCCTTTATAATTTTTCCCCTAGTAGCTAAACCACAAATAGTTTTACCTAATAGTTTCTTAACTTATTTTTTGTATCTTATAGCAGAGTTAATTGTTGGTTTAATTATTGGTTATATAGCTATGCTGATTTTGATGGCTATTCAATTTGCCGGAGGATTAATTGATATGCAAATGGGTCTTTCTATAGTTAGCGTATTTGATCCTCAATCTAGTATGTCTATGCC
>Ga0079098_1023844_pt1 | contig 11072 bp, 6 predicted proteins | sample ADurb_H2B_01_Slu_FD_74559 | JGI IMG/M metagenome (GOLD analysis project Ga0079098, IMG submission 74559) | Active sludge microbial communities from Illinois, USA, of municipal wastewater-treating anaerobic digesters - ADurb_H2B_01_SludgeMetaT... | ecosystem: Engineered > Bioreactor > Anaerobic >...
AAAAAACTGAGTTCGATGTTATCCTAGCTTCTGCTGGCGATAAAAAAATCGGCGTAATTAAAGTAGTAAGAGAACTTACTGGACTTGGCTTAAAAGAAGCTAAAGACCTAGTAGACAATGCTCCAAAACCAATTAAAGAAGGCGTAGCTAAAGAAGAAGCTGAAGAAATTAAAGCTAAATTAGAAGAAGCTGGAGCAAGCGTAGAAGTAAAATAGTTTGCCAAAAGTAAAAGCACTCTGGAAACAGAGTGCTTTTGTTTTTTCTTACCTTTAGAGCCAGGCCTTGACAAATAAAAATATTTATGATATTATTTGATAATGCGATAGTTTTGTTTGGATGTATGGAAAATAATTTTTAGGGGAAGATGGAATAATAAAGAGGTATGACAATTATAGCAACCTGAGGGAATTTTAGGTTGTTTTTTCCGTGTCACTAAATTATATGTTTTCATTTTCTTTTCTAACACCATATATTCGACAGTAGAGGTAAAATTCCTTCTTTGGAATAAAAAGAATAAGGAGTGATATTTTAATGACCTACATCATCCAGTCCGGGAAGAGAGAGAGAGTTAGTTATGCTCGCTTGAAAGAAGTATTGGAACTACCCAATTTAATTGAAGTGCAGAGAAAGTCTTTCCAATGGTTCTTAGAAAAGGGGTTAATCGAATTATTCCATGATATTTCTCCTATTCAGGATTTTACCGGGAACTTATCTTTAGAGTTTATTGATTATACCTTAGGTGAACCTAAATATGGCGTAGAAGAGTGTAAGGAAAGAGATGTTACATATTCTGCTCCGGCTAAGGCTAAAGTTCGCCTCCGGAATAAAGAAACTAATGTAGTTATTGAGCAAGAAGTTTTTATGGGGGAGTTTCCCCTAATGACAGAAAAAGGCACTTTTATTATTAATGGTGCGGAACGGGTTATTGTCAGCCAATTAGTTCGCTCCCCAGGAATTTATTTTAATGAGCAAATTGATACTACTGGGAAAAAGATGTTTTTTTCTACCATGATTCCCAATAGAGGTGCTTGGTTAGAGCTAGAGCTAGATAGCACTGATGTCCTTTCCGTAAGAATAGATAGAACCAGGAAACTTCCTGCTACTATCCTTTTAAGAGCTTTAGGTTATGATGATGATGCTAAAATTCTGCATATGTTTGATAATAATGAGATTATTAGAAACACTTTAGAGAGGGATAGCACCAGCAATCAACAAGAAGCTCTAATTGAGATATACAAAAGACTAAGACCGGGGGAACCCCCTACAGTGGACAGTGCCAAGACCCTTTTAGGAACCTTATATTTTGACCCTAAAAGATATGACTTAGCCAGTGTAGGCCGTTACAAAATAAATAAAAAGTTAAAGATAGATGTTCCAATTGATACTAAGGTTTTAACCCATGAAGATATCATTGAAGGATTTAGATATATTTTAAACTTAGTAAAGGGTGAAGGCAATGTAGATGATATTGATCACCTAGGTAATAGACGGGTAAGATCAGTAGGTGAACTTCTACAAAACCAATTTAGAATTGGACTAACCCGAATGGAAAGGGTAGTCCGGGAAAGAATGTCCATTCAGGATGCAGAAAATATTTCTCCTCAGGGATTAATTAATATAAGACCAGTAGTTGCCTCTATCAAAGAATTCTTCGGTAGCAGTCAGTTATCGCAATTTATGGATCAAACTAACCCATTAGCTGAACTGACTCACAAGAGAAGACTAAGTGCTTTAGGCCCTGGTGGTTTAAGTCGGGAAAGAGCTGGGTTCGAAGTACGGGACGTACACCACTCTCATTATGGCCGGATGTGCCCTATTGAAACCCCAGAGGGTCCAAATATCGGTTTGATTGGTTCTCTAAGTACCTTTGCCCGCATTAATGAGTTTGGCTTTATTGAAACACCATATAGAAAAGTAGTAGAGGGTCGAGTAACGGAGGAAATAGTTTATCTTACTGCTGATGAAGAGGATCAATATGTTGTAGCTCAAGCCAACACTATCTTTGATGAGACTACTGGAGAAATTAAGGAAGAAAGAGCTTTAGTCCGTTTTAAAGACGAACATTTATTAGTACCGCCACAAAAGGTAGATTTAATGGACGTATCTCCTAAACAGTTGGTCAGTGTGGCCACAGGAATGATTCCTTTCTTAGAAAATGATGATGCTAACCGGGCCTTGATGGGGTCTAACATGCAGCGTCAAGCAGTGCCCCTGCTAGTTACCCAAGCTCCTTACATTGGAACTGGAATGGAAGGACCAGCAGCTAAGGATTCAGGGGTTTGTGCTGTTTCTAAAAATCCTGGGGTAGTAGAATATGTTAGTGCTGACCGAATTGTTGTCCGTACCGATGACGGGAAGCAGGATGTCTATAAGCTGCTAAAGTTTACCCGCTCCAACCAAGGTACTTGTATCAACCAAAAACCTATTGTTTATAGAGGTGAAAGGATAGAAGCTAATCAGGTAATTGCTGACGGACCTTCTACTGATATGGGGGAACTTGCTTTAGGCCGCAATGTTCTAGTTGCCTTTATGACTTGGGAAGGATATAACTATGAGGATGCTATTCTTCTTAGCGAGAAGCTAGTTAAGGAAGATGTTTTTACTTCAATCCATATTGAAGAATATGAAATTGAAGCTAGGGATACTAAGCTAGGCCCAGAAGAAATTACTCGGGATATACCAAATGTTGGGGAAGATGCTTTAAAAGATTTAGATGAGAGAGGTATCATTCGTCCAGGGGCGGATGTTATGCCAGGGGATATTTTAGTAGGTAAGGTTACTCCTAAAGGAGAGACTGAGCTCACTGCAGAAGAAAGACTTTTACGGGCCATCTTTGGGGAAAAAGCCAGAGAGGTCAGAGATACTTCTCTAAGGGTTCCTCATGGTGAAGGTGGTAAGATAGTTGATGTTAAAATTTTCTCTCGAGAAAATAATGATGAACTTCCACCAGGGGTTAATCAGTTGGTTAGAGCTTATATTGCTCAGAAGAGAAAGATTTCCCAAGGAGACAAAATGGCAGGGCGCCATGGTAACAAAGGGGTAATTTCTCGGATTATGCCAGAGGAAGACATGCCTTTCTTACCGGATGGAACTCCAATTCAAATCGTCCTTAATCCATTAGGGGTACCATCCCGGATGAATATTGGTCAGGTTTTAGAAACTCATCTTGGTTGGGCAGCCGCTGCTTTAGGCATTCACGTTGCTACTCCGGTTTTTGATGGAGCCAAAGAGGAAGATATCCAAGAAACTCTAGCTAAAGCCGGGTTACCTCGAACAGGTAAAACTCCTCTTTATGATGGTAGAACCGGTGACCCGTTTGATAATGAAATCACCGTAGGATATATCTACATTCTTAAATTAGCCCACTTAGTAGATGATAAGATTCATGCCCGTTCTACAGGACCATATTCCTTAGTTACCCAGCAACCGCTAGGTGGTAAAGCTCAGTTTGGTGGACAAAGATTTGGTGAGATGGAGGTTTGGGCCCTAGAAGCTTATGGGGCAGCCTACACCTTACAAGAAATTCTGACTGTAAAATCTGATGACGTAGTAGGCCGGGTTAAAACCTATGAGGCCATCGTCAAAGGAGAGAACGTTCCAGAACCAGGTGTACCGGAATCTTTCAAGGTATTAATCAAGGAATTACAAAGTTTATGTCTGGATGTAAAAATTCTTTCCCATGAGCAGGAAATTCTTGATTTTGCCCAGGACAAAGAAGCTGATGATGATATTGGTGTGAAAGCCGAGGAATTAGGTTTAAATATTGCCGGTGAACCTGATGCAGAAAACATTGAAGAAACTGTTCCTGCCAACGATTTAGATGAAGAAGTGGAGCACGAACCAGCAGAAGACCTAATTAAAGAACTAATGGAAATAGACACTGATGATAACGATGATGTTATGGATGAGTAGTGACCAGAAAGCTCAAACTTTAAAAGAAATATAAAGGGGGAGATGGGCCCTTGATGGATGCAAATTATTTTGACGCTATCAAAATAGGTTTGGCTTCACCAGAGCAAATTAGAGCCTGGTCTAGCGGAGAAGTAAAAAAACCGGAAACTATTAATTATCGAACTTTAAAACCAGAAAGAGAAGGTCTTTTCTGTGAAAAGATTTTTGGACCGGTGAAAGACTGGGAGTGTCACTGCGGTAAGTACAAAAGAATAAGATATAAAGGTGTTATTTGTGACCGCTGTGGGGTAGAGGTTACCCGTTCTAAGGTCAGAAGAGATAGGATGGGCCATATTGAGTTGGCCGCCCCTGTATCCCATATCTGGTATTTTAAAGGTATCCCAAGCCGAATGGGACTAATCTTAGATATGTCTCCAAGATCCTTGGAAAAAGTCCTTTACTTTGTTTCTTATATTGTTATTGATCCTAAAGAGACTCCGTTAATGAAAAAACAGCTTCTCTCTGAAAGTGAATATGTTGAAGCAAGAGAAAAGTACGGAGATGCCTTTGTAGCTGGTATGGGAGCCCAAGCAATTAAGGTTCTGCTGCAGGAACTAGATTTAGAGTCTCTCAATGTGGAACTGCGCCGGGAATTAAAAGAAGCCAGCGGACAAAGAAAGGTTAGAGCCATTAGACGTTTAGAAGTAGTAGAATCCTTCCGGAAGTCTAATAACCATCCTGAATGGATGATTATGGACGTAGTACCGGTTATTCCACCGGAACTGCGCCCTATGGTTCAGCTAGATGGAGGACGCTTTGCTACTTCTGACCTTAACGATTTGTATAGAAGAGTAATTAACCGGAATAATCGTTTAAAAAGGTTATTAGAATTGGGTGCTCCGGATATTATTGTCCGTAACGAGAAAAGAATGCTGCAAGAAGCGGTAGACGCATTAATTGATAACGGTCGAAGAGGCCGTCCGGTGACTGGCCCAGGTAATCGACCTTTAAAGTCCTTAAGCGATATGCTGAAAGGAAAGCAAGGACGGTTCCGCCAAAATCTTTTAGGAAAAAGGGTAGACTACTCTGGTCGTTCTGTTATTGTAGTTGGACCAAAGATGGGAATGCATCAATGCGGTCTGCCTAAGGAAATGGCCCTGGAGTTATTTAAGCCTTTTGTGATGAAAAACTTAGTGGATAAGGGCTTTGCCCATAATATTAAAAGTGCTAAAAGAATGGTGGAAAGACTGAAACCAGAAGTTTGGGATGTTTTAGAAGAGGTAATTAAAGAACATCCGGTTATGCTTAACCGGGCGCCAACTCTCCACCGTCTAGGCATTCAAGCCTTTGAACCAGTATTAGTAGAAGGTCGGGCGCTACAGATTCATCCACTAGTTTGTACTGCTTACAACGCTGACTTTGACGGAGACCAAATGGCTGTCCATTTGCCTCTTTCAGCAGAAGCTCAGGCAGAAGCCCGGACTTTAATGTTAGCAGCCAATAATATTCTTTCTCCAGCCAATGGTAAACCTATTTGTACACCGACCCAAGACATGGTTCTAGGTAGTTACTATCTGACCCTGGAAAGGGAAGGGGTAGCTGGGGAAGGGATGGTCTTTAGAGATCTAGAGGAAGCTATGCTTGCTTATGAAGAAAAAGTTCTTCATTTACAAGCCCGTATAAAAATTCGTCCAATGGGTAAATTAAAAGCTAGTGAAAACTCTAATTTGGCAGAAACTACATTAGGTAGAATAATCTTCAATAGTGCTCTGCCGGATGATATGACTTTTGTTGATTATCTAGTGGATAAGAAAAAGTTAGGGGTCATCATTGATCAATGCTACCGCCGCTACGGAACTAGTGTTACCGCTGCTACCCTAGATAGAGTTAAAGCCTTAGGCTTTAAGTTCTCTACTAAAGCGGGAATGACCATTGCGGTTAGTGACATTAAAGTGCCGGAGATGAAAAAAGAAATCCTATCCCATGCTGAACAGGGAGTAGCTAAGGCAGAACATCAATACCGCCGGGGACTAATTACTGAAGAAGAACGGTATGAAAAAGTTATCAACATCTGGACTAAAGCCAATGATGATGTAACCAAAGCCATGTTAACCAACTTCAATATCTTCAACCCGGTTTACATGATGGCTACTTCAGGAGCCCGGGGTAATATTCAACAAATTCGTCAGCTAGCTGGTATGCGGGGTCTGATGGCCGATCCTTCCGGTAAAATCATTGACGTACCTATTAAATCTAACTTCCGGGAAGGCCTAACAGTACTAGAGTACTTTATTTCTACTCATGGTGCCCGGAAAGGTTTAGCGGATACAGCTTTGAGAACTGCTGACTCCGGTTACTTGACCCGTCGTCTTGTAGACGTAGCCCAAGATGTAATGGTCAGAGAAAATGACTGCGGCACCCACGAGGGGGTAGTAGTTAGCGCTATTACCAAAGGTAATCAAGTGACAGAATCTCTTAGTGAAAGAATCATTGGTCGGATAGCCAGTGCGGAAGTTCTAGACCCAAGAAACGGAGAGGTAATTGTAGCTTATAATGAAGAAATTACCGAAGAGAAAGCAACTGCAATTGAAGAAATCAATAAAGAAATTTTAGCCCTTAAAGCTGACGGTAAATCTGATGTGCAGCCTATTGAAAAGATTGCTCTTCGTTCAGTGTTAACCTGTGAAGCTAAGTTTGGTGTTTGTGGTAAGTGCTATGGCAGAAACTTAGCTACTGGTGATGAAGTAGAGGTAGGAGAATCCGTCGGAGTTATTGCTGCTCAGTCCATTGGTGAGCCAGGTACTCAGTTAACCATGCGTACCTTCCATACTGGTGGGGTTGCCGGAGATGACATCACCCAAGGTTTACCACGGGTAGAGGAACTTTTTGAAGCTAGAAAGCCAAAAGGTCAAGCTTTTATCAGTGAAATTTCCGGTGCTGTTACTTTAAGAGAGCACAAAAACCAAAGAGAAATAGTTATAACCGGTGATAACGGTGAAACTAAGGAATATCTCACCCCTTATGGTTCTCGCATCTTAGTCCAAGATGGAGATAGAGTCCAAGCCGGAGACCAGCTAACCGAGGGTTCTGTTAATCCCCATGATATCCTAAAAATTAAAGGAGTTATTGGGGTACAAAGATATCTACTTCAAGGAGTACAAGAAGTTTATAAATCCCAAGGGGTGGATATCAATGACAAACACATTGAGGTAATTGTAAGACAAATGTTACGGAAGGTTAAGATTGAGGAAGCTGGAGACACCTCTTTATTACCAGGAGAGTTAATAGATAAATTCCACTTCAATGAAGAGAACAAAAGGGTAATAGCCCAAGGGGGCGAACCTGCAGAAGGCAGACCAGTTCTCCTAGGGATTACTAAAGCATCTCTAGCTACTGATAGTTTCTTATCTGCTGCTTCTTTCCAAGAGACTACCAGGGTATTGACTGATGCTGCTATTAAGGGTAAATCAGATTATCTTTTAGGATTGAAAGAGAATGTTATTATTGGTAAATTGGTGCCGGCAGGAACAGGCATGAACTACTATCGCAATATTAAGATAGTTGGCGATGAAGAAAAGGTAGAAAATACTGAAAATGAAGAAAATGCTTGACACTGCCTTTAGCTAATGCTAAAATATACAAGTGTGCCAGTTAAATACCTTCTTTCGATGAACGAAAAATGAGAAAGGAGGCTGTCTTAGTGTTGACAGACAGACTAGAAGCTGCTAAGAAAAAGACAGTTGGAACAAGGCAAACTCTTAAAGCCGTGGAAAAGGGGATTGCCAAGATAGTATATGTGGCCAGTGATGCTGAAAAGCATGTTATTAGGCCTCTACTGCAATTATGTGCTGAACATAATGTGGAAATAGTTTATTTAGACACTATGGAAGACTTGGGAAGATCCTGCGGGATTGAAGTCAAGGCCGCTTCCGCAGCCATTGTGGAAGACTAATTTGTGTATGATGCCCCTTTTTCTTCTTTTACCTGAGGTAAAAGGGGCCAACTTTTTTAGGAAAATAATGAAAGGAGGTGCCTGAAGTGCCTACAATTAACCAACTAGTAAGACAAGGAAGAAAGAAAGTAGAAGAAAAATCCACAGCACCTGCATTGAAAAACTGTCCACAAAAAAGAGGTGTTTGTACAAGGGTTTATACTACAACTCCTAAAAAACCTAACTCTGCTTTACGGAAAGTTGCCAGGGTAAGATTAACTAATGGAATCGAGGTTACTGCTTATATTCCAGGTATTGGTCATAACCTGCAAGAGCACTCCGTTGTTTTAGTAAGAGGAGGTAGGGTAAAAGACCTACCAGGGGTTAGATACCATATTGTTAGAGGAGCTCTAGACTTAGCTGGGGTCCAAAAAAGAATGCAATCTAGATCCAAATATGGAGCTAAAAGACCAAAGGCTTAATTGCTTAATATATCAAAGAAAAGGGGGGAAATAAATGCCAAGAAAAGGACCTGTAACTAAAAGAGATGTTTTGGCTGACCCTATGTATGGAAGTAAACTAATCACCAAGATTGTTAATAAAATCATGGTTGATGGTAAAAAAGGTGTAGCAGAATCCATTATTTATGGCGCTTTTGATATTATTAAAGAAAAAACAGGAAATGATCCACAAGAAGTACTAGAAGCAGCTATGAAAAACATCATGCCTATCTTAGAAGTAAGAGGTAGAAGAGTAGGTGGTTCCACTTACCAAGTACCGGTAGAAGTACGTCCAGACAGAAAAGTGGCTCTAGCCATTCGTTGGTTAGTAAAATATTCTCAAGATAGAAATGAAAGAACCATGAAAGAAAGATTAGCAGCAGAAATTATGGATGCAGCTAATGGAACTGGATCTTCTGTGAAGAAGAAAGAAGATACTCATAAGATGGCTGAAGCTAATAAGGCATTTGCTCACTATCGCTGGTAGTCTGGTGCTGAAAGTAGGCTGACGGAAAAAAAGAGGAGGGATAACGGTTGGCCAGACAATTCTCCTTGGAGAACACAAGAAATATCGGTATCATGGCCCACATTGATGCAGGTAAAACTACAACCACCGAGAGAATTCTATTCTATACCGGAAGAATTCATAAAATCGGGGAAGTTCATGATGGTGCTGCAACAATGGACTGGATGGTACAGGAGCAAGAAAGAGGTATTACCATCACTTCTGCTGCTACTACTGCCCAATGGAGAGGTCATAGAGTTAATATTATTGACACGCCAGGACACGTGGACTTTACTGTAGAGGTAGAAAGATCTCTAAGGGTTCTAGACGGTTCTGTGGCAGTATTTTGCTCAGTAGGAGGGGTTGAACCTCAATCTGAAACAGTTTGGCGTCAGGCAGATAAATATGGGGTTCCTCGTATCGCTTATGTAAATAAGATGGACCGTATAGGGGCTGACTTTTATCGGGCTGTAGACATGCTGAAAAACAGATTAGGTGCTAATGCAGTACCTATTCAAATTCCTATTGGAGCAGAGGATCAGTTTAAAGGTTTTATTGACCTAGTAACTATGGAAGCTATTGTTTTCACTGATGATTTAGGGACTCAGAGTGAACATACTCAGATCCCTGATGAATTAAAAGACAAAGCTGAAGAATATAGAAATGCTCTTCTAGAAGCTGTAGCAGATATGGATGAAGAACTAATGATGAAGTATCTAGAAGGTGAAGAGCTAACTATTGATGAAATTAAGAAGGCTATTCGGATTGGAACTATTCAAAACAAGATAGTACCAATGCTTTGTGGATCTTCTTTCAAGAATAAAGGGGTTCAAGCTCTTTTAGATGCAGTAATTGATTTTATGCCAGCTCCGACTGATATTGAAGCAATCAAGGGTATTAACCCTGATACAGGAGAAGAGGGCTGCCGTCCTAGTAGTGATGCTGAACCATTCTCAGCACTAGCTTTCAAAATCATGGCTGACCCTTATGTTGGAAAACTTACTTTCTTTAGAGTTTATTCAGGCGTTCTTAAATCTGGTTCTTATGTTTACAACTCTACTAAAGGTAAGAGAGAAAGAATCGGCCGGATTCTTCAAATGCATGCTAACCATAGAGAAGAGATTACTGAAGTATATGCAGGGGATATTGCCGCTGGTGTTGGTTTAAAAGATACTACCACTGGAGATACCCTTTGCGATGAGAAAGCACCGATTATTCTAGAATCCATGGTCTTCCCTGAACCAGTTATCTCTGTAGCTATTGAACCAAAAACAAAAGCTGATCAAGAGAAACTAGGGGTTTCCTTAGCTAAATTAGCAGAGGAAGATCCGACTTTCCGGACTCATACTGATGAAGAGACTGGTCAAACAATCATCTCTGGTATGGGAGAATTACACCTAGAGATTATCGTTGACCGTTTAGTTAGAGAGTTCAGAGTGGAAGCTAACGTAGGTAAGCCACAAGTAGCTTATCGTGAGTCTATTACTGCTCCTACTAAGATCGAAGGTAAGTTTGTTCGTCAGTCTGGTGGTCGTGGTCAATATGGTCACGTATGGTTGAATATTGAGCCACTAGAAAGAGGCGGCGGATTTGAATTCGTGAACAAAATTGTCGGTGGAGCTATTCCGAAAGAATATATTCCTGCCGTAGAAGCAGGTTGTAAAGAAGCAACAGAAAACGGTGTTTTAGCTGGTTATCAATTAATAGATGTTAAGGTTACTCTTTTTGATGGTTCCTACCATGAGGTTGACTCCTCTGAAATGGCCTTCAAGATTGCTGGTTCTATGGCCATGAAATCTGGTGCTTTAAAAGCTAATCCAATCATTTTAGAACCAATCATGCAAGTGGAAGTTCTAATGCCAGAAGAGTACATGGGAGATGTTATGGGAGATCTTAACTCTCGCCGTGGTAGAATTGAAGGGATGGAACCAAGACCGGGCGGAACCCAAGCTATCAAGGCAAGAGTTCCATTAGGTGAAATGTTCGGTTATGCTACAGATTTGAGATCTAGAACTCAAGGTCGTGGAACTTACTCCATGGAAATCGCTGACTATGAACCAGTTCCTCGCCACGTAGCTGAAGCAATTATTAACAAAAATAAAGGTTAATAAAGGTTAAGGAGGAAAAGTACAATGGCAAAACAAAAATACGAAAGAACCAAACCTCATGTTAACGTGGGAACAATCGGCCACGTTGACCATGGTAAAACAACAACAACAGCAGCAATTACAAGAGTACTAGCAGC
>Ga0079098_1018012_pt1 | contig 11027 bp, 12 predicted proteins | sample ADurb_H2B_01_Slu_FD_74559 | JGI IMG/M metagenome (GOLD analysis project Ga0079098, IMG submission 74559) | Active sludge microbial communities from Illinois, USA, of municipal wastewater-treating anaerobic digesters - ADurb_H2B_01_SludgeMetaT... | ecosystem: Engineered > Bioreactor > Anaerobic >...
ATCATTTTTGGTGGTTTTCCTGAAAAATAAGATGCGATTGCCCTGGCATTGCCTGTAGTGGCAACATGATAATGTCCTAAAGTAGCCATTTAGAAATGTCCTAAAAGGTATGAAAATAGACTACATGTAACGGACAATCAGAATGACCCAAGAAGAACTCAAACGCAAGACCTATTTGGACAAAGCCATCGATCGGCGGATCACGCAAAAAGCAGCCGCAAAGAGGCTTGGGATCAGTGAACGGCAGTTAAGCGCATCCTACGACGATAGCAGCAGGAAGGAGTGGGGACGGATCGTTTCAGCTTGGTTTCATGGCAATTTGCTCAGCATGCATGAAATCGAGAAAAGACCAAGACAAGGCACGGTTGTGTCCACCAAGTCGGTTGAGGGTAGCCCCCTTCCCCCGGATTATAATCACCCTCGGAGAACCTATGGAAAAAAGATAAATGGCAAACCTACTTCTGAGATCAATTAGGACATTTCTATTTAACCTTGACAGGGAGAGAGGCGTGGATAAGCGGTGAATTGGAAAAACCGTGCGAGTTCCTTAAAAAAACCGGATTTCGGTCTTTCCCCCCCAGCTTTTTTGCTACCCCCTTTTCAATCCACTGGCGCTCCCAACCAGACTGCGAAGATGATGTCCGGTAAAGGTTTTTCAGGGTTGCTTTTGTTGGAGCATAACGTCATAAAACAAGGCTGTTTGCTCTGGCAGTGCTTCCAACACTTCAAAAACTTGCGTGGCTTCGCTGTAAGCGGGATAGCGTTTCCCGGATGTTCCAACAGCATCTTCTGCGTAAAGACGGCATTCACCAGTCTGATTGTCGATTTGCAGCGTATGCACAAAACCAATTATCGGTTCTGGAAAATAGGTTAAGTCCAAAGTCATTTCAGTACGATCTTCTATCTCTAAGGCGAAAAGGCTTTCGTTCTCCACGTTTAGGTTCTTGTCGAATTCCACCTGATACAATCTGAAATGGTTTACCACCTTGATCATTATGTCATTCAGCCTTGCCACCGACCGGTCTGCTGATTGGCTGGAGCTGTCAGAAACTGATAAAACCTGCTCGATGGTAGCATCCGGATTAAGCAAAACTTCCACAGAAATTATTCCATGATCAAAGTTTTCTGCCATAGCGTACAGGGGAGTCTTATCCATGTCGTATTGGATGATAAGGCGATTTCCAGTAACCATGCCATTTCCATCCAATTCGATCCAGGATTCGATGAAACCATTAGGTGGGTGGTACGTAAAGTAGGTTCTTACCGCATCTGTGATTTCCAGGTCAGGATCATCGGGGTTTACCACAGCATATTGGTGGTATACGTCATGAATCTCCACCAAAGTGTGCAGCCAACCGGCGGTCGTTTTATAGACCTTGTTCTTTTGACTGAGATCCCGCAGGAATTCCATTGCTGATTTTAGATTCAATTCTGCTGTCAGCTCGGTGGGGTTAGGGGTTTGGGTAGGGAATGAAGGTTGGGAAGTTTGTTGATGACTGGGAGTTTCCGTCATCGATCTGCCGGAAGAACTTGATTGAGTAGATGTTTTCGTAACACTTGGGGCTTGCGTTTCAGCTGCCAATCCTGAACACGCGCTCAGAAACACGAGCAGGATCAATGAAAGGGTAAAGATGGATTTTCCTCGATGCATGTGTTTCCTCCTTAGGTTTTCATCAGTGAGAAGGAGGGAAACCCTCCTTCTCATCTTCGACTTAGTGTGGTAAATTTCTTTCCATTTTGTACAGGTTACTGATAACTAAAGTAATCTGTATTCGGTACCATTGTTTTTGTCTGAAATGATCTTTTTCAACTCTTCCGCGGCATCAATATCCGCCTGGAAGCTTTTCATGGTTTCTTGCGGCATGCTGACTCCTGCCTCAGATAGTTTCAATTCTCTGGAAAAATAGAGGATTTCTGAATCATCTTCGTAGACGAGGAAAGCTTTCCGAAGAATAAAATCTCCTGTTTTAAGGGAAATTGTGTCCTCATAGTTGAAACCGACCACAGGTTGGGGATACTCATCAAATTTAATCGCCTGGGCGTACCGGGTCTGCCTTGAAATCCGCAAAACAGCCTGGTCCCCCTCCGTCTCTGTCCAGCAGGCAAGTTCATGCAAGTTTTTTTCCGATGCAATCAATTTCTTGATATAGTCCGTCATCTGGCTTGTGATCACAGTTGGCAAGCTGGCTTGCCAGGCTTGTGCACCTTCGTCTTCAGGTGTCCCAAAGGCGTCCTGAAGACCGCGTTGGAGCAGGGTCAGGTTTCCGCCACGACCAAAACCATCTCCGGCTACAACTTGCAAACGACGACCATCCCTTGTACTGGTTATGGTATAGGAACCAAGACCGAGCGTTCCCCCATCGTCCAAAACACCCGTCCAGGAATCTATAATTTCCCAGTGATCAAACATGCCTGCAGTGGCTTTGCCGTCATGCTCGCCGATAAAGGCACTATAGTCTTCCGTGATTGTGTGAACCCAACCGGGCTGACGATGGAAGCTGAGGTTTATAGCTTCCAGTTCCTGAAGGACTGGCAGCAGATCTTTTAGAGTTGTTATCATTTGATCGGTTGGAACGCCAACCTCATCAACGGGTTGGGTGATGTTACCCTTGGGGCTAACGGTTGAATGAGCAAAAGTGGGAGAAATGTTCGTCAGACCGATCACGGCAAACAACAAAGAAATCACGAACAAACAGGCTGCGTTTTTAAATTGGCTTTTAAACATTTAACCTCCGTTTCAAAAACCTTTATGGGGCGGGATTCACCACACTTTAATCACTTTACCACAGAATCGAGTTTACATTTTTTGGATACCCCACAGTATTAATATTACCAACCTGTTACTTTGTATTTCTCAATTCCAGCTGGGCGGAGCAGGCATGGGCTCGCGTCCACGATTCCTGAATAAGAGACCTACCAGGAGACCAAAAACGAAACCACCGATATGCGCCCAATAAGCGGTGCCGCCTTGGTCACCCAATCCGAGCGAGCCAACACCACTAAAAAGTTGGAGAATAAACCACAAACTCAATACTATAACTGCAGGAACAAGCCTTAGGCGGATAAAAAAACCTATCGGAATGAAAGTATAGACCCGGCTGTGTGGGTAGAACACGAGGTAAGCCCCCAAAACGGCGGCGATAGCACCGCTGGCACCCACAGTAAGAATGGTTGACGTCGGATTGGAGAGGTAGTGAGCAAAAGCTGCGAACACACCACCTGCCAGGTAAAAGATCAAATAGTTGATGTGACCCAGCTTGTCTTCGATGTTATCGCCAAAGATCCAAAGATAGAGCATGTTGCCCAGCAGGTGCACCCAACCTAAATGCATGAACATGCTGGTCAGAATACTGCGCACATCACCCAGATCGAGCCCCTTCCTGATCTCGTTTGGAAAAAAAGCAAATTGCGAATAAACACCTTCAGGGTTCGGGTTAAGGACGTAAGTCAGCAAAAAGACGACCACGTTGATCAGAATCAAACCATAATTAACGAATGGGGTTCGGTGAGTCTGCATTTCATCACGAATTGGGATCATGGATGTTCTCCCTCTGAGAAGAATTCAAATGACTAGAGTTGGTTTTGTTCAGCCTGCAATTCCAGCAGGCGTGGATGGTTGGCATAAAAACCGCGGCGGTCTTCTGGGAGCAGTAAAGCAATGCGGCACATGATTTCATCGGTTGCCTCCTGCAAGCGGGTTTTGTCTGTTCCCTCATCACTTGCTTGAGGCAGCATGAAGGGCTTCCCAAAACGCACTTCGACCTGTGCTTTCTTCAGACGTAAAACGCTCTGAATTACCTCGGCCGTACCAAGTACAGCGGCAGGGATCACCTGGACCTGATTGCGAATCGCCAGCAAAGACGCCCCCGGTTTGCCCTTCAGAAGTTGGCGAGTTTTAGAACGGGTTCCCTCCGGGGCGATTCCTACAATCCAACCCATTTTTAACCTGTTTGTAGCTTCACGAAACGCCTCAAGGTCATATTCACCACGTGAGATCCAAATCACGCCAAGTTGATTCAAAAACCACCCAAAAAAAGGTGCTTTTTCGTATTCCTTGGCTACAATGCCAATAACGTCCTGCCGGTGAGTTGAAAGCATCAGGAAGGGTAAATCGAGACGGCTGATGTGACTGGTGGCTACCACATATGGCGTTCCATCTTGCACGTTTTCTGCACCCACGATCTTAAGGTTAACCAGGCGATCTGCCAGGTAATGTAAGATTTTCATTATACGCTGTCGTTCCATAACCTAACCTCCCATTTGAGTGGGATAAACAGGCATATCCATCGTTATACGCGCCTTTTTTATCAAGCGCAAGAAGGCCAACAGCATACCCACAAACAGCACTACGAGACCCATATACGGCCAGATGGCTTGCACCTGGGTCTCGTTTATGAGCGGATTGACACCACCAAAGATTGCCAGGGCATTCCAGGCACCATGCAGCAGCCAGGCAGCCAGGTACGCAAGCAAAAGCGGACCAAATTTATGGTCCTGCCAGAACTTGCCAATTGCCAGCCCAACGATCCCGCCAGTGAGGATGTGCAGCAGGCTGCCGCCAAACCTGCCCAGGATCAATCCTGCCCATTCAGCAAATTCAATGGAGCTTGACTGGAGAGAACTGACGCTTAATAGTCCCTCAAACAATGCAAAGCCCCCACCACACAGTAAACCAACCCAAAAGCTCTCAGCAGGGTCGGGGTTGCGGACCTTGAGCAGCCACACGCCCAAAGTCTTGAACAGCTCTTCAACAAGCGGCATGATCCCGGCGACTATCAGAAGCAACCAACCCATCAAACTTGACAGGTTGATCATGGTCTCAAGCTCGGAAAACAACCTGGCGGAATCATTTTGGAGCAATTCAGGGTCATTCAGGATAGTATTGATAAGTTCCATGAATTCCGGTTTACCATAAAACCCAGACATTAACACGATTATCAGGATGATAAATACCAGCACCTCCACCAATAGAATGAAGGGGGTAGAAATCCCAATTGAGAAGGTCAGGATGCCAGAATTGCGTTTTGGGTTCAGTTCTTTTTAGTCGCGCGAACCAACCCGCAGGAGCCAAAAAACGGGGATTGCAATCCCAGGGACTGCCAGGATTGCCAAAACAATGGTTTTTATTTCCGCGGACGCAAGCCCTGCAAGTGCCGCCAGTCCAAGCACCAGCAGAAATCCCGCGATGGACCAGATGATCGCTTTTTCTTCAGCCGGCTTCAGGATTTTTGCCTGTCCGGTGATCTTTTGGATAGTGGTCACGATTGAAACCAAGGCAATGATCAAAAAAACTAAGCCCGTCAACGCCAGGCCGATAAGCATACCAGGTTCAAAAGCTACCGTGGTTCCATAATCTGTGGCCACCTGCCCAAAGGCTGTTAAGGCTGCCAGGCTTGTAAGGCCTATCCAGATGAAGCTCAAGAAAAAGACCAGGATTGATACCGCCAGCTGGGCGATATCAATCCTGTCATAGTATTTTTCTCTTACTTGTTGGTCCAGGTTCATTTCTCATTAATGGTAATGCTGATGATCTCATCCCCAGCCGGCGCGTCCGGATTCTGATCCGCATCCCGTTCTGTAATTTGCTCGAGCACGTCCACACCATCCACCAGCTTGCCGAAGATCGTGTACAAACCGTTTAGCGTTGGGTAGGGAACGTAGGTAATGAAGAATTGACTGCCACTGGTACCGGCTTCCTGCCCACGGGCAACGCCAACCATGTAAGCCTCATCGAAGGTCAGATCATCCACGATCTCTTCACGATACTGATAGCCAGCGCCAGACCAACCAGTGCCAGTCGGATCGCCAGTCTGCGCCATAAAGTCATGATAGACACGATGGAAAGTGACGCCATCGTAAAAGCCTTCACGCGCCAGGTATACAAAGGAGTTAACTGCCAGCGGAGCAGCTTTGGGGTAAAGTTCGATGGTCATGTCGCCATTTTTGGTCGTTATGGTGGCTGTGTAGGTCTTTTCGGTATCAATCACCCACGGCGGGCACTCTTTCATCAAGCTGCCTTCTGTTTTGACCACTTCGATGATGGGCTTAATGCCAGAGGCGTACCAATTGCTGATTGGACGACCATTGACGAGCACAGTCGGGGTGGAACCCAAGCCAATGCTGTTGGCATAGTCAATCTCGCCCTGAATTTTCTTCTGAATGTCTTCGCTCACCATATCTTGTGAAAATTTTGTTTCATCCAGACCGAGCGTTGTGGCTTCGGTGGACAACCATGCCAGAAATTCCTCGCTGGTGAGACCGCTCCACTCGCTTTGCTTGGTAAAGAGGGCGGAGTACATTTCCCAGAATTTACCCTGCAGACCTGCTGCTTCCGCGGCCTGAGCTGCCACCTGCGCGTTGGGGTGAATGCTCACAAGGGGAAGAGCCCGGTATACCAGGCGCACATCGTCAGGATACATTTCGAGCAGTTTCTCAAACTCTGTGTAAGCCATGGCGCAGTATGGGCACTGGAAGTCGGTATACTCCATCACGGTGATGATGGCATCTTCAGGACCTTTGGTCCAGTCTGCGTCCGAAACAGGCGGAAAGACAGCCAATTGGGCTTCCTGCTCGGGTGTCAGCTCGCTGAAGAGTGGCTCAACGATGGTGCAAACCATTTTGCCATCGTCGCCAACCAAGCGGGTGTCAGCAGTCGGTTGAGGAGTCAGGTTTTCTGTCGGCTCAACAACCACTTCGGTGGCTGTTTCAGTCTCCTGCATAGTGGCTGTCGTTTCCACCGTGGGAGGGGTAATAGTGGCGACTTCACAAGCACTTAACGCTAATGCTGCCACCAGAAAAAACAAAACAAATTTTGAAACTTTTTTCATGCTGAAATCCTTTCATCCAATCCTTTTTATGGGTTGGTCGGTCATTTTTTGATTTTCAAGTGCGTCAAGGATGATTCGGAAGAGATCTTCCTGTACGGAATCAATCGTTTGCGAAGCATCCACAATTCGCCAGCGTTCGGGTTCTTCCCGGGCTAATTGCAGATAGCCATCACGCACACGCTCGTGGAACAGGGCTTCATAATCATCCAGTCGGTTCCATTCATCTTCAGCTTTCTTTCGCATCAAACCGGTTTTCACATCCAGGTCCAACAGGATTGTCAGATCGGGCTGGAGGTGATCCGTCGCGAAATCAAGCATCCTGCGCAACTGTTCCAGATCCAACCCATGCCCGTATCCCTGGTAAGCAAGGGTCGAATCGCCATAACGGTCACAAAGAATGATTTTACCATCCTGAAGAGCGGGCTTGATCACTTGTTCAACCAGCTGCGCACGGGCTGCCAGAAAGAGTAGTATTTCGGTGCGAGGATGGAGCTCTTTGTTTTCCATTCGTACCAGAACCTGACGGATCTGATCGCCGATTGGAGTGCCCCCGGGTTCACGCGTGGTGATGACCGAATATCCCATTTCTTCAAGGCGTTTTGCTAAACGCTTGATTTGGGTACTCTTGCCGCTGCCTTCCGGACCTTCAAGGGTGATAAACATGGATCAGTCCCGAAAAATTCGTACGAAACGATTGGGGTCCTTTCCATAAGATTCCGAGACAAGGTGCGCCTGGCGTGCAATTTCGTGCTGCTGGCGGCGTACAGAGGCAGGGGCAGGCTGAAGGTCAACATATTTCTGACCTTCCTCAAGATCTTCGATCGCTTGCATGGCTTGTTCAATCCCCTCAGATGAGATCCCCTCCCTGCGGACGGTTAGCTGCCCTGGGAACGAGTCTGCCAAAAATTGTTCGATCTGACCAATCGAATTCGACTTGACCACAAAGATAGGGATGCCCCGTTCCTCAGCTTCAACGATTGGCTGAAGCCGGTCGCGGTAATATCGGCGTTGGGTTACCAGGATATCGGCTTCCTTGAGATCCTTAACCACCATTGCTGGAACGCCAAGCTCCCTGACCGATTGAATCAAACGGCTGCGAGGGACACCAACCGGGTAGATCCGCTTTTCACCGGGGATTGCGATGTCACCGATCCCGCTCTGTTCGTCGCGGATCTCGTTTATCTCGCTGTAGCGCTGGGCATGCTGTTTGTTTTGAGCCGCTGCCTGCCCTCCATTGCGCTGGAAGGGAGCAGTCTCCATGTTATTGCCCCGACGCAGGGACTGCGAGACTGTGGGCATATTTGGTTTGGTTGTCTTGACGATGTGAACTTTCCCATACTCGTCCCGGTAGCGTTCCTCTGGCAGCATGGGATAACCGCGCAGGATCGCATCCACGGAACTGGCTACATCCCGGTGGACCGCCACATGCTGTCGATCGATAATTTCGACCAGAACCGTGAAGGTTGGAGGGGAACGGCGTTCCAGCACCGTTTTCTGGGTGCCACGGCGCCGGGCTTCATCATCAGAGAGCGTAACCGATTCGATACCACCGACCAGGTCTGAAAGCGTCGGGTTCAGCAACAGGTTCTCAAGACCATTGCCATGCGCGGTTCCGATCAACTGCACTCCACGTTCTGCGATCGTGCGGGCAGCAAGCGCCTCGAGTTCACGCCCGATCTCATCAATTACGATTACTTCCGGGTTGTGGTTTTCGACCGCTTCGATCATCACCTCGTGCTGCAGCGAAGGTTTTGGCACCTGCATGCGGCGGGCCTGCCCAACCGCAGGATGGGGCACGTCTCCATCCCCACCAATTTCGTTTGAGGTATCCACGATCACCACGCGGTGCTTTTGCGCCAGAATGCGGGCAGCTTCGCGCAGCATGGTGGTCTTGCCCACGCCAGGTTTACCCAGGATCAGAATGCTCTGACCAGACTCAACCAGGTCCTCAATGATCTCGATCGTGCCATAAACCGCCCGCCCCACCCGGCAGGTGAGACCGACGACTTTGCCGCGGCGATTGCGAATGGCAGAAATACGGTGCAGCGTGCGTTCCAGACCTGCCCTGTTATCCGCATCAAAATCGCCGATGCGGTCTGTGACATATTTCAGATCATCGTGTGTCACCGGCTCATCAAGCAGTTCAACTTCGCCAGTCGTAAAGCGCGCGCTCGGATTACGCCCAAGGTCAAGGATGACCTCGAGCAGGTTATCAAAATTATCTCTGGATTGTACAGCCTGAGCAACTTCCGGAGGGAAGACTGCCAGCATCGCCTCCAGATCATCAGTAATGCGTTGCGTTGTAGTCATTTTGTTTATTAAATCATACTCCATTGTAAAGCTGATTCTATCGCATTATGCTGTTTTTTTCTTTAGCGGGGTATATAAGTTGTATACGAGTTCTGTTAATATTTGAACTTGCCCATCTATATAGCAAACCACCTGGCTTTGCCAGGCGGTTGCTATTGAACTGAAGCAGGTCAAAAAGACGGTTTAATCATCAATGCAGGAGCCATCACGTAGCCCCATGCCTTGTCCCATTCCCTGCCCATTGCCGGGCCCAAAGCCCTGACCCATGCTCTGTCCTTGACCACGATCGATGCTACCGCGTCCATACTGCATGCCGGTACCAGTTCCATCCTGCAAGCGCAGTTGATCCGGAACACCATCGCCATCAGCGTCGCAAGTTCCGTCGCATGTGCCATCACCAGGTCCGTAGCCGTGACCAGACTGCATGCCGGTACCAGTGCCGTCCTGCAAGCGTAGTTGGTCCGGAACACCATCGCCATCAGCGTCGCAAGTTCCGTCGCACGGGCCATTGCCGGGTCCAAAGCCACGCCCGTAGCGAGTCACAACGGGGGCGGGTAATTCAGTTGCTTCAACCTCAGGAGTTTCTTCCTGGGCGAAAACCGAACCACCAACCGTAAATACCAGGGCGCCGAGCACCAATATTGTCAATCCGATACCTAAAATTTTCTTGTTCATCATCTTTTCCTTGTGTTTATTTCACCACTTCAACGGTGATGCTGTTAATTTACAGTGTGTTGATTGAGTTTATATCCATTTCTTATTCAAATTTGATTTAGAACGGAGGCGAATTGATGAACGAGTTTTTTTGCAGCGCAAAGGGTGGATGGTTAGACAGTATAGCCACAGTATTGATCATTGAAGATGAAGTTAATCTGAACAAGAGCTTGTCTGCTTAACTGCGCCACTACTTGGATGTGCCCTTATCACGGCTTGCAAAGCCCCCCATCCAAACAAGAAAGACCAGAAATCTTAATACTCAATTCTCAGGTCTGTACCTTCATAGAGAGAAGCGACTTCGTCATAACCGTTAAAAAGTAAGGTCGCGCGGCGTTCGCTTTCACCAAGGCGAAGTTCTGTTGCCTGGGACCAGCGCGGGTGGTCCACCGCTGGATTGACGTTGGCAAGAAAGCCGTATTCCTGGGGCGCAAGGGTATTCCACAAAGTTGGCGGCTGCTCGGCTGAGAGATTAATGCGCTGAATAGCCTTGGGACTCTTGAAGCCATACTTCCAGGGCACCACCACCCTTAGCGGGGCACCATTCTGCTTCGAAAGCGGTTCGGAATACATCCCAGTTGCCATAAGGGTCAATTCATGCATCGCCTCATCCAACCGCAGACCTTCCCGGTAGGGCCAGGGGTAATTGCGCAGAGAGACCTGCCCGGGCATCTCCTCCGGGCGCAGTACCGATTCGAAGGCGACGAACTTTGCCTCTGGCAGCGGCTGCACTTCCTCAAGGAGGTCCTTGAGCAAAAAACCCGACCAGGGAAGAACCATGGAATATCCCTCAACACAGCGCATACGGTAGACTCGCTCCAGGATTTCAAAGCGCTCAAGCAAGCCGGGAATGGTGTAGGTGACGGGATTTGCCACCAATCCACTCACTTCCACTTGCCAGGGGTCAGTCGAAAAATCTTTCGCGTTTTTTGCCACAGCTCTTTTGGAGAGTGAAAATTCGTAGTAGTTGTTAAAGTTCAGCGCTTCAGATTTTTCCGTGATCTCATCTGGAATCGAAGTTGGCGCGGTGCCAGGCGCCGCTCCGGGCATACAGGCAGCCAGGGTCAGGCCTGCGCCAAACACTGCCGCTTGTTTCAGAAACTGCCTGCGGTTCAGGTAAAGGGCTTTAGGGGTGATTTGATCGCGTTCTTGTTGATTAGCCATACTTAATTCTAT
>Ga0079098_1383445_pt1 | contig 10916 bp, 7 predicted proteins | sample ADurb_H2B_01_Slu_FD_74559 | JGI IMG/M metagenome (GOLD analysis project Ga0079098, IMG submission 74559) | Active sludge microbial communities from Illinois, USA, of municipal wastewater-treating anaerobic digesters - ADurb_H2B_01_SludgeMetaT... | ecosystem: Engineered > Bioreactor > Anaerobic >...
TTTCCTGAACTTTGCTGTCATACCCTTGAAGATTTTGAGATTATGAACTCCAGGGAGAAAATTTATTTTCGGGTGGGGGAAGAGGCCAGAAAAATTCAAGCAGAAACCATTATTCCTTATTGGGAGCATCGTTCTCTCCGGAAATTAATCTTGCAACGCATGAGTCCGGAGTGGCTTCAGTGTTATGAGAGTGGAATATTTACTGAATTTATGGAACAAAGGGGACCAGGCCATACTGTGGCTGATGGCAAGATTTATCAGAAGGGATTTTTGGATTTTCAGGAGGAAATTCAGCGGGAGATTGACTCTCTAGATTTTTATAGTGATGACCAAGCTTATGAGAAGAAAGTACAACTGGAAGCTATGAAAATTTGCTGTGAGGCCATTATTCTTTATGGACAGCGCTATGCTGCCTATGCTAGAGAGTTGGCGGCTAAGGAAAAATCGGAGAAAAGAAAAGCCGAGCTTTTAACTATTGCTAAGAACTGTGATGTAGTTCCAGCCCATAGGCCTCAAACCTTTGCCCAGGCCATCCAGATGTATTGGTTTGTTCATATAGGGGTTACCACAGAAATAAATCCTTGGGATGCTTTAAGCCCTGGGCGTCTGGACCAGCATCTTTATCCTTTTTATCGGCAAGGTTTAGAGGAAGGAACCTTGACTTCAGAGGAAGCCAAGGAATTACTTCAGTGCTTATGGGTTAAGTTTAATAATCAGCCTGCTCCTCCTAAAGTAGGCATAACTTTAAAAGAAAGTATGACTTATACTGATTTTGCTAATCTCAATACAGGGGGAGTCAAGTCTGACGGTTCAGATGGTGTGAATGATGTATCTTACCTTATTCTAGAAACTATGGATGAAATGAAGCTTTTACAACCTAGCTCTAATGTGCAAATTAGTAAAAAAACTCCTGCTAACTTTTTGCGGAAAGCCTGTGAGATATCTCGAAAAGGATGGGGCCAACCAGCTTTTTATAATACTGATGCTATTATCCAAGAACTTCTACAAGCGGGAAAGGATATTGCAGATGCCAGAGAAGGTGGGGCCAGTGGCTGTGTAGAGACAGGAGCTTTTGGCAAGGAAGCCTATATTCTAACCGGTTATCTTAATTTACCGAAAATATTAGAACTTACCCTAAACAATGGCTTTGACCCAAACACCAATCAGCAGTTAGGTCTAAAAACAGGTCTGGCCTCAGATTATCAGACCTATGAGGAGCTTTTACAAGCTTTTAAGGAACAGCTTCATTATTTTGTTGATATAAAAGTAAAGGGAAATAACATTATTGAAAAGATTTATGCTACTCAGATGCCGGTACCGTTCCTTTCTATCATTACCAGTGACTGTATCAAGAAAGGCAAAGACTATAATGCTGGCGGAGCCAGATATAATACTAATTACATTCAAGGGGTAGGTATTGGCACTCTAACTGATTGTTTAGCAGCAATAAAATATAATGTTTATGATCAACAACGTTTTAGTATGGAAGAACTGATGCAGGCCCTTAAAGATAACTTTATTGGTCATGAACAAATTCTTAATTTAGTCAGAAATAAGACCCCTAGGTATGGCAATGATGATGATTACGCTGATGAAGTAATGGTAGAAGCTTTTAATGCCTTTTATCATGAGATTACTGGAAGAAAGACTATGAAGGGTGGAGAATATCGTATTGATATGCTGCCTACTACCTGCCATGTCTACTTTGGTTCGGTGATGGGGGCTAGTCCTAATGGGAGATTAGCAGGAAAGCCTTTGTCAGAGGGAATCTCACCGGATAAAGGGGCAGATAGAAAGGGGCCTACTGCTGTAATAAAGTCAACAGCTAAAATGGATCATCTTTGTACCGGAGGAACCTTGTTAAACCAGAAGCTTTCTCCTTCCTTGGTAGCGGGGGAACAAGGATTACAAAGTATGGCTGCTTTAATTAGAACCTATTTTAGTCTGGATGGTCACCATATTCAATTTAATGTTATTGATCGCAAGACTCTAATTGACGCCCAGAATAATCCGGAGGAATATAAAGATTTAATAGTTAGGGTTGCTGGTTATAGTGACCATTTCCACAATCTTAGTAAAGAACTTCAGGACGAGATTATTGAGAGAACAGAGCATACAGCCTTTTAAATGTTTGATACCTGGCAAAGGAATTTCTTTGGCAGGTATCATTGTAAAAAGAAAAGGTAGGATTATTTGGGTAATTTTTCAGAATTTATTCAGTTTCCTTTCAGGTTTTATTCAGTTTGCTCTGCTTATAATGAGATTAAGCTTAGAAAAATAGGCTATGGGAGGAGGGAAAGAATTATGAAGCGAACAGGTTTAGGCTACAGGAAACAATGGATATTAATTGGAGCAGCTATTCTAGCTATAGTTATAGTAGGAATATTTTTTCTGCCTAAAGCTAAAGGTGAAGCTAGCAGGGAATCCTTAGAGAATAGAGAAAGAAAACCTCTAGTTAAGACAGAAACAGTGCGGTATAAAGACTTATTAGGAAAGGTATTGTTAGTTGGGCAGACCGTTCCTAAAGGACAAGTGGATATTGCAGCCAAATATTCCGGACGGGTAATAGCGGTAAATGTTGATCTAGGGCAAAAGGTTTCTGCTGGTCAGGTCTTAGTAGTTCAGGACACTGGGGATGTAGATTTATCCATTGCTCAAACTGATGCCACTCGTCGTCAGGCTCAGGCAGATACTACTGAAACTAAAGCTAGCTTTTATGCTAACTACCAAAAAGCCCAGTCAGACTATAGACATAGTGTAACTAATTATCAGCGCTACAAAACATTGTATGAAACTGGAGCAGTTTCTAAGGAGGCTTTAGATACAGCCGAGCAGGAAATGAGTGCAGCTAAAGCAGAATTGGATGCTCTAAGGAATCAGGGGGGAAGTGTTCCAGCAGCAGTTCTGTCCAAAAGTGCCCAAGTTTTGAAAGCGGAAAAGAATATTGCTGCTTTGGAAAAACAAAGAAGTGATTTGATTCTTCGAGCTCCTAGAAATGGTATTATAGGATATCGTCAGGTGGAAGTTGGAACTCTAGTGCAACCAGGGGAAAAATTACTTTCCATTGTTGACAACAGCCAGATGTATGTAGATTGTCAGATAGCAGAGCGGGATGTGGCTCCATTGCGCCTGGGGGCTAAAGCTAAGGTTCAGATTGAGTCTTTAGGTTGTAGTTATCCAGGCAAAATAGTTTACATAAGCCCAGCTGCTGATTCCCAGACCCAGACTTTTACTGTCCGTCTGGCTTTATCTAACCCTGATAAGATGCTAAAAGCCGGAATGTTTTCTCGTTCAGAGATGGATGTTCTCTTAAGACCCCAGACTCTATCTGTTCCTAAAGATGCTGTTCAAGAAGAGAATGGGAAATACTATGTATTCCTAGTCAGTCATCAAGGTGTAGTTAAGAAGCAGCTAGTTCAATTAGGCTTGGACAATGACAAAAGATATGAGATTCTGGCTGGAATTAAAGATGGGGATCAGGTAGCTATTAGCAATATAGCTAGACTAAGTCCGGGAATGAAAGTTAATCAAAGTAAGCCCAGACAACAGGGGGGAGAAAAATGAATTTAACTCGTTTTTCCATCCAGCGGCCTGTAGGAATAACGATGATAGTTATGCTCTTTGTTGTTTTAGGGGTCTATAGCTTTTACCACATTGGAGTAGAACTTTTGCCAGCCTTAAATACCCCCTATGTAACAGTATCAGTTGGTTATCCTGGGGCGGGTACAGAAGAAATTGAGCAGCAGGTCATTAAACCCCTAGAGGATTCCCTTTCCTCAGTGTCCAATCTCAAACATATGACGGCCATGGCTAATCCGGAAAGGGCAATAATTATTCTAGAGTTTGATTTTGGGGCTAATGCAGATATGGCTTCTATTGATGTGACGAAAAAGGTCAATGCTACTAGGAACAGCTTGCCGGATGGCATTAGTGAGCCTGTAGTGGTAAAAAGGGATATTAATGAACAACCTATTATGGAAATAGCCGTAACTTCTCAGTATCCTCTAGGGGATATGTATACCAAGGCCAAGGATATTTTCAAAGAACATTTGGAAAGAGCCAGTGGGGTTTCCCAAGTGGATGTTGGGGGTGGGCGTGATAAAGAGGTAGCAGTAGAGGTAGATAAGGATAAACTTTTCCTTTATAATTTATCTCTCAATCAGATTGTCACCGCTATCAAGGGAGAAAACCTTCTCTTACCCGCCGGTTCTGTGTATAGTGAAAAGAGTCAGACTGATGTCAAATTGTCTGCTCAATATAAAAGTCCGGAAGAAATAGACCATTTGCAAGTTACCAATTCTGCTGGAGCTAATATTCCTTTAAACCAGATTGCCGAGATAAAGGAGAAAGATAGTCGAGTAAATCGCTACGGGCGAGTTAATGGTCAAGATGCTATTTCTCTCCAAATTTATAAAAACAGTGATGCTAATATAGTTAATACCGTTAATGGGGTTAAGGCGGAATTAGAGAAATTAGAAAAAGATTATCCTGACTATCAGTTTACTATCATTACTGATTCCTCTACTTTTGTCAAAAATTCCTTAAATGGAACCCTGAGGACTTTAATTGAGGGCCTTTTTACTACCGGGTTAATCCTCTTTCTGTTCTTGCGGGGGTGGAGATCCACGGCAGCAGTCATGATAGCCATACCAACTTCCCTAATCGCTTCTTTTTTTGCTATGTATATAGCTGGTTTTACCTTCAATATGATGTCTCTCATGGGGATGACTCTTTGTGTAGGGATTCTAGTAGATGATTCTATTGTGGTTTTAGAGAATATTCATCGGCATCTAAAACTAGGTAAAAAAGCTGAAGGGGCGGCAGAGGAGGGCAGAATGGAGATTGGCATGGCGGCCATTGCTATTACTTTGTGTGATGTAGTGGTCTTTATGCCTATTGCTTTTATGACTGGGATGACTGGCCAGTATTTTCGTCAATTTGGTTTGACCATTGTTTTTGCTACATTGTTTTCCTTGTTTGTTTCTTTTACTCTAACCCCTATGTTAGCTTCTAAATTGTACAGTAAGGGCTTAAGGGAGCCAGAAGGAAAACTATGGAGTTTTATGGATAATCTTGAAAAGAAGGCTTTGTATAGATATGAAAGGATACTGCGCTGGAGTTTAGCCCACAGTAAAAAAGTTATTATCAGTGTTTTGCTGATTTTTGTTCTGGCAGTAGCTTTAATCCCTACCGGGATTATTGGGGCAGAATATATGCCTAAGACAGATGAAAGCAGTTTTAGAATCAATTTAGAGTTACCTATCGGACAGAATATTAGTCAGACTAATCAAGCAGTAAGGAAGCTAGAAGATTATCTAAAAACTATACCAGAAGTCAAAAACTATTTATCCTTTGTAGGAATGCCTAACAGCAATAATGCTACTATCTCTGTCCAACTAGTTGATCGGAAAGAAAGAGGGCGTAGTGTTTGGGAAATAACCGATGAGGTTAGGCAGTTTACCGGCAGCCATATCCGTCAGGGGGCTAAAGTAAGGGTTAGTGAGACCCAATCTTCTATAGCTGGGGTCTCCGGTGGAACTGGTGGTGGTCCTGGGGGAGGACCAGCTAATGCCCCGATCCAAATTGAACTTCGGGGAAATAATATAGGTAAATTAGTACAATCATCTTATAAAGTGCAGAAAATGCTGGCTGGAATATCAGGAGTGAAGGATATAAGAAGTTCTTATACCGAAGGAACGCCGGAGTTGCAGCTTAATGTTGACCGGGATAAGTTGAAGTTTTATAAGACATCAGTAGCTGAAGTAAACAATACTTTCTCCGCTGCTATTTCTGGACAAAAAGCAGGGGTTTTAACTAATGATCCCCATAATGATGGTCAGGATACTGATATTGTTGTGCGTCTGAAGAACAGTGACGGTTTTCAAGCTTCTGATTTGAGAACCATTCCAGTCAAGGCAGGAACCCAGAGAATACTCCTGGGAGAAATAGCCGATATTTCTCCAGGCACTGGCCCTGCTACTATCCGGCGGGTAGATAAGGAACGATCTATTAACATTCAGGCTAATATAACCACCCGACCTTTGCAGGAAGTTTTACAGGAAATTCAACAACACTTAACACCAGAAGTAGTGGGGGACGGGATAACTTGCCGTTTTGGCGGTCAGGCCCAAAGTATGGATGATACTTTTAGCCAAATGTTTCAAGCTTTAGGCTTATCCTTAATTTTAGTTTATATGCTCTTAGCTATTTTATATGAATCTTTTCTTACTCCGGTTATCCGAATGTTTTCCTTACCCCTTGGTTTAATCGGAGCTTTTATTTGTCTAGCTATTACTAAGAACACTATAAACCTTTATTCTTTAATTGGTATTCTAGTTATGGATGGCTTAGTGGCCAAGAATGGCACTCTATTACTAGATTATACCCTTACTCTGATGGATAGGGGAATGAGTGCTTATGATGCGGTAATCGAAGCAGGGAAAACCCGCTTGCGGCCTATTTTGATGACTACATTGACTATGGTAGCTGGTATGCTACCTACAGCCTTGTCCCTAACAGAGGGTTCTGAAACCAGGGTTAGTATGGCGTGGGTGATAATTGGGGGCTTATTGTCTTCTACAATTTTTACTCTAGTTATTATCCCCATTATTTTTCTCTTCTTTGAGAAATATCCCCTTAGCAGCTGGCTGAATATTTTAGGTAAAGGATTGGGGAAGGAAATTAAACATCAGGAAAAGGCTTAATATAGAAATTGAACTAAAAAAAGACCCCAGCGGGGTCTTTTTTAGGCATTAGTGTTTTCTAAATACTCGTCATAAGTCATTCTCTGATCAATAAGCCCGGATGGGGTAATCTCCAAAATTCTATTGGCTATGGTTTGGATAAATTGGTGGTCATGGGAGGTAAAGAGAACATTGCTCTTATAATCCCTCAATCCGTTGTTTAAGGCAGTGATAGACTCAAGGTCTAAATGGTTAGTAGGTTGATCTAAAACTAGGAAGTTGGCATTGCTCAACATCATTTTAGACAACATACATCTTACTCTTTCCCCTCCGGAGAGAACCTTTAGCTGCTTTAATGCCTCTTCACCGGAGAAAAGCATTCTACCTAAAAAGCCCCGGAGATAGGTGTCTGCTTTCTCTTCCGAGAATTGTCTTAACCAATCCACCAAGTTTAACTCTACATCATTAAAGTAATCGGAATTATCTTTAGGAAAGTAGGCTTTAGTAATGGTGATACCCCACTTGTACTGCCCGCTGTCCGGTTCCATTTCCCCTGCTAGTATTTTCAGAAGGGTTGTATTGACGATTTCATTGGGCCCAACTAGGGCAATTTTATCACCTTTGGAAACGGTGAAACTAATGTTATCTAAGACCTTTTCTCCATCAATGGTTTTAGTTAAACCATCCACTATCAGTATATCATTGCCTACTTCCCGCTCTGGTTTAAAGCCGACATAAGGATATCTTCTATTAGATGGTTCAATATCATCTAAAGTTAGCTTTTCTAACATTTTCTTTCTGGAAGTAGCCTGTTTGGATTTAGAAGCATTGGCACTAAAACGGGCGATAAAGTCCTGCAATTGTTTAGCTTTTTCTTCTTTTTTCTTATTCTCATCTTTCAGCATCTGAAGGGCTAATTGACTGGATTCGTACCAGAAATCGTAATTTCCAACATATAACTTAATTTTGCCATAATCTACATCTGCCATATGGGTACAAACCTTATTTAAGAAATGCCTATCATGGGAGACAACAATTAATGTTCCTTCAAATTCTATTAAGAATTCTTCTAGCCAACTGATGGACTTCAAATCCAAATGGTTGGTAGGCTCGTCCATAATAAGAATCTCCGGCTTGCCAAACAGGGCTTGAGCTAAAAGCACCTTCACTTTTTCTGCCCCTTGCAACTCCAGCATTTTTTTATCATGGAGTTCTGTTCCGATACCTAGTCCCTGTAAGAGGGAAGAGGCATCTGATTCTGCTTCCCAGCCGTTTAATTCTGCAAATTCACACTCTAGCTCTGCTACTTTAATACCATCCTCATCACTAAAATCTGGCTTAGCATAAATCTCGTCTTTCTCTGCTATTATTTTATAAAGTCTGGGATTACCCATGATAACCGTTTCTAAAACCTGATTCTCATCATACTGATAATGATCCTGTTTTAAAAAGGACACCCGAAGATCAGGAGGAATAATGACCTCCCCTGTATTAGGTTCAATTTCTCCGGAGAGGATTTTGAGAAAGGTACTCTTTCCCGCACCATTAGCTCCAATAACACCATAGCAATTCCCTGGGGTGAATTTTAGATTTACGTCTTCAAAAAGTTTACGTCCGCCATATCTTAAACTAACATTGTTTACAGTAATCATGCTTTTACCTTCCTCTAATAAATTTAAGTTTCCAGCTATTATATCATATATTAAAGGTAATTTCATTATTAATAGGGAAAAGATGTTCTGTTAACAATTTTCCTAGGAAGGCTTGCAGGGATTATTTGGAACCAATGGCGAATAATATATCCATAATGCTATAAGGATGGTGAATCAGTAAATGGACCAAATGGAACAGTTGAAAAAGCTTGTTGTTTATTATTCTTTAGAGGGGAATACTAGCTTTATTGCCCAGAATATTGCTGAGGTCATGGGGGCAGACCTTCTAGAGCTGCAGCCTCAACAGTCCATAAAACCTAAGGGATTAATGAAATACTTATGGGGCGGTAAGCAAGTGGTAATGAAAGAACAACCGGATTTAAAGCCCCTGGATAAAAGGCCGGAGGAATATGATGTTTTAATTATTGGTACGCCGGTTTGGGCCTTTAGTTATGCTGCGCCCTTAAATAGCTTTTTCTCTGCTGTGAATTTTAAGAATAAAAAAGTGGCTTTGTTTTGTTGCCATGCTGGGGGAAAAGGTAAAACCCTTGCCAATATGAGGGAAGCTTTAGCCGGCAATACTATTTTAGGAGAAATAGATTTTGTTGAGCCCTTGAGAAAAGACAAAAAAGGTAGTGCCCTTAAGGCCAAAGAATGGGCTAAAGGTATAAAGCAGTTGCTGTGAAATAATTGTTTTAGGGGGACAAGAAATGTATGAATGGATTATTTTTGATATAGACGGAACATTAATTGATACAGAGAAGGCCATTATTAATTCCTTACAGAAAGTACTGCAGGAAGAGTTGGGTAGCCATTACGATTATGAAGACTTACTTTTTGTTTTTGGCATACCTGGAGCAGTATCTTTGCAGCAGTTAGGGGTAAAAGACATTGAATCGGCCCGTAAAAAGTGGGACAAATATGTGGAAGAATTCTATCATGAAATCCATGTGTTTCCCGGAATAAAAGAAACTTTGCAGGAATTAAGTAGAAGGGGAGTAAAGACTGGCATTGTTACATCTAAAACCAGAGAAGAATTTGAGAATGACTTCCTTCCCTTTGGTCTAATGGATTATTTAAATCATGTGGTCTGTGCTGATGACACAGTAAAACATAAGCCTAATCCGGAACCTTTACTAAAATTTCTCTCACTATTCGGGGCGAATCCGGCTAAAGCAGTATATATTGGTGATACCATTTATGATGCTAATTGTGCTGGGGGAGCAAAAATTGATTTTGCTCTGGCTGTATGGGGCGCTAACCTAACTGTAAATATTGACGCCAAATATAAACTTAAGGATCCTGGGGAAATTTTGCATTTTGTCCAAGCTTAAGAGATGTTATATTAGCTGAGTATTTTTGTAATCTTCCTTTGGTAATAATAAAATTAAGACAAAACCAAGGGAGGAATAGAAGTGAAGCAAAAGTACCAGTCCATGACAGAGCTTGATTCATCATTACCAGATAAAAATCAAGTAGCAGAGGAACTAGGTATTCCTTTAGACAAAGAATATAATGGGGACTTAAAGACCCGAGAAGCCGGGAAAATTGGTGGGGCCATTGGTGGGGCTAAGGTAAGAGAGTTGATCAAGATGGCTGAAGAAATGCTAGTTGCACGGAAAACCGACCAGTAATGGAAGGGGTATTCGATTATGAGCTTGGAAATTATTTATTTAGAGCATAGTGGCTTTGCGGTAAAAACTGAAAAAGAATTATTAGTATTTGACTACTATCAAGACCCTTCTGCAAGTATGATAAAACTGATGCAGGAGGGAAAAAGGGTATGGGTATTCAGTTCTCATAGTCATCATGACCATTTTAATCGTAAAATTGCAGAATGGAAGGATGTAGTAGCAACTTACTTCCTTAGCAGTGATATTCAGGTGAATGGTGGCTTGACAGACGTAGATAATAAGAAAATTACTTATATGAATCCTTACCAAACTAGGGAGGAAGGTCCTCTTCGAGTTTCTACCTATGGTTCTACCGATGAAGGTGTATCCTTTCTAGTAGAGGTAGATGGATGGCGTTTATTTCATGCCGGAGATTTAAATTGGTGGCATTGGAAGGAAGATACTGAAGAAAACCAGCGTTTAGCGGAGGAGGGCTTCCAAAAAGAAATCAGCCGGCTGGCTGGATTAGATCTTGACCTAGCATTTTTTCCGGTAGACAGCCGACTGGAAGAATATCGGGATATAGGGGTGAAAGAATTTTGCCGGAAAGTAAAAGTAAAGCAGTTGGTGGCCATGCATACTTGCGGACAGTTATGGATACCAGGTGGGGATTTCTTGGGTCAGAATAAAGGGGTTTCAGTATGGTGTCCCACTTCTCCAGGGGAAAAACTAAAGGTAGAAAATAAAAAATAAGATAATTTGATAATGGTAGTATAAATAAGTAAAAATTAGATATAATAAAGTCATGTCCCTTAAAAGCAGAATATTACATAAAGATATCCTTGTATATCAATGTGGAATATGATATATTATGAAAGTCGCCGATGAGCGGCAGACAAAACACAGCAAAAGTGGTAGAAATAAACTTGTTGACAACGTAGTAGTAAATGTGATAAGATATCCAAGCT
>Ga0079098_1026838_pt1 | contig 10898 bp, 12 predicted proteins | sample ADurb_H2B_01_Slu_FD_74559 | JGI IMG/M metagenome (GOLD analysis project Ga0079098, IMG submission 74559) | Active sludge microbial communities from Illinois, USA, of municipal wastewater-treating anaerobic digesters - ADurb_H2B_01_SludgeMetaT... | ecosystem: Engineered > Bioreactor > Anaerobic >...
AATAATCACCCAAATGAATAATTTCATCCACTACTCCTGGGTTTTTAGGATCTACTACGTGGGGTGCAGTACCATCAAGCATGGCTACTCTGATAGCTGGAATAACTAGACCATCTAGTGAACCATTATCAGAGGAACAGCAGTGAAATTCTACATCATAGCCTCTTTCCAACATTTGTTCGCCAATCCAACGCATAAATGTTGATTTTCCTACACCAGGTCCGCCTTTGATACAGAAAATTCTAGTAGCATCCGGTTCAATGATAAAATCATAGAAAGAATGAAATCCTTTACAGGTGTTACCGCCTGGGAACAGTTTCTTTAGTTTACCTTTGCCCATTTAGACACCTCCTGAAAATTATATTAGTTTATCCACTACCTTATATATATATGAGGATATTTGGAAAAATAATCTCATCCCCTTGTTTTTGAGCATTATTATGAGTATAATAAGAATAACTATTATTCAAACCAAATATATTTTAAGTACAATGACGTACTAAAATTTGTGGCAAAGGGGCCCTGAGAATAGGCTATACCTAAATAGGATAGACCTTGATTTCAGGGTGCTTTTATTTATATGGAAAGGGGGCTACAAAATGTACGGGGGACGCATAATCATAGCCGACAGTGATAGTCTGTTACAACAAAAACTAAAAATATTATTGAGCAAAGCGGGTTATTCGGTAATAGGTGTGGCAGAGGATAGTCTAAGTGCTTTGAAAATTATTAGAAGTCGGTATCCGGATCTAGTAATTTTAGATTCTAGCTTACCAGGTACTGGTGGCTTTGATGTGGCTAGAATAATTGATGAACATAGAATAGCCCCTATTATTATGCTTATTCCCCATTATAAGCGGGAGCTAATTCAGAAAGGAAAGGAATCTTGTATTTTTGCTTATTTAGTCAAACCAGTTAATGATGATACCTTGCTTTCCTCTATAGAGGTTGCTTTAATGAACTATCAAAAAGTCTTAGGACTAGAGAAACAAGTAAAAGAACTGAAAGATACTTTAGAGAGTAGAAAGGTTATAGAAAAAGCTAAAGGAATCTTAATGAATCATCTTAATATTTCCGAACCGGAAGCCTTTAAGAAGATTCAAAAGCAGAGTATGAATAAACGAACATCTATGAAAGCGGTAGCAGAAGCTATTATTCTAGCTTATGATTTAAAGGGCGAATAAAAAGGAAGCCGACCAGGATGGCTTCCTCTTTGCATTCTTAAGCTTTAGGTTTATCTTTTTTTGTCAATGTAGTTTCTGTACTTCTGCTTTTACTCCATTCTTTCATAGCATCACTGCGTTTTTGGGGGTTGGAAATTGTATCAGTGGTGAAATCAGCGCCACTGGGGCCCACCTTAGACTGAGTACCTTCTATTATTTTTGATTGTTTAGCCAAAATAATACCTCCTTTTTTAATCTAAATTTGGTATCTAGGTTTATATTTTGTCTTTTAAATTAATTCTATGTTGTTAAGATGATGGTAAAAATAATCAAAATGGGTTATAATAACCGTAGAATTATAGATGAGGAGGACATATGATGAAGAAAGCTATTATTGAAATGGAAAAAGGCGGACAAATTGTTTTAGAATTATTTCCTAAGGATGCTCCTAATACGGTAGCAAACTTTGAGAAATTAGCTAATAATGAATTCTATGATGGATTGACTTTTCATAGAGTAATCCCTGGCTTTGTTAGTCAAGGTGGATGCCCTAAAGGTAACGGAACTGGTGGGCCAGGTTGGACTATCAATTGTGAGATTAATCCCAATAAGCATGTTGTGGGAGCTCTCTCCATGGCTCATGCCGGACCAAACACAGGAGGTAGTCAATTCTTTATTTGTCATGAGCCGCAACCCCATTTAGATGGTGTACATACTGTTTTTGGAAAAGTAATAGAGGGTATGGACCTAGTACTTAATACTAAACAAGGGGACGTAATGAAAAAGGTTAGGGTAACAGAAGAAGAATAAAGGGTGCCTTAGGCATCCTTATTTTTTAGGGGTGATTTTTTGGAGCAGGCAGCTTTTATTTTAATTGGCTTTATATCTGGCACTTTAGGCACTATCTTAGGATTAGGTGGGGGATTTATAGCTATTCCTATTCTCCTTTTAATTTATCACTTTTCTCCCCAACAGATTGCTGGTACTTCCTTAGTGATGGTATTTTTCAATTCTTTTTCAGGCTCTTTAGCTTATATGCGACAGAAAAGGATTGATTATCAATCAGCTTGGAAATTTGCTTTAGCTACTTTACCTGGTGCTATTGGAGGAAGTTATCTTTCGCACTATTTTACTAACAAGACTTTTGCTGTGGTCTTTGGCTTATTGATGATTCTATTGGCAGTTAGTATTTTGCTAAGGGGTGAAAAAAAATTAGCTGGGAAAGAGGCCAAGTCGGAAGGGGAAGAGCAAGGATTTTGGGATAAACTATCTCCTAGGCGTTTTATTGACAACATGGGTATAGAGTATAATTATGTTGTTAAAGAACGGATAGGTATCCTAATTAGTGTTTTTGTCGGTATTTTGTCTAGTGCGTTAGGAATTGGTGGGGGAGTAGTCCATGTTCCAGCCATGCTTTATCTTCTTAATTTCCCTACCCATATTGCAACAGCTACTTCTCATATGATTTTGGCTATTTCCGCCCTATGGGGATCGGCTTCCCATTTATATTTACATGATGTAAATATAAATGCAGCTATGTTTTTAGCTATAGGAGCTATTTTTGGGGCCCAACTAGGTGCCTTTATATCTAAAAGAACTAAGGGCGGGTGGATAGTTAAACTTTTAGCTGTGGCCCTTATTTTAACAGGTGTGCGCCTGATGCTAATTTAGAGTGGGGGAACATTATGCAAATAGATATAAATAAATGCTTACAAGATAAATGTCATCAAGTTTGCCGAATGGCTTGTCCTAAAAAAGCTATTAACATCAATGAACAAGGTCAATACTTTATTGACCAAAGTAGATGTGATAGATGCAAAACATGCAAGATAGTTTGTACCTACAAAGCTATTGAAGATTGATCTAGAGAAGACTTTAGGAAAATCCTAAGGTCTTTTTACTGCTGAAATAGATGAAAAAAGCCACTACACAGGGTAAGAACAGGAATATGCGTACATCCGTTTGACAAGGTTTGGACAAAGTTATATAATTAAACGAGAAGTTTTCAAGATTAAAAAAGGAGGAAATGAGATGCGGTTGGGGAATACCATAAAATTTGCTATTACTTTAGTTCTGATAGCTGTTTCTCTCTATATTATTCACCCCTTAAATAAGACTATCAAGCTAGGCCTAGACTTACAAGGCGGTACTCATGTAGTTTTAAAACTAAAAGAAACAGCCGATACACCTATCAACCAAGAAGCTCTGAATAGGGTTATCGAAGTAGTGGAAAGAAGAGTAAATGAATTAGGCGTATCAGAACCTATCGTACAAAGCCAGGGAAAAGACCAAGTAATCGTGGAATTACCAGGAATAAAGGACTCAAAGAAAGCTTTAGATACTATAGGTAAAACTGCTCTTTTAGAGTTTAAAAAGGTTAATCCTGATGGTAAGCTAGGAGAAACGGTTCTTACTGGGGCTAGGCTAAAGAAGGCCCAGGTATCTTATGATCAATATGGGCAACCAGCTATTGCTATTGAGTTTGACAGTGCTGGTGCTAAACAGTTTGGTCAGGTTACCCAAGAAAGTGTTGGTAAACCATTAGCTATTGTTTTAGATAATAAAGTCTTATCTGCTCCTGTAGTGCAAGAGCCCATCTTAGGTGGTAAAGCCCAGATTACTGGAAATCGTTCTGTGCAGGAAGCGCAAAAAATAGCCCTTCTTTTAAGAGCAGGGGCTTTACCGGTACCAGTTGAGATTGCCGAAATTAGAACGGTAGGGCCGACCTTAGGGGCGGACTCCATTGTTCGAAGTATTCATGCTGGCGTTGTAGGGACTATTCTGGTAGTAATTTTCATGTTAGTCGTCTACCGTCTGCCAGGGCTGGTAGCTAATCTTACCTTATTATTTTATATTTTACTAGTTCTAGCTTCCATGGTGCTTTTAAAAGCTACAGTAACTTTACCTGGGTTGGCTGGTTTAATCCTTTCCATTGGTATGGCTGTAGATACTAATATTCTTATTTTTGAGCGCTTTAAGGAAGAAATCCATGAGGGGAAAAGTTTGCGACCAGCCCTGGATGCTGGCTTTAAACATGCTTTTGCTACTGTAATTGACTCCCATTCCTGTACCTTTATTACAGCCTTAATCTTATTCTGGTTAGGAACTGGAACGGTCAAAGGTTTTGCAGTTACTTTGATGTTAGGTATTATCATTAACTTGTTTACAGCTATTACAGTTACTAAAAACATTTTAGATATCGTTGCTGGTTCTGAGGTTATGAGGAAAAATCTTGGTCTCTGGTTGGGAAGAAGAAAGCAGGAAGGGAGGTCCCAAGAATGTTAGATATTGTCAGACATAGAAACTGGTGGTTTGCTCTATCTGGAATAACTATTGTAGCAGGTCTAATTTCTCTTTTTGCTTTTGGTCTAAATTTAGGTATTGACTTTACCGGGGGGACTATTTATGAGTTGAAGTTCCCACAGGCTGTATCTATAACTCAGGTTCGGGAAGCTTTAGAAGAGCAGAAAATAAATAACCCAACTATCCAGCAAACGGGAGAAAAAGAGATCTTTATTAGAACTAAAATTATGAATAAAGATCAGCAGCAGCAGCTTGTCGATAACCTAAGTCAAAAGCTGGGTAAAGCGGAAGTGCTGAGAATAGAAATGGTTGGTCCGGTGATTGGTGAACAGTTAACTAAGCAAGCCCTACTAGCTTTATTGGTAGCTTCCTTAGGAATTGTTATTTATGTATCCTTCCGTTTTGAATTTAAGTTTGCTATTGCAGCTATTGTGGCCTTACTACACGATGCTTTAATTGTGGTTGGAATATTCTCTATTCTACAAAGGGAGATTGATGCTTCCTTTGTGGCAGCCATTCTAACTATAGTAGGTTATTCTATCACTGATACTGTTGTTATTTTCGATAGAATCAGAGAAAATATGCGTTTGAAAAAGAAGAAAGAGGATTTTGCTGATACAGTAAATAAGAGTATTTATCAGTGTATGACTAGGTCAATTTATACACCTCTAACAGTGCTCTTTACTCTTGTAGCCCTTTATTTCTTTGGTGGTTCTACCATCAATAACTTTACTTTAGCTATGATTATCGGAGTGCTTAGTGGAACTTACTCCTCTATCTTTAATGCTAGCCCTATTGTAGTACTTTGGGAAGAACTAAAAACTAAAAATGCTTAAGGCATAAAAGAGAGTGGGCAGCCACTCTCTTTTTGTATTTTAAGCCTTAATTATAGAAGGTTAAGAAAACAATAAAAATAAAGCCTAATACTATACCTAAACGTGAATAATTAGGATGGTGTTTGAAGGATTCTGGAAGCAGTTCATTACTAACTATATAGGTCATGGCTCCAGCAGCTAAAGCTAAGAGTAAAGAAATAAAATTGTGAGATAAATTGACTAACCAATATCCTAATAAGCTTCCGAGAGGAGTGAAAAAACTAATAAAAATACTAAGAAGTAAAATTTTTTTACTTCTTATTCCCCCCATTCTTAGGGGAGCAGCGATGGCCATCCCTTCTGGAATATTGTGGAGACCGATGGCTAATGCGATTAGCAAACCCAATTTTGCCGTGGAAGAATAGCCTACAGCAATAGCCATTCCTTCTGGCAAATCATGGAGAGATATGCCGATAGCGATTAGATAACCCATTTTTTTTAGCTCTTTAGCTCTGGTGCTCTCTGCCCCGGAGAAACAAGAGAGTTGAGAGAGAATTAGGTCTAGAAGCAGCATGATTATTAGACCTAGAAAGGAACCTAGAATAACCATAATAATATGTCCCTGCTGTAAGGCTGAAGGTAATAAATCCAGGAAAACTACTGCTAGCATAATCCCTCCGGCACTTCCCAAAAGAAAAGAAAAAAGCTTTTCTCCCGGCTTTCCTAGCAAAATAACACTAAAGGCACCAAAAGTAGTGGCTAAGCCAGCAATCAGGCTGAGACTAATGATATAATACATTCTTTTCACCTCTTTAGAAGTAATTAGGGAAAAACTAATTAATTATATGACAAGGGATAAAGAGATAATTCCCTTGGTTTATAATAGAATAAAGGATTGATAAGAATTATATAGAATAAAATTTAGGGAGAGAGGCTTATGGAAGAGGAACTAAAAAGAGCTAAAAATCATGCTTATCGCTTGCTTTCTTATCGTTGGTATACCAGAAAGGAAATGGAAGATAATCTTTTGCAGAAAGGTTACCAACAAGAAATTATAGTCAAGACTATTAGACATTTGGAAGAAAATAAATACATTAATGATCAAAGGTTTACCGAGAATTGGTTGGAGAGTCGGGCCCAGAGAAAGTTATTAGGTTCAAGACGCTTGAAACAAGAGTTAAAGGAAAGGGGCATCGATGATAACTTAATTAGGGAAAAGCTAGAGGGAAATTTCCCTCAGGAAAAAGAGTTAGAATTGGCGGTCAATGCAGCTCGGAAAAAGGCTGCTTTATCTGCTAATCTAGATAAAGAGAAATTTAATAGAAGAATGATTGCTTTTTTACAAAGAAAAGGATTTGGTTATGAGATAATTAAGCAGGCTCTTAGTCAGTTGGAGGAAGAAGGTAGGGGATTTTGAAACTTTTATTTTTAACTGATACCCATATTCGTGGTACTTCGCCCATTAATCGAAGAGATAATTTTTTAGAGGCACTAGAACTTAAGCTGCAAGAGGTAATAAGAATAATTATTGACGAGAAGGTAGATTTTTGCTTACATGGGGGTGATATGTTTGATCGGCCCGATATTTCTCCTTCTATTGTTAGAGAGGTAGGTATAATCCTTAAGCAATGTCCAGTGCCGATTTATACTGTGGCCGGGAACCATGATATTTACGGTCATAACCCTAGTACTGTTTCCAGAACTATGTTAGGATTACTGGACGGCTTAGGCATAGTCAAACTTATTGCCGCTGGGGAGAAGGTAATCTTAACTAAAGGCAATCTTAAAGTTCAGTTAACCGGTCAACCCTTTGATTATGATCTAGATAAGGAAGGTGAATATGGCTATCTGGTAGAAAAAACACCGGGAGTCAATTATGCTATTCATTTGGTCCATGGTCTGCTGTTAGAAAAACCTTTATTTGGGTCTTATACTCTTATTGAAAATATCTTAAAGACCCAGGCTGATATAGTATTAGCAGGGCATTACCATCGAGGCTTTAGTAAGGTAATTAGAGTAGAAGGCAAATATTTTGTTAATCCCGGCAGTTTAGTTCGTTTAGAAGCTAGCTTAAGTGAAATCAAGAGGACTCCCCAAGTGGCATTAATTGATTTGGAATCAGGAAGTATTAATATTAAACTAATTAAATTAGCAAGTGCTTTACCAGGTTCTGAAGTCTTGGATGAGAGTAAACTTCTAACCAGAGACTATCAAGAGAAAAGGATGGCGGATTTTGTCCAAGGTATTAAAGAAGTAGGCGAATTTAAGGCCTTTAATATTCAAGAGATTATGGAGATGATAGCAGAAAGGGAAGAAATCAAGGCTACGGTAAAAGAGGAAGCCATGTTGAGAATTGGCAGGGCTCAAGAAGCTTTAGCTGTTAATCAGGATCATATTAGCTAAGGAGAGAAAATGATGTCCTTAATTAAAATTATTGAAATTGAAAATTTTCAATCCCATGCTTTAACTCAGTTAGAGTTAAATAATGGTTTAAATGTCATAGTAGGTCCTTCAGATCAGGGAAAGTCAGCAGTAATTAGAGCTCTAAGGTGGGTCTGCTATAATGAGCCTAGAGGAACTGAATTCTTTAGAGTTGGTTTTGGTAACTGTCGAGTAAGATTGGAGTTAGATAGTGGCGAACAAATTATTCGAGAAAGGACAACTAGTAAGAATAGATATATTTATCGTGATGAATTAGGTAATGAACGGATTTTTGAAGGCTTTGGCAATAATATTCCTTGGGAAATAAGTAAAGTTTTAAAAATGCCTAAGGTTTCTTTGGATACTGATACTGAAATTTCTTTAAGCATTGGGCAGCAACTGGAAGGTCCGTTTTTGCTTAACGAAAGTGGAACCTTAAGGGCTAAAATGATTGGTCGTCTTACCGGAGTACATATTATTGACGTTGCTATCCGTGATGTTGCTAAAGACTTAATGACCCAACAGCAAGAAGAAAAAAGATTAGCTGGGGAATTAAAAGAGATTGAGGAACAACTAGATAAATATCATTACTTACCTGACTTGCTGAACTGCATTAAAAATGGAGAAAAAAACCTTAACCACATTGTACTCCTTTATCAACGCAGGCAATCACTCTTGATTGCTAAAGAAAAATGGCAGTCTGTTTGTCAAGATGAGAAAAAGTATCAGGATATCCTTACTTCACTTCCTCCCTTGGACAAGTTGGAAAGCTTACTAGTTCATGCCCAACTTTCTAGCCAGTCGTATCAACAGCTCACTAGGCTAAATCAACAGTGGAAACTGATTGAAACAGAAATTGGTAATACTGAAAGTCTTTTAGAGAAAACTCGTGGATTAGAAAAGGGAGAAAAAATTTTACTGCAAGCGGAAAATAGTCTTAGGAGAAGGCAAGAGCTAAGTCAATTGCAAGGGAAGATTCAGAAATGGAAAATGGAGTACCATCAGATAAAAAAATTTTGGGACTGTTTACCTGCCATTGAAAAGGGAGAGGAGAAAATTGGGGTACTTAGTGAGAAAATGGAAAAGCTAAAGAAACTGAGTTCTTCTCAAGATATATTAAGTGGATTAGAAAAGGATATAAGTAAAGTAATAGAGGAAAATAAACAGTTGGACAAAAAGCTAAAGACCACATTGCAGACTTATCAAACTAAGCTAAAGGAAAGTGGGAAATGCCCTCTTTGCTTTAGTTCTTTGGATGAAGATGTCTTGAGAAAAATAATGGATAATTATGGGGGAGGGAGTTAAATGCCTTTCGAACAGGAAAAGGAATTAACAGCATTAAAAGAGAACTTAGAGAAAATTAAGAGCTTAAAATATCGAGCAGAAGCCAAAATAGAACAGTTACAAAAAAGGAAGGAAGAAATTTTGGAGGAAATAAAAAGCCTTCAGGTAAATCCTGATAATTTGGAGGTAGAAATTAATAAACTAGAGGAGCAGATAACTACTCTTTTAGCAGAAGCTAAAACTTATTTACCAGCAGATATCTTAACTAAGATAAAGGTATGAGAACCCTTTATTTACTTGACATGTGGGGTAAAACAAGCTACAATAAAGTAGATATATTTTAACTTGGGGATAAGAGTTTTTGCCATAGGTTGGGAAAAATTTAAAAGGAGGTGAAGGAAATTAAACTAGCAACTATTTTAATTTACGTCATAGGAATACTTGTTGCAATAGCTGGGGGATATTTGGTGAGAAAATATATAGCCGAGGCTAAAATTGCTTCAGCGGAAGAGGCTGCTAAAAAGATTTTGGAAGATGCAGAAAAAGATGCTGAAGCTAAGAAGCGTGAAGCTATTTTAGAATCTAAAGAGGAAGCTCATCGAATCAGACATGAGGCGGAAAAGGAAATCCGTGACCGGCGCAATGAGTTACAGAGACTAGAAAGAAGATTAATGCAAAAAGAGGAAAGTTTGGACCGTAAGCTAGAAACTTTGGAGAAAAAAGAGGACAAACTCAATAAACAAGAACTAGAACTAGAACAAAAAGATAAAGAAGTGGCAGAACTTTATACTCAACAACGAACAGAGCTAGAAAAGTTATCTGGATTAACTAGTGAAGAGGCAAAGGACTTATTACTAAGAGATGTAGAAAACGAAATTAGACATGAATCAGCTATGATGATTAAAGAAATCGAATCTCAAGCTAAAGAGGAAGCGGAGAAAAGAGCTAGAGATATTATCTCTTTAGCTATTCAGCGTTGTGCTGTTGACCATGTAGCTGAAACAACCGTTTCAGTAGTTGCTCTTCCTAATGATGAAATGAAGGGTAGAATTATCGGAAGAGAAGGACGGAATATTAGAACTTTAGAAACTCTTACTGGAATAGACTTAATTATTGATGATACTCCAGAAGCAGTAATTCTATCAGGTTTTGACCCTATTAGAAGACAAATAGCTAAAGTAGCTTTAGAAAAGTTGATTGCTGATGGACGGATTCACCCGGCCAGAATAGAAGAAATGGTAGAAAAAGCTCGGAAAGAAGTAGAAAACACTATCCGGGAAGAAGGGGAAAATGCCACCTTTGAAACTGGGGTTCACGGTTTACATCCTGAATTAGTGAGACTATTGGGTCGACTAAAGTTTAGAACTAGTTATGGGCAAAATGTTTTGCAGCACTCCATTGAAGTGGCCCATTTGACTGGAATTATGGCTGTAGAACTAGGCTTAGATATTCAAGTTGCTAAGAGAGCTGGTCTGCTTCACGATATAGGTAAAGCAGTGGACCATGAAGTTGAAGGACCTCATGCTCTAATTGGAGCAGATTTAATTAAAAAGTATCAAGAATCTCCTGATATCATTAATGCAGTTGGTGCTCACCATGGTGATGAAGAACCTAAAACAGTGGAAGCAGTATTGGTACAAGCAGCGGATGCTATTTCGGCAGCAAGACCGGGATCTCGACGTGAGACCCTAGAAGCTTATATTAAACGTCTAGAAAAGCTAGAAGAAATTGCTAATTCTTTTGAAGGCGTTGAAAAATCTTTTGCTATTCAAGCTGGTCGGGAAATTAGGATTATGGTTAAGCCTGAGAAAATAGACGATATCCTAGCAGCTAGAATTGCTAGAGACATTGTTAAGAAGGTAGAAAGTGAATTAGAATATCCTGGTCAAATCAAAATTGTTGTTATTAGAGA
>Ga0079098_1039925_pt1 | contig 10824 bp, 10 predicted proteins | sample ADurb_H2B_01_Slu_FD_74559 | JGI IMG/M metagenome (GOLD analysis project Ga0079098, IMG submission 74559) | Active sludge microbial communities from Illinois, USA, of municipal wastewater-treating anaerobic digesters - ADurb_H2B_01_SludgeMetaT... | ecosystem: Engineered > Bioreactor > Anaerobic >...
TTCTCTATTTTCTTTTTAGCTTCTCTAATTCTGGAATCAATTTATCATTTAACACCTTAATGTAGGTCCCCTTCATACCGAGAGAACGAGCCTCAATAACTCCGGCACTCTCAAATTTTCTTAACGCATTAACAATTACCGAACGGGTAATACCAACTCTATCCGCTATTTTACTAGCTACAAGTAGTCCCTCTTCTCCTTCTAACTCCTCAAAAATATGCTCAACAGCCTCTTGCTCGGAATAAGAAAGAGTATTTAAGGCAATTTGAACAGCAGCTTTTTTTCTAGCTTCATCCTCAATTCTTTCACTTCTAATCCTCAAGATTTCCATTCCAACTACTGTGGCGCCATATTCTCCTAAAATCAAATCATCATCCTCAAATTCCTTATCAAAGCGGGCAATAATTAAAGTTCCTAATCTCTTTCCTCCACCATTAATAGGGACTATAGTAGTAATTTTCTGAGAAAAAATACAAGACTGCCCCCCTTTGAATACACAAGCACCCCGAGGCTGCTTAAGATTAGCTAAAGTTTCATTAATTCCTAAAAGACTATCATTATATTCTTTGGGAAAAACTCCATTATCTAATACTTGCTCTTTCATGATTTGGCATTCAAATTCTCCTAGTAGTGCATAGCCTAGGACAATCCCCTTACCGCTAGCTACATAAACATTAGCATTAATGCATTCGCTGAGTACTTGACTCATCTCTTTGAAATCTACGGCATGTCCTGCTGCAGTCTGCAATAGCTTATTAATTTTCCTTGTTCTTTCTAAAAGACTTTCCATGCTCTCTACCTTCCTCCTTCTTTTCTTTTTTCCTTAGAGAATATATCTACTTAAATCTTCATTCTCACTTATGTCTTTAAGCTTACTATTGACATATTCCTTGTTAATGGTAATTTCTTGTCCAGCTAATTCCGGTGCTGTAAAAGACAGATCTTCCAATAACTTTTCCAAGATTGTATGCAGTCTTCTAGCTCCAATATTTTCTGTTTCCTCATTAACATGGCAAGCAATTTTAGCAATTTCTTCAATAGCATCTTCTGTAAATATAATCTTGACTTCCTCAGTTTCCAATAGTGCTGCATATTGCTTAATTAGAGCATTCTGCGGCTTAGTCAAAATCTGTTTAAAATCTTCTTCACTAAGACTTTCCAATTCAACTCGAATAGGAAAACGGCCTTGTAACTCTGGAATTAAATCAGAAGGTTTAGAAACATGGAAAGCTCCAGCTCCAATAAAAAGTATATGGTCTGTTTTTATTGCTCCATGCTTAGTCATAATTGTAGAACCTTCAATTATAGGCAGGATATCTCGCTGCACTCCCTCTCTAGATACATCTGGGCCGCTACCATAACTACCCTTCCCAGCAATTTTATCTATCTCATCAATAAAGATAATTCCTGATTGTTCTGCTTTAGTAATAGCATCCCTAACCACTTCATCTAGATCAATAAGCTTTTGAGCCTCTTCCTGAATAAAAAACTTTCTTGCCTCATTAACCGTTACTTTTCTCTTTTTCTTTTTTTTAGGCAAAAAACTGCCAAACATATCCTGCAAGTTAATGCCCATCTCTTCGGTTCCGGAGCCGGAGAAAATCTCCACCATAGAATGTAAACCATCTTCTACTTCTATTTCCACTAATTCTGTTTCCAGTTGACCAGCATCTAATTTTTCCTTTAGTAGTTTGCGCTCTTCCCAGGCAGTTTGATATTTGTTAGAATAGTCAGCCTCATCTTCTCTGCTATTACTCATCCCACCAAAGAGCATTCCCAAAGGATTATCTACATTAGTCTCCTTCTTAGGCAAAGGAGCTAATAAGTCAAGAACTCTTTCCTCTGCCAAATTTTCAGCCTGACTCATTACTTTATCCATTCTTTCTTGTTTTACCTGACGAATGGCCACCTGGACTAAGTCTCTCACCATAGACTCTACATCCCGACCTACGTAACCTACCTCAGTAAATTTAGTAGCTTCTACTTTGATAAAAGGGGCATCAGCCAATTTAGCTAATCTGCGAGCAATTTCTGTCTTACCTACTCCAGTAGGTCCAATCATCAAAATATTTTTAGGAATTACTTCATCCCTTAAATCTTCTGGCAATCTTACCCGCCTATATCTATTTCTTAGAGCTACCGCCACTGATCTTTTGGCTTTTCCTTGGCCGATAATATATTTATCTAAACTCTCTACAATCTGCTTAGGAGTTAAATTTTCCATTTTTCTGCCCCCCATTATAATTCTTCTACTATTATCTTATTATTAGTGTAAATACATATAGAAGCAGCTATTTCTAAAGATTTTTCAGCAATTTCCTTGGCAGAAAGCTCTGAATATTGAAATAAAGCTTTAGCGGCAGCTAAAGCATAGGGTCCGCCAGAACCTATACCAATTATAGGCTCATCAGGTTCTATAACATCACCAGTACCAGAAATTAATAATAGATTCTCATTATCCGCTACAATTAGTAAAGCTTCTAATCGTCTTAAGGCTTTATCCATCCGCCATTCCTTGGCTAGTTCCACTGCTGCCTTAGATAAGTTGCCTCTAAACTCCTCTAATTTATTTTCGAATTTCTCAAAAAGGGTAAAAGCATCGGCTGCCGAACCAGCAAAGCCAGTCAAAACCTTTCCCTTATAAATTCTTCTAATTTTTTTAGCTCCATGTTTCATTACAGTATTGCCAAAGGTGACTTGACCATCACCAGCAATAGCTATTTTATTATCTTTTTTTACCGCTAAGATAGTAGTAGCCTTAAACATCTATTTCACCTCTTCCCTAAGATCTAGGATGAGCATTTTCATAAACTTTTTTTAATCTTTCCTTAGTAATATGAGTATAAATCTGGGTAGTAGAGATATCAATATGACCCAACATCTCTTGTACGGCCCGCAGATCTGCTCCAGCATCAAGTAAATGAGTAGCAAAAGAATGACGAAAAACATGAGGACTAACTTTCTTTTCTAGGCCTAATTCCTGACTATATTTATCCACTAGGCGCCTTATACTGCGGGTAGATATTCTGCCACCTAGTTTATTAACAAATAAGGGCCCATTGGGGGAATTACTTTCCTTAAATATTTTAGGTCTACCATGAGTTAAATAATTATCTAAAGCCTCTGCGGCTTTCGAACCTAAAGGAATTATTCTCTCCTTCTTTCCTTTACCCAACACCCGAACAAATCCTGCTGTTAAGTTTAAGTCCTCGATATCCAGAGCGACTAATTCACCGACCCTTATACCAGTAGCATAAAGAGTTTCTAAAATAGCTCTATCCCTACTTCCCAAAGGGGAAGTAGTCAGGGGCTTTTCCACTAGGTAACGGGCATCTTCCAGAAAAAGATAATTAGGTATTTTTTTTTCTAACCTAGGAGTCCTAATATTCTTAAAGGGATTTTCCTCAAGATAATTCCTTTGGCAGAGGTACTTAAAAAATGAACGCAGACAGGTTAATTTTCTAGCAATAGTAGTACGACTATAATTAGCCCTTTGCAACCAAGCTAAGTATTTTCTAATCCTCAAATGATTAATATCCTTTATATCTAACACTGAACCAGATTCTTGCAAAAAATCCACAAAATCAGTTAAATCTCGTTCATAGCTAATAAGGGTATATTCTGAATAATTTTTTTCTAGACCTAGATAGATAAGGAAGCCTTTTATATAATTAAACATTCTATTCACCAATCTGCATTTTTAATATATTGTTTTTTTATAGTAACATAAGAAAATTGTTTCTGCAAGGCACAAATTCTAAATTTTCGCAAATCTCTCTAAATCATCCAGAGCTCGCTGAGCTAAGAGGGCACCTCTTTCTTTCTTATTCCTAATTCTTTTTTCCAAGGGAGCAAAAAGTCCAAAGGTTACATTCATAGGTTGAAAATGCTTAGCAGGAGCAGTAGTTATATAATGGCACAGAGCTCCATGGGAGGTAGTTGGCGGTAAAATAAGTAAATCTTTTCCCGTAAGCATTCTAGCAGCATTAATCCCAGCTATTAAACCATTAGAAGCAGACTCTACGTAACCCTCTACTCCGGTTATTTGTCCGGCAAAAAATATTTGCTGGCGATCTTTCATCCTCAAGGTAGGCTCTAATAATTTAGGTGAATTAATAAAAGTGTTTCTATGCATAACCCCGAAGCGGACAAACTCAGCATTTTCCAAACCAGGAATTAAACTAAAAACCCTTTGCTGCTCGCCCCACTTAAGATGAGTTTGAAAACCTACTATATTATATAGGGTTCCTTCTTTATTATCCTGCCGCAACTGAACTACCGCATAAGGCTGTTCTCCTGTTTTAGGATTAGTTAACCCAACGGGTTTTAATGGCCCAAACAAAAGAGTTTGCTGCCCTCGGCTAGCCATTTGTTCTACTGGCATGCAGCCTTCGAAAAAAACCTCTTTTTCAAAAGATTTTAAAGGAGCCCTTTCGGCCTTCACTAACTCCTGCCAAAACCGATCATACTCCTCCTTACTCATAGGGCAGTTTAAATAGTCGGCCTCCCCTTTATCATAACGGGATGCCCGGAATACTTTTTCCTGGTTGATAGATTCTAAGGTCACAATAGGGGCAGCTGCATCATAGAAATAAAGATAGCCCTCCCCGGTCAATTCTTTAATTTTTTCAGTTAGTCTAGGAGAAGTTAATGGTCCAGTAGCGATAATAACTGGTCTATCTAAAGGAACCTCCTCTATCTCTTCTCTAATAATATTAATGTTAGGATGACTGGCAACTTTGTCTGTTATAAATTGCGAAAATCCCTCCCGATCAACGGCTAAAGCCCCTCCAGCGGGCAGGCGATTAGCGTCAGCCGCCGCCATAATTAATGATCCCATCCGGCGCATTTCCTCTTTTAGCAGGCCCACAGCATTTTCTACATTAGCAGCCCGTAAAGAGTTGCTGCAAACTAACTCACCAAATTTGTCTGTATGATGAGCAGGGGTATTCTCTAGCGGACGCATCTCATATAAAGTTACCTTAATGCCTCTTTCTGCCGCCTGCCAAGCTGCCTCACTTCCAGCTAATCCAGCACCAATTACCATTAGATCATTCATTTTTGTCTATCCCCTTTTCTTCTGTCTTTTGATAATCACAACCCTCTTTAGAACAATAGTGTCTATCGCCCTTCCCTTTCTTACCTTTAGCTAAAAGTAAGAAAGATCCGCATTGAGGACAAATTTCCTTGACGGGTTGATCCCAAGTAATAAAAGTACATTCTGGATAATTACTGCAACCGTAAAACTTCCTACCCCTTTTAGTTTTTCTTTCTACTAAAGCTTTTTGGCATTGGGGGCAAGGAATTCCTATTTCTTTTAAAATAGGCTTAGTATTGCGGCATTCAGGGAAACCCGGACAAGCCATAAATTTACCGTATCTTCCTTGCTTGATGACCAGATTACGGCCGCAATGTTCGCAAAGTTGATCAGTTACCTCATCTTTAATCTCTATTTTTTCCATTTGTTCTTCTGCCTTTTCCAAGGTTCCAGCAAAGGGCTGATAAAATTCTTGGAGAACTTTAAGCCAGGAAACCTCCCCAGCTGCTATTTTATCTAGATAGTCTTCCATCTCAGCTGTAAATTCTGCGTCCATAATTCGAGGAAAATGCTTGACTAACAAATAATTAACAATCTTCCCTAGTTCAGTAGAATAAAATCTCTTATCCTCCAAAATGACATAGCCCCTTTCTTGGATTGTATCAATGATGGGGGCATAAGTACTAGGTCTACCTATTCTCTTCTCTTCTAAGTCCTTTACCAAGGTAGCTTCAGTATAACGAGGGGGCGGTTGGGTAAAATGTTGTTTATCCTCTAAACTAATTAACTGAAGGATTTGACCTTCAGTTAATTCAGGTAACAATCCCTCCTCTTTCTTCTCTACATCATCTTCACCTTCAACATAAATTACCATGAACCCAGGAAACTTAACATTAGAACCGTTAGCCCGAAAAAGAAAAGAGTTGGCTTGAATATCTACTGTTAATGTATCTAATACCGCTGAAGCCATTTGGCTAGATAAAAATCTTTCCCAAATTAGCTTATAAAGACGATACTGGTCTCTGGATAAATATTCTTTTATTTTACTGGGTTGTCTAAATGCCGAAGTAGGCCTAATAGCTTCATGGGCATCTTGAGCATCCTCTTTGGCCTTATATTTTCTAGGGGCAGCTGGCAGGTAGTTTTTACCATAATTCTCCTGAATAAATTCCCGGGCTTCACCTTGGGCTTGATCAGAAATTCTGGTAGAATCTGTTCTCATATAGGTAATTAAGCCAACACTACCTTCTGCACCTACTTCTAGTCCTTCATAAAGCTGTTGAGCAATCCGCATGGTTTTTTTAGCAGTAAAACCTAATTTTCTCGAAGCCTCTTGCTGCAAGGTACTAGTAGTAAAAGGTGGCGTTGGGTTCTTTTTGCGTTCACTTTTTTTTACCTTCTTAACTAAATACTCTGCCCCTTCTAGCTCCTGCAAAATACTTTTAGCTTCCTCTGCATTCTTTATTGCTAGTTTCTTTCTTTCTTTTTGCTGTAATTTAGCAAAAAAAGATTGCTTTTTACCGGTAACTTGAAAAGATGCTGTGATAGACCAATATTCTTCCGGAATAAACTTTTCAATTTCTTCTTCCCTTTGACAAATCAAACGAACAGCCACCGATTGAACCCGCCCTGCACTTAGGCCCTTTTTTACCTTTTTCCAAAGTAAGGGGCTTATCTTATAGCCTACTAATCTATCTAAAACCCTTCTTGCTTGCTGGGCATTGACTCTGTTTATATTAATAGGTCTAGCTTTCTTTAAAGAAGCCTTAATAGCATCTTTGGTTATCTCATTAAATTCTATCCTGCAAGGAGAGTTCTTATCTACCTTCAATAGTTCTGCTAAATGCCAGGAAATAGCTTCTCCCTCACGGTCTAAGTCAGTAGCTAAATACACTTTATCTGCTTTATTTGCCTCTGTTCTCAGTTGTTTAATTAAGTCCCCTTTACCTCTAATATTAATATATTTTGGGGTAAAATTGTTTTCTATATCTACTCCAAACTGACTTTTAGGTAAATCCCTGATATGACCCATAGAAGCCTTAACCATATAACGACTGCCTAAGAACTTCCCAATAGTCTTTGCCTTAGCTGGGGACTCTACTATAACTAAAGATTTAGCCACTTAATCACCTCCGAATCCTAGTAAAACTCAAATTAAGTACTGATGTTGAACATCATCTAAAAAGAAATCCACAGTCCACTCATGATTGGTTATTAGCGTGAATCTTATAGAATCATCAACTACTTTCTCTACTATTTCCCAAAGCTCTTCTGTTCCTATTTCCTCAGGCTTTTTAACTACCCAACTTAAAACCCGTTCTAACTCATGAGGAGTGATTAACTGAGCTTCAGTTAGGCGAATCAATAACCCTTGAGCAGCTAACGTCAGTTTAAACTTCTCCAAATAAGTTAAAAATCTTTTAGCCTCATAATTCTCTTGTTCTTTGTCCCCATGAGTTTTCTCTATCTTTCCCTCTAAGGAAAAAATCAATACGAAAGCCATGTTTATTTCCTCTAGCTTATAACCTTGCTCAACTAAGGTCTCTACAATTTCCTGTTCACAGCTTATTATTTTATCTTCTTCCAGAAGTTCTTTAATTAAAAAACTAATAATCTCAATAATTCTCCGGCCAAAAGAATTCTTATGTCCTTCCATTTCTGTCTTCACCTCCTAAACCCAACAACTAGACCTATTTTTTTATAGTATTATATTTGTGCAAAAGAATCAATATTTCTTTAAAAACGTAAAAATAATTTTCCCGGTAGTTGGACTACTAAACTACTAATCTCTAACTCTGTTAGAGCGGTAAATACCTCAGAAAAACCCAGGCTGGTTTCCCTAATAATGTCGTCTAAATGCTTAGGCTCATTTCCCAATACTTCTAAAACTATTTTTTCCTGTAAAGATAAAGAGGGTAAAGTTTTCTCACTATCAGAAAGGGAGTTTTTCTGCAAATTCCAACCTAGCTCTCCTAAAATATCTTCCACAGTCTGTACTAGTTTAGCTCCTTGTTTAATCAAGTTGTTGGTACCATAGCTCTGTTTATTAGTAATCATCCCTGGTATAGCAAATACCTCTCTCCCTTGTTCCAAAGCAAAGTCAGCAGTAATTAGTGAACCGCTTCTACTAGCAGCCTCTACCACTAGCACTCCTAAGGAAAGACCACTTATTATACGATTGCGTCTAGGAAAATTAGCTGCCTCAGGTGGGGTTTTCAGCGGAAATTCAGAAACCAGAACCCCTTGATCAATAACTTTTTCCGCCAGCTTCTTATTCTCCGGTGGATAAATATTGTCTAAACCGGAACCTAGAACAGCTACCGTTCTACCCTTGTTTTTAATGGCTCCCTGGTGAGCTGCTGTGTCTATCCCTCTAGCTAGGCCGCTAACAACAGTCATCTTATTTTCTACTAGGTTTTTGCTTAGTTCCTCCGCAATCCTTAAACCGTAAAAGCTAGCCTTTCTAGACCCTACTATAGCTAAAGCATTCTTATCTTCTGGCAGTAGCTTACCCTTAATGTAAAGTATAGGTGGAGGAGCATAGATTTCTTTTAAATTAACAGGATATTCTTCATCAACTATAGTTAAAATCTCTATTCCCTTTTTTGTTACAGCCTCTAATTCTTTTTCCGGAAAGATGGTTTTTCTAGCTTCTAGAATATTATTAATGGTTCTTAAATCTAACCCCTTAATTCCTTTTAATTCTAAAACATTGGCCTGCCATACTCTAGTGGCAGAACCAAAGTATTCTACCAATTTCTTTATTTTAATAGGTCCAAGACCAGCTATTCTCTGTAGGGCTAACCAATAAGCTTTTTCTTCCATCAGCATCACTCCTAAATTAGTTGATTCCGGTCTAGAGTCCTATACTGAATAGCCTCAGCTAGATGTGACGGTTTAATCTGCTCTTCCCCTGCTAAATCAGTAATAGTTAAGGCTAATCTTAATATTTTGTCATAGGCTCTAGCACTCAAAGCAAATTTATCTAAAGCCTTGTTAAGAAAGGCCTTGCTCTCTGATGTTAGATAGCAGAATTGCTTCAATTCCCTGGGCCCTATCTGTGCATTATGATATAAATTTAACTTTTCTAGCCTTGTTTTTTGCCTATTTCTAGCCTTTTCTACTCTACCCCTAATTTCTAGAGAGCTCTCATTTATTTTTTGTTCCATTAACTTATCCTTGCCCAACCGAGGTACTTCTAAATGAATATCAAAGCGGTCCCATAGGGGACCGGAAATTTTACCAAAATATTTTTTTACTTGCCGCGCATCACACTGACACTCCTGGAGCAAATCACCCCGAAAACCACATGGACAAGGATTGCAAGAAGAAACCAGGAGAAAATTGGCCGGGTAAAGATAAGAAAAGTTATTTCTCATAATATTAATCTTACGTTCCTCTAAAGGCTGCCGTAAAGCTTCTAACGCATCCCTTCTAAATTCAGTAACCTCATCTAGGAAAAGTACACCATGATGGGCTAAAGTAATCTCTCCCGGTTTGATAGACCTTCCTCCTCCAATCAATCCACTGCAGGAAATAGTATGGTGAGGTGATCTGAAAGGTCTAGTACTGACTAATTGCCCCCTATTGCTAATCATCCCAGCCACACTATAAATTTGGGTTACTTCTAAAGACTCCTCTAAAGATAAGGGAGGAAGAATAGTTATTAAACGCTGAGCCAGCATAGTCTTCCCGGAACCTGGTGGCCCAATGAAAAGAATATTATGATTACCAGCTGCCGCCACTTCTAAGGCTCTTTTGGCTTGTTCCTGACCCTTAACATCTTGCATATCTATTAGTAAAGGGGGGTGAGCTCTATTCAGCTTTTTCCCCTTCCCACCCCCATAGATAGGTAAGTCTTTCTCCCTTACTTGATTTAAACTGTTAAGAGAAATTATTTTTACTCCGGTCATCAAACCTGCTTCTGGAGTATTTTCTTCTGATAAAATTAACCCTGCCATACTCTTTTCCTTACACTTTAAAGCCATGGCTAAAATACCACAAACAGGTTTAATCTTACCATCTAAGGATAATTCTCCTACAACTACCCAGTCAGTAAGGGTGGGTTGGGTAATCTGTTCAGTAGCCGCTAAAACACCTAGGGCTATAGGCAAGTCAAAGCCAGGACCTTCCTTCTTCAGATCTGCCGGAGCTAGATTAACAGTTATTCTACGGTTAGGGAAATCAAAGCCACTATTTTTCAAGGCAGATCTTACCCTTTCTTTAGATTCCCTGACCGATTTGTCCGGCAGACCTACTATTTCAAAGGAAGGTAAACCTAAAGTAATGTCCACCTCAACTTCAACTAAACAGGCCTCTATACCCTGAATAGAACAACTATAAAGCTTTGCTAACATTTTTCTCCCTCTTTCCATTCCTTAACAGTTATTCTCCTCTACTTTGTTCATTCCTGCCACTATGTTAAAAAGCCTGGGATATTAATTCTATTTCTTTTAATTGATAATCCCTATCCATTTGTAAAAGAACTACATCAAAGCGACAAGCAACCTCCCTAAATCTTTTTACTTGTAAATAGTAGCTAGCTAACCTATATAAACGCTTCTGTTTAGCTCTATTGATAGAATCTGCTGGTGTTCCATAAAGATTATTAGTTCTAGTTTTTATCTCTATAAAAACTAGTTCAGAATTTTGCCAAGCTATGACATCTATCTCACCTAAAGAACAGCGATAATTTTTTTCTACAATTATATAACCTAGAGAAACTAAATATTTTTGGGCTATCTCTTCACCCAGCCGACCCAATTTTTTTCTATCCATAATCTACC
>Ga0079098_1029124_pt1 | contig 10358 bp, 8 predicted proteins | sample ADurb_H2B_01_Slu_FD_74559 | JGI IMG/M metagenome (GOLD analysis project Ga0079098, IMG submission 74559) | Active sludge microbial communities from Illinois, USA, of municipal wastewater-treating anaerobic digesters - ADurb_H2B_01_SludgeMetaT... | ecosystem: Engineered > Bioreactor > Anaerobic >...
TTTTTTTCTCCTTTGTTTTTCTGAAGTATGCTTACTCCTGGATTTTAGCGGCCTACGAGGACGGATTAGAGCTTTTGGGCCATAACCTACTAAATCTAAACGCCCTGCTTTTTCTAGAGCTTTATAAACCCAATCATAGTTTTCTGGGTTGCGGAATTGCATTAGGGCCCGCTGCATCTGTCTTTCTTCTGGGTTTTTAGGTACATAAACTTCCTGACCAGTAAAAGGGTCTAAACCCGTATAATACATACAAGTAGATAAGCTTCCTGGAGTAGGGGTAAAATCTTGGACTTGCTCGGGATTGTAACCCATATCCCGAATATATTCTGCTAATTCTATGGCTTCTTTTAGTCCACTGCCAGGGTGACTAGCAATAAAATAAGGAACTAAGTACTGCTTTTTACCTAATTTCTGGTTAACCTTTTGATATTTATTCTTAAACTGTTCGTACACATTTTTCCCTGGCTTTTTCATTAAATCAGTTACTTTTTTAGCCACATGTTCAGGGGCAACCTTTAACTGACCACTAACATGATGTTCACACAATTCAGCTAAATATTTATCAGAATATTTGTCAGCTAATAGATAGTCATATCTAACACCAGAACGAATAAATACTTTTTTTACTTTAGGAAGGGAACGAAGAGCCTTTAATAAGTTAAAGTATTGGCTATGGTCAACTTCTAAGCTTTTACATTTCTCCGGATAAAGGCACTCCCGTTCAGCACATGCTCCCTTGCTTTTTTGTTTAGAGCAAGATGATAGTCTAAAATTAGCAGTAGGGCCTCCGACATCGTGAATAATTCCTTTGAAATCAGGCATAGTAGTTAAAGTCTTAGCTTCCCGTAAAATTGATTTTTCACTACGGCTTTGAATTGCCCTTCCTTGATGATGAGTAATAGCACAAAAAGAACATCCACCGAAGCAGCCGCGATGGCTAGTAATACTAAATTTAACTTCTCTAATAGCCGGTACTCCTCCGGCTGATTCATAAATAGGGTGATAATCCCGAACATAGGGTAAATCATAAATGAAGTCCATCTCTTCTTGAGATAAAAGGGGACTTGGCGGATTTTGTACCACATATTGATCACTATGCTTCTGTATTAAAGTTCTCCCCCTAATAGGGTCTTGCTCCATGTACTGCAACTTGAAAGCATCAGCATATTTTCTTTTGCTTTCTGTCACTTCTTCTAAGCTGGGTAACTCTAGAAAGGTCTGGAGCCCTTCTAAATATTTTCTTCTGTACACAGTTCCTTTAATCTCAGTCAATTGACTTACTTCTTTTCCCTTATCTAAAGCTTGGGCTATTTCAACTATTGCTTTTTCCCCCATACCATAAACCAGCAAATCAGCTCTAGCATCTAACAAGATAGAACGTCTAACCTTATTAGACCAATAATCATAGTGGGCAAAACGCCGCAAGCTAGCTTCTATTCCCCCAATGATAATGGGTACCCCGGAGAATGCCTCCCTTAGGCGGTTAGTATAAACAATAGTAGCCCGATCTGGACGCTTGCCGCCTTCTCCGCCTGGAGAGTAAACATCTTGTTTTCTTTTCTTCTTATTAGAAGTATAGTTATTAACCATGGAATCTAGGTTTCCTGCTGTTACGCCAAAAAACAGACGAGGCTTACCCAGTCTTTGGAAATCCACCAAGCTTGTCCAATCCGGTTGTGCGATGATTCCTACCCGATAACCTTCTGCCTCTAATATTCTACTTAGAATAGCGATACCAAAACTAGGATGGTCAACATATGCATCTCCTGTTACTAAAATCACATCCAGTTCATCCCAACCTCTTTGGTTAACATCCTCAAGACTAATGGGTAAAAAAGCGTTTCCTTTAGTATGACTCAAATAATTCCCACCTCTATCTGAAATTAATGAATTGTAGGTCTAAATCCAAATCAGCGCCCTTCAACAAAGAAATAGCAGCTTGTAAATCATCTTTACTTTTGCCACTTACCCTCACTTGATCATTTTGGTACTGAGCCTGAACCTTTAATTTACTGTCCTTAATTAGTTTTGTTATATCTTTAGCTTTTTCCTTACTTATACCTTGCTTAAGAGTAATAACCTGTCGAATAGTATTATTGGCTGCCGCCTCTTCTTTACCGTAATCCAAAGATTTCAGAGAAACATTTCTTTTTACTAATTTAGTCTGTAAAATCTCTAGAACACTTTTTAACTTGAAGTCATCATCTGCAATAACTATGATTTTACTCTCATTTAAGCTAACAGAACTTTTACTACCCTTAAAATCATATCTCTGCTGAATTTCTTTAGTAGTTTGGTTAATAGCGTTATTAACCTCTTGTAAATCCACCTCACATACTATATCAAAAGAATTATCTTTAGCTGCCAAAATACAACACCCTCTCCATCTTTTTTCTTTAAATGATACCAGAGGTAAGCAATAAAATCAATAATAGGAGATTTATAATCTAGTTTGTATCTAAATTAAGGAAAAAATGCGAAAACAAAAATGACAGCAAACTTACTGCTGTCATTTTACTTATCTATTTTATCTGCTTTAAAATTATGGGGTGGTCTGATTGGGAGTAAAAGTTTTGTTTATTACTTCACCTTTTCCCCCCAAGGTTCCTAAGTCCTGACCATTATATTTTACCTGCACTCCCCCAGCATTACCTAAACGTAGAGTTATTTCCTTTTGCCCCTTCCATTCTCTGATAGTTTCTGGCACCAACTGCCCTGCAAAAACAATTTTTCCATCGACGGTCACTTGCATCCAGCAGTCTTGATGAATAATAGTTTTCACATATACAGGGGCCGGCAGGGGAGATATCTGCTTATTTTGATTATTACTTAGATTTTCCTTTGGTTGTTCCTGCTGAGATAGATTTTCCTTTGGCATTGGGGTTGGAGGGGTAACAAACTTGTTATAGATCCATGCCCCCAAAGCTATAATAATAACAGCTGCTACTATTAGGGGTAATGCCTTAGTTTCCCGGTTTACCTTCTCCAATCTTTCTTTCTTTTTTTGCTCAGGTGGAACCGGCTTAATCTCTGGCTCTTCAGTTTTTTTAACTTCTATTTCCTTTTTATTTTCAGCTTCTACTTTTTCGTCTTTAAAGCCTTGGTACCTTTTTATAGCCTCTTCTGCGCTTAAACCCAAAAAGTCAGCATAGCTTCGGATAAATCCCCTGGTAAACACTTCTCCTGGTAATACTTCAAATTTTTCTTCTTCTAAAGCCTGTAAATATTTAATTTGTATTTTGGTTTCCTCCTGGGCATCCTCTAAAGAATAACCTTTCTCTTTTCTTCGATTTTTCAGAAAGTTCCCCAATGATTCCATACTATTTCCTCCTTAAATATCAAACGAAATAAAATTAGTAGGTATTTTATCATAATCTATCTGTTCTTCTGAATTCCGACGAATCTCAACAACTGTATCGAAAATTTTTTCAGAGAAATCATAGTGTTTAGTTAAGATATCAGGATGTTCTATTATTTTAGGCATAGGCAAGGATAAAACTTTTTTTAGAAGTTTATAATGTTCTTCTCCGCCTTTGAAAGCACTAGTAATAGCATCTATTAAATAAACACAATCTCCGTCCATTTCCTCAGGGGTTAGGTGGGTTCTGATTGTCGGCTGAAAGATGGTGGCGGAAACTAATACCCAACGTTTATTAGCATTAACACAAGCAGCTATAGCTGCCTCTGTTTTTCCTACTCTAGGCATACCCCTTATTCCAATAACAGGTTTATCTTTTCTTAAAAGCTCTCCTACAAAATCAACTAAAAGACCGATTTCTTCTCTGGTAAATCTATAGACGCTTCTTTTCTTGGTACTTATTTCAATGCTTCTACCATGTCTAAGAGATATTTCATCCAGTAGAGTAGCTGGTCGTAAAGCTGTAACCCTAATATGCTCTAGTATTCCCAAGATATTCTTTAAGGTTGCAATCTTACTGTTATCCTTAGTTTTAATCAAAAATCCTCGACGGGATTTATCAATTCCATTCACTGTAACAATATTAATTTTTAGCATACCCAACAAAGAAGCTATTTCTCCTAAAAGTCCTGGTTTATTTTTTTGAATACAATACTCTAAGTACCAAGTTTTCATTCTTTAACCATATTCCTTTCTACTTCACTATTCTCTTCATAAATTAGAGCCTCTAAATGCTGAGCATTAATGAGAATAGTCCTTGGTTTACTGCCTTCGTAAGGACCTACTATCCCTTTCATTTCCATTAAATCCATCAGACGAGCCGCCCGGGCATAACCAACTCTTAACCTTCTTTGCAAAAGAGAAACCGAAGCCTGTTTAGATTCCAGAACCACTTTAACTGCATCTGAAAAAAGATTATCTTCCTCTTCACCCTTTACTATCTGTTCCTTTTCTTCTACTAATGTTATTTCTTCTTCCTCTGTCTGTATTCCTTGTTCCTTGAGAAAATTAACTATTCCTTCTACTTCTTTATCACTAATAAATGCTCCTTGCACTCGCAGAGGCCTTAATGAGCCAATAGGAGAAAAGAGCATATCCCCTTTACCTAAGAGTTTCTCAGCTCCTCCCATGTCTAAGATAGTTCGAGAGTCTATTTGGGAGGAAACAGCAAAGGCAATTCTTGAAGCAATATTGGACTTAATAACACCAGTTATAACATCAACAGAAGGACGTTGGGTAGCTACCACTAAATGGAGACCAGCTGCCCTAGCCATTTGAGCTAAACGGCAAATAGCATCTTCTACATCATTAGGAGCCACCATCATTAAATCCGCTAGTTCATCAATGACTACTACAATATATGGTAGAGAATTTCCTGCTTCATTATATTTCTCAATATTTCTAACTCCAGCTTCTGCAAAAGCTAGGTAACGTTTTTCCATCTCTTGTACCGCCCATTTTAAAGCACTAGCAGCTTTTCGGGCTTGGGTAACTACTGGAGAGATTAAGTGTGGAATACCATTATAACTTGTCAACTCTACCATTTTCGGGTCAATAAGCAGAAATTTTACCTCATCAGGTTTAGCTTTGTAAAGAATACTAGTAATTAAAGTATTAACACAAACGCTTTTGCCTGACCCCGTAGTGCCAGCAATCAGAAGATGAGGCATTTTAGCTAAATCAGCTATAATAGGGTTTCCAGCAATATCTTTTCCTAAAGCCACCGTCAGCTTAGACAATGCATTCTGAAACTTGTCAGTACTGATAATCTCCCTCAGGCATACCATTGAAGTTTCTTTATTGGGAACTTCAATACCTACCACCGCCTTGCCAGGTACAGGAGCTTCTATCCGAACCCCAGAGGCGGCCAGAGCCAGAGATAAGTCATCAGTTAGGTTGACTATCTTGCTGACTTTTACTCCAGGAGGAGGCTGTAATTCATAACGGGTAATAGTGGGACCTTGCAGTACTTCTACTACCTTAGCCTTTACCCCAAAGTTCTCCAATGTTTGCTCTAAAATTTTTATATTCTCATTTAATTCTTTACTATTATTAAAGCTTTTAGGCTTTAAATTAGAAGATAGTAAAGATATATCAGGAAAACAATAATCACTACCAAGTAAATTAGGACTAATCTCTACCTTCTCCTTATCCATTTTAACTTCCACTATTTTAGGCTCAATAGGTGTATTAATGATTACCTTTTTTACTTCTTGCTCCAAAGGCTTTATTTCAGGAAGTAATTCCTTTACAGGAGATTCTAAAATAAGTTCTTTTTCTTCCTTTATTTTTTCAATTAATTTAGGAATTACTTTTTTCTTAGAGTTTTTTAGTATTTCTAATTTTTTTTTAGTTTTGTCTAATAACTCTCTTAAAGATTGGTTTAAGAAAACAACTATAAGTACTATGGTTAAGGTAACTAATAGTATATATGAACCAACCCTTCCTAAGACTTTAATGAGAGCAAAGCTTAGAATTCCTCCAATCAAGCCCCCACCATTACCCTGGTACCCCAGGACTAAGACCTGAGAAAAGTTCTGTTTTTCTACCGGCAGCCCGAAGTGGATACTTATTACAAAAAGTAGAAAAACAGTAAACAGTAAGAAAGTACCTCTTAATATTATCCGTTTTCTTTTAACTAATAAAACTTGTAATCCCCAGGAGAAGATAAATAAGGGTAAAAAATAACGACCTAGACCAGCTATAGAGTTAAAGGATTCTTCTAATATTCTTCCTATAATGCCTGTAGCAGAAGAAAACAAACTGGCTAAGCTTAAAATAGCAATAGACAAAATAATAATACCTGTTATGATTGGTTTCTGATTACTAGAAAACTTTTTCTTCGAATTAGCCATTTTTTCCACCTCAAACCTGCTATTTTTCTTTAACCTAGAATTATTTCTCCATCTAAACAGAAAAACCTCTATATAATAAGAAAAAGGTGCCAAACAAAAGTTTGACACCTTTTTCTAATTCAGTTTTTCTAACCTCCCTTTTATCTTCTTGACCTCTTCCACAGTGGACGGACTGTTATCATAAGGGGCAATTCCTTTTAGGTCCGCCTCTACTACTTTTTCGTCATAAGAAAGAAAACCTATAACCTCTAAATTAGGTACGTTATCAATAATAAATTGCTTATCAGACTCTTTTCTAATCTTACTCCCCACTACTAAGACCTCTTTAACCCCTAAATCAGTAGCTAATTCTTTAACCTTTTCCGCTGTTTGTACACTTCTAGCTCCCGGTTCTACTACTACTATGAAGGCATCTACTGCCCTAGCAGTACCCCTACCGAGATGCTCAATCCCCGCTTCCATATCCATAATAACGATGTCTTTTCTTTCCAATACCAAATGAGCCATAAGATTCTTGAGAAGGACATGTTCAGCACATACACATCCTGAACCACCAGTTTCCACTGTTCCCATAACTAAAAGCTTAATCCCATTAAATTCCACTGCATATTTTTCAGGGATATCATCTACTTTAGGATTAATAGTAAAAAATCCACCACTAGTTCCTGGTTTCATCCCAGTTCTTTCTTCTACTAAATCCTTCATATTTGCTAAAGGAATAACCTGTTTGACTAAATCTTTGGAAAAACCTAAGGCTGAACCTAGGTTAGCATCTGGATCGGCATCTACTGCCACCACTCTATAACCTTCTGCTGCATAGATTCTGGCCAAAGTTCCTGAAAGGGTAGTTTTTCCTACTCCTCCCTTCCCAGTAATAGCGATTTTCATTTAATTTCACTCCTGCCTAAAGAAGATTTTGCGGAGAAAAGTTAATTATACTTCCTGGCTGCAACTTAGAGTTTAGGTAATGCCGACAGTCAGTACTGATTAATCTTACTATTCTTCCTTGAGTTAAACTTATGGGTTCAACCTGTAATTTTACCTCTCCAAACTCTAACTCTATAGATTCTCTTTCCTGGTCTATCCCCTCTAATACTTGGTCAATATTAGCTACGGTATAAAGGGTCATTGCAGCAGTCCTCCATTATTAGATTGTTTATTCTCTTTAATCATTTCTTTTAGTTTCTTTACAGCCTGGCCAATACCACCCAATTCATCGATTAGTCTTTCTTTTACTGCATCAGTACCAACTAAGACACTACCAATATCCCGAGCTAGATCTCCAGTTTTCAACATTAATTCTCTAAATTTCTTTTCACTAATTCCTGAATTTTCTGAAACAAATTTGACAATGCGATCTTGCATCTTATCAAGGTATTCATAGGTTTGAGGAACACCTATAACTAAACCAGTTAAGCGTACTGGATGGATAGTCATGGTAGCAGTTTCAGCAATGAAGGAGTAGTTAGCAGAAACTGCTATAGGTACACCTATGCTGTGCCCACCACCTAGAACAAGAGAAACAGTAGGTTTAGACATGCTTTTAATCATCTCTGCAATAGCTAACCCTGCCTCCACATCCCCGCCTACTGTATTAAGAACAATTAAGACACCTTCAATCTGAGGGGTCTGTTCGATGGCCACTAATTGAGGAATTATGTGTTCATATTTTGTTGTTTTATTTTGGGGAGGTAAAACTATATGACCTTCCACCTGGCCCACTATATTTAAACAGTGAATATTTGAACTAGGTATAGGTGGACTTTGGGTTTGGCCCAACTGATTCAAATTCTGTAAAGGATTAGGTGGGCAGCCCTGAGGTTCTTCAGGTTTGGTTTGGGGAGTTTCATTACTGCTTAATATTTGTTGGCTCTCTATATCATACACAGTTTTAAACGACATTACTTTCACTCCTCTAAATGTACTTTTTATCTGCAATTACTTTACATTTAGGATACCAATACTTAATGTCATTTATTCTATATTCTTAGATAAAGAAAAAGACCAGCTAAATAGCTAGTCTTTTGGTCATTATACTTCCATAATGATAGGTAAAATCATTGGTTTACGTTTAGTTTTCTCATATAAATACTTACGCAAAACATCTCTGATTTGGGATTTAATGGTAGACCATTCGGTAATTTTGGCTTCTTCACATTTAGCTAAAACAGCACGGACTCTTTCTTTAGCTTCATCCATTAATTCCTCAGACTCTCTGACATAAACAAAACCACGAGACACTATATCAGGGCCAGCCAAAACATTACCTAATTCTTTCTCAATGGTCACCACAACAATAACAATTCCATCCCTAGCTAACTGTCGCCTATCCCGTAAAACAATATTGCCGACATCACCAACACCATAACCATCGATAAGAATATTACCAGAAGTAACTTTATTAACTACTTTTCCTCTTTCCTGAGTTATCTCTAAAACATTACCATTTTCGATAATAAAAATATTTTCTGATTTTACCCCTACTTTTTTAGCCAGCTGAGAATGGAATACCAAATGTCGATATTCACCATGAACAGGCATAAAAAATTTAGGTTTTGTCAAGTTTAACATAAGTTTCTGTTCTTCTTGACTAGCATGGCCGGAAACATGAACAGCAGAAAGATCCTTATAAATTACTTCTGCACCTAACTTAAATAAATCATTAATAGTTTTAGCAATTAGTTTTTCATTACCAGGAATAGGAGAGGCAGAAATAATTACTGTATCTCCAGGAACAATGCCTACCTTCTTATGATCATTATTAGCCATTCTCCTTAAAGCAGACATAGGCTCACCTTGACTGCCTGTAGTCAGAATTACTAATCTATCAGGAGCAACATTATCAATTTCATCTAAATCCACATACATACCTTCAGGAATATTTAAATAACCTAGTTCAGCAGCAATATTAGTTACATTGTCTATACTACGTCCAGCTATAGCTATTTTTCGTTTATATTTGCAAGCTGCATCTACCACCTGTTGGATTCGGTGGACATTGGAGGCAAAAGTAGCTACAATAATTCTTTGTTTAGCTAGGCGGAACATCTCGTCAAAGCTAGCACCTACTGCCCTTTCTGACATAGTATAGCCCGGACTTTCGGAATTAGTACTATCAGAAAGTAAAAGCAGTACTCCCTTATCTCCCAGCTCAGCCAAACGATGGAAGTCTGTTACTTCCTCATCTACCGGAGTCTGGTCAAATTTGAAATCCCCGGTATGCAGTATAATCCCTATGGGAGTATGAATACCCAAAGCTACCGCTCCCGGGATACTATGACTAACCTTAATAAATTCCACCTGGAATTCCCCTACATTAATACTACTACCCGGAGTAACCACCCTTAAATCTATTTCTTTACCCAAATCATGCTCAGCCAATTTTCCACCAACTAAGCCTAGGGTTAGTTTAGTTCCATAGATAGGTGCATCAATTTGGCGTAGTACATAAGGTAACCCTCCAATATGATCCTCATGACCATGGGTTAAAAATATAGCCTGTATCCTCTCTTTATTCTCTACCAAATAGGAAATATCTGGGATAACCAGGTCTATTCCTAACATATCCTCTTCCGGAAAGGTCATACCAGAATCAACTATAATTATATCCTTATTATACTCGATGACTAACATATTCTTCCCGATTTCCCCTAGCCCCCCTAGAGGAATAATATTAATTTTTCCCTTGTTTTGATTATTGCTCAAACTTCAGCAATCCTCCCTTCAATTTAAATTACCGACCTTACCAACTAAATCCCATGTATAAGTCAGTCCGCACTACCTTATCATGGATACTATTATACTTTATTGGTTAAGTTTTGTCGAGTAGACTTTGAAAATTTCGTTCTTTATACACAAACTTATTATCCCAATTTTTAAGCCTAATATACTTTCTTAGAGAATGTAAAAACCTCCCTAGCTTTTGCTAGAGAGGTCTAACTTCTTTAGATAAAATCTTTCATAATGTGCTTAATTGTTTCTATTTCTTTTTCATTGGCATTTACTAAAGGAAGTCTTGGGCCGCCTACAGGCAAGCCAAGCATTCCCAAAGCTGCCTTGACTGGTACAGGATTACTAGTAATAAA
>Ga0079098_1025260_pt1 | contig 10288 bp, 4 predicted proteins | sample ADurb_H2B_01_Slu_FD_74559 | JGI IMG/M metagenome (GOLD analysis project Ga0079098, IMG submission 74559) | Active sludge microbial communities from Illinois, USA, of municipal wastewater-treating anaerobic digesters - ADurb_H2B_01_SludgeMetaT... | ecosystem: Engineered > Bioreactor > Anaerobic >...
TAAAGCTAAAAGGTGGAGAGAATAGTACAGTCTTAATTGGAAAAGTCAACATTAGAAAATTAAGAGAATTTCAAATTAAAGGATATGAACTACAAAAAGATGACAATAGATTTAAAACCACTCCACCTGATTTTGATAAAAAGAGGGTAAGAAATCGGATGAAGTTAGATTTCTAGTTACACTTACTTAGCATATGTGGAGTTGATATAGTATAAAATCAGTTTATCTTTCAGGGTCTACCTGGGCTCCAATTTGAGCAATATTGTATATTCCGATATGGAGTAGCGCCTGTCCGGTTCGAATTGAGCTATTTTTCCGGAACAATGGCTTAATTGTTCCGGAAAAATAGAGCTATGTTTTTAATTAATAAGCTACATAGCCTTTATGCCGCGAAAGCCTCTTGATATGGAGTGACCTCCTTTGGTACAATCTTGAAGCGGAAACCCACTCTAAAACCATAGTAAGAGTTTCCGTCTAATAAAAGGGAGCCCAGAGGGGGTAGTAGCTCCATGTCAAGAGGACCGTAGAATAAATATGAAAGGTTGAATGAATCCTTCATTAAGCATATTAGAATTTTATATGGCTCTATATCTTAGAAGAACAGCTTAAAATATCAGAATAGTGGCTCTCACTCACTGGACAGATGGAGATGGTCCAAGGTAACACAAAATATTCACTCAAAAACTGCCAAAATTAATGGCCGTTTTTCTGCCAAAACACTTGACCGCTTACACCATATGTTATTTGAAGATTAGACCGTCTCAATGGTAGCACTTGCGTGAATATTTAAAACTCTAACTCGCAATATGAAAGACATTGTTCATATAAACATAAAAACAAATATTGACTAAATGGAGGGCTTATGAATAAACAACAACTAGCAACGAAAATATGGGAATCCGCTAATAAAATGCGTTCAAAGATTGAGGCCAACGAATATAAAGATTATATTTTAGGCTTCATATTTTACAAGTACCTTTCGGACAAGGAGTTAAGGTTTCTGAAAGAAAACAGCTTTACCCAGGAAGACATTGAGGCTCTTATTGAAAATGATGCCGAAACAGTAAAGTATGTTCGTGAAAATATGGGATACTTTATTGCCTACAAGGATTTCTTCTCAACTTGGCTCAAAATGGGGAAAGATTTTGATGTGTCTAATGTCACTGATGCCTTATCATCATTCAACCGTCTGATTAATCCCGCTCATAAGAAGGTGTTCGAGGGTATATTTAATACCCTGCAGACCGGCTTAAGCAAACTCGGTGACAGCTCCGCATCTCGAACCAAAGCTATCAGCGATCTGATTCATCTGATTAAAGATATTCCTATGGATGGTAAGCAGGATTACGATGTTCTTGGCTTCATATATGAATATCTGATTAGTATGTTTGCAGCAAATGCTGGAAAAAAGGCAGGCGAGTTTTACACGCCACATGAAGTATCTCTTCTTATGTCCGAAATTGTTGCAGACCATTTAAAGAACAGAACGGAAATAGAAATTTATGACCCTACGAGCGGTTCGGGCTCCCTCTTGATAAACATCGGTCGTTCTGTCGCAAAGCATATTGATGATAAAGACAACATCAAATACTATGCACAGGAGCTGAAGCAGAATACATACAACCTCACTCGTATGAATTTAGTTATGCGTGGCATCCTCCCGGATAATATCGTAACCCGCAATGGTGACACTTTGGAAGATGATTGGCCGTACTTTGATGAAGCCAACCCGGTTGAAACATACAATCCACTTTATGTGGACGCAGTTGTTTCCAATCCTCCTTACTCTCAGCATTGGGACCCGAGTAATAAGAAAACAGACCCTCGCTACGCACGTTTTGGCCTCGCTCCGAAATCAAAAGCCGATTATGCTTTCCTGCTCCACGATTTGTTCCATCTTAAGCGTGAAGGCATCATGACGATAGTTCTCCCGCATGGTGTTTTATACCGTGGCGGTGAAGAGGGCGATATTCGCAGAAATCTGATTGAAGGCAATAACATTGATGCTATCATCGGACTTCCTGCCAATATTTTCTTTGGTACACCCATTGCGACAATCATCATGGTTTTGAAGCAAAAACGTGCGAATACCGATGTTTTAATTATTGATGCATCCAAAGGTTTTATTAAAGTTGGCAAAAACAATAAACTCAGAGCATCTGATATTAAAAAGATCATTGATGCTGTAACTGCCAGAGCCTATGTTGACAAATTCTCAAGGAAAGTCAGCCGTGAAGAAATCCGCCGAAATGAATACAACTTGAATATTCCGAGATATGTTGATTCCTCTGAAAGCGCAGAAAAATGGGACATTTATGCTTCTATGTTCGGTGGCATTCCCATGAGCGAAATTGCTGAACTTAGCGAGTACTGGAGTGCTTTTCCAGAATTAAAAGAGGCATTGTTTAAAACCGGTGAGGGTCCTTATGCTGAGTTGGCGGTCAGCAATATTAAACAGACTGTCAATGAGCATCCCGCTGTAAAAGCTTTTGTTTCCAATTTCATGGGAGCTTTCGGAGACTTCGACAGTTTCCTGAAAAGCGAGCTGATAACCAATATGGCGAGCCTCAATATTGCAAAAGAAAAGGTTGTTTTGAGTGCTGACATTTTTACCCGCCTTGCTTCCATTCCGCTTATTAACAGATATGAAGCATATCAATTACTTGATGACGAGTGGGCAAAAATATCTGTTAACCTGGAAATAATTCAAACAGAGGGCTTCAACGCTGTTAAAAAAGTTAATCCAAACATGGTAATCAAGAAGAGGGACGGCAAAGAGGAAGAGGTACAGGATGGTTGGATCGGTCATATTATTCCATTTGAACTTGTTCAGCAGACACTACTTTTGGTTGAATATGAAGCACTTAAGCAAAAAGATGGCCGCCTTGCCGAAATCTCCTCTGAATATGATGAAATACTCGACTCACTTTCCGAAGAAGAAAGAAATTCAAGCGTAACAAACGATGCCAGCGAAGCGTTTGTCGCAAAAGAAGTCGGTGATAAACTCAAAGAAATCTATGCTGATGTGGACACCCATGAGATTAAAACTCTGAACTCTTATGCCGCACTTTCCAAGAAAGCCGACAAACTTGCCTTTATCAGAGCACATGACGATGTAGTATGGTCCAATATGGAAGTGGGTAAGGATGGCATATATGGTAAAAAAACAGTACATGCTTATATAGCAGAGCTTAAATCCACCTTTGAATTTCCGGAGGAATCCTTTGAAGCAAAAATTGTAAAAGTAAGCAAGCTGATGACCGAAGAAAAAGAAATAAAAGCACAGGTAAAAGCGGAGGCTGCAGCATTGCATATGAAAACAAAGGAAACTATTGAATCGCTTTCCGACGAACAGGCGCTTGAACTGCTTGAGCAAAAATGGATTTTTCCACTTGCGGAGAGTATTAAGCAGCTTCCTAATGAGGTAATTCATATTCTAGTAGACAGAATCAAAGCCCTTTCTGAAAAATACGCTGTCACATACTCTGCAGTCGAATCGGAGATACAGGAAACAGAATTTACCCTCTCTGCACTCATTGATGAACTTATGGGCAACGAGTATGATATGAAAGGTCTCCGCGAGTTCCAAGCGCTGTTAAAGGGTGAATGATATGGCCGTGAAAGACAAAAAACCATCGATTCGCTTCAATGAATTTACCGATGCTTGGGAACAGCGTAAATTAGGTAAGATCGCTGCTTTTTCCAAAGGCCGGGGTTATTCTAAAAATGATTTGACAGAAGTAGGGACACCAATAATTCTTTATGGCAGGCTGTATACAAAGTATCAGACTATGATTTCAGAAGTGGATACATTTGCCGTGGACAAACCTGGCTCGGTTTACAGTTCAGGGAATGAAGTGATTGTACCATCATCTGGTGAAACTGCCGAAGATATTGCACGGGCTTCAGTTGTTGAGAAATCAGGTGTTTTGCTGGGCGGCGACCTCAATATAATACATCCAAACAATGATGTCGATTCTGCATTTTTGGCATTATCGGTCTCGAATGGCGAGCAACAAAAATTACTGGCTAAAAAAGCGCAAGGGAAATCTGTGGTTCATCTGCATAACGCAGATTTGCAAGAAGTCGAGCTTTCTTATCCATCCAAGCAAGAGCAAGTAGAGATTAGTAGGCTCTTTAGAGACCTTGACAACCTTATCACCCTTCATCAGCGTAAGCATGATAAGATGGTAATCGTCAAAAAATCCATGCTCGAAAAAATGTTCCCGAAGGATGTAGCAAATGTTCCTGAAATTCGCTTTGCCGGATTCGCTGATGCTTGGGAACAGCGTAAGTTAAGTGAGCTTATCACGCCGGTTGTTCGAGAGGTACCAAAACCCACGGAACCTTACGAGAAAATCTCTGTTCGTTCTCATGCAAAAGGAACGTTTCATCAGAAAATCGAAAATCCTGATTCTGTTGCAATGGATAAATTGTTCGTCGTAAGAGAGAATGATTTAATCGTAAATATTACTTTTGCGTGGGAACATGCTATTGCTGTTGCAACCAAAGAAGACGATGGATTGCTTGTTTCTCACCGTTTCCCGACTTATACCATGAGTAATTCTGATGTTGGCTTTATGAAATATGTTGTTTCTCGGGAGAATTTCCGAAGAAAAATGGAGCTGATTTCTCCGGGTGGAGCCGGACGAAATCGAGTGTTAGACAAGAAAGACTTTATGAACATTGAAGTCATTGCTCCGATTGAAATTGACGAACAGAACAGAATCGGCACTTTTTTCAAGCACCTAGACAAACTCATCACCCTTCATCGGCGTGAGTTAGAAAAGTTGAAAAATATTAATAAATCCATGCTCGAAAAAATGTTTGTTTAGGAGGTGTAAATGCGCAATGGTCTTTGACAAAGAATCTGATTTTGAAGAATCCTTGATTGAGGCACTCTCTCATAAAGGCTGGGAACCTAAGGTCCTGAAATATCACTCTGAAGAAGATTTACTAAAAAACTGGGCGGATATTCTCTTTGAAAACAACAGAGGTATCGACCGATTAAATGATTTCCCTCTGACAAGCGGCGAGATGCAACAGGTTATGGAACAGATCACCACGCTGCGGACGCCTTTGAAATTAAACGGCTTTATCAACGGGAGAACTGTAACCGTTACCCGTGATAATCCTGATGACATTCTGCACTTCGGGAAAGAGGTTAGCCTCAAGATATATGACCGTCGTGAAATCGCTGCCGGACAAAGCCGCTATCAAATCGCACAGCAGCCAAAATTTAAGAGCAAGTCCAAAGTATTAAATGATCGTCGCGGTGATTTGATGCTCTTGATCAATGGCATGCCGGTTATTCACATCGAGCTGAAGCGCAGCGGCGTTTCGGTCAGCCAGGCATACAACCAGATAGAAAAATACTCCGATGAAGGGGTTTTCACCGGAATATTTGCGCTGATTCAAATTTTTGTTGCTATGGAACCGGCAGAAACAGTTTATTTCGCCAATCCTGGAATAGACGGAAAGTTCAATAAGGATTTCTATTTTCACTGGGCAGATTTTAATAATGAGCCTATCAATGACTGGAAATATATTGCTTCTTCGCTGCTTTCCATTCCGATGGCACACCAGCTTATCGGCTTTTACACCGTCGCCGATGACACCGATGGTGTACTGAAAGTCATGCGCAGCTATCAATACTATGCAGCAAACGCCATTTCTGACCGTGTCTCCAATACCAATTGGGATAGTCGCGACAGGCTTGGCGGATATGTTTGGCATACCACAGGCTCCGGCAAGACTATGACAAGCTTCAAGTCGGCGCAGCTGATTGCAAATTCAAAAGATGCCGATAAGGTTGTCTTCCTGATGGACAGAATTGAACTCGGAACACAGTCCTTGAAAGAGTATCGCGGATTTGCAGATGAAAATGAGTCGGTTCAGGCAACTGAAGATACCATTACTTTAATTTCAAAACTAAAAAGCGACGACCCGGCAAATACACTTATAGTCACCTCTATCCAGAAAATGAGCAATATCAAAGACGAAGGGGGCGGCGTAAATGCTCATGATATTGAGATGATGAGCTCCAAGAGAATCGTCTTTATTGTCGATGAAGCGCATCGCTCTACATTCGGAGATATGCTCAGGGATATAAAGGAATCTTTCCAGTCTGCCGTTTTCTTTGGATTTACGGGAACGCCGATTCAGAATGAAAACCAAAAGAAAATGAACACCACATCAACCATCTTCGGTGACGAGCTGCACAGATACAGCATTGCTGATGGTATTCGTGATAAGAATGTCCTTGGATTTGACCCTTACAAAGTGTTGACATACAGGGATAAGGATGTGAGGCAGGCTGTTGCTTTGGAGCAGGCAAAAGCGGCTACTGTTAAAGAAGCCCTTGCTAATCCTAAAAAGAGCGAAGTCTTTTATAAATACATGGATTCTTCTCAAGTAAAAATGGCGGGCTATACCGGTGATGATGGAAAATATGTCAGAGGTATAGAGGACTATTTGCCGACATCCCAATATCAAACTGAAGAACATGAGAACATGGTTGTTCAGGACATTGCTGACAACTGGGTGACATTAAGTCATAATAGCAAGTTCCATGCAATCTTTGCTACAAGCAGCATTCCGGAGGCGATCTATTATTATCGGATGATAAAAGAAGCTATGCCCACATTAAAGATTACCTGCTTGTTTGACCCAAGCATCGACAATAACGGCGGAGTAGCTTTTAAAGAAGACGGTCTTGTTGAAATAATCGAGGATTACAATGCCAGATATGAACAGGAATTTAGTCTGAAGAGCTACGATAAGCTGAAAAAAGACATTGCTGCGCGGCTTGCTCACAAAAAGCCATATCATTTGATAGAAAGAACGCCGGAAAAGCAGCTCGATCTTCTCATTGTAGTCGACCAGATGCTTACAGGCTTTGATTCCAAGTGGATTAACACGCTTTATATGGATAAGGTGCTTAGGTATGAAAATATCATCCAGGCATTCTCCCGTACAAATCGTCTGTTTGGCCCGGACAAGCCTTTTGGAACCATACGATACTATAGGTATCCGCATACGATGGAGCAAAACATCGAAAAAGCTGTGAAGCTCTATTCTGGTGATAAGCCTATTGGATTGTTTGTAGAAAAGCTTGAGTACAATCTAAACAAGCTGAATGAAATTTTTGATGACATCAACAATCTGTTCACCCGTTCCGGGATTCCGAACTTTGAAAAGCTGCCGGATGACCGTTCGGAGCGTGGAAAATTTGCTTCTCTCTTCAAATCATTCAATGACTATCTGGAAGCTGCAAAAATTCAAGGCTTTACATGGAATCAGTCAACGTACTCGTTCAGCCATGGCAGTGGAAAGCCAAAGACTCAAGTCGACATGAAACTGGATGAAAATACTTACCTGGTTCTGGCGATGCGTTATAAAGAGCTGTTCAGCGGCAGCGGGGTAGGCAGCGACGACGATGTTCCTTTCGAGATTGATGGTTGCCTAACGGAGATTGATACCGGGAAAATCGACTCTGACTATATGAACTCCCGCTTTGAAAAGTTTCTGAAAATCCTTAAACAAGATGATGTAGATGAAGCTGAAAGGCAAAAGACGCTTGATGATTTGCATAAGTCATTCGCCATGTTGACGCAAGAGGAACAAAAATATGCAAGCATCTTCCTTCACGACGTAGAAAGCGGAAATGCCAGGATGGAAAGTGGTAAAACTTTCAGGGAATACATCACTGAATATCAATTCAAGGCAAAGAATGACCAGATCGACCGTATTTCAAGATTCTTGGGGGTAGATGGAAAGAAAATCCGCAATTTCATGGCTGCAAATGTAACTGAGGCAAACATCAATGAGTTCGGTCGCTTCGATGATCTGAAGACTTCCATAGACAAAGCCAAGGCAAAGGAATACTTTGAAAAATTGGAAAACGCAAAAATACCACCATTTAAAATTAACATAAGAGTACACAGTTTGCTTCAGGAGTTTATTCTTAAAGGTGGGTTCGATATCGAAGAACCGAAAGAATAAAAGGGGTGGAATCGTGGCTGCAAGAGGAAAAATAATAAATCTATTTTTATAGATGGAAGAGCTAGTAATAGAGCACGGAACGGCTTATAATGTCCCCGCTTGTCAAGACACGAAAATCATCTTCTTAAGATAAGTCCTCCTTTCGTGTTTTAAGCTGCTATATAGCAGTTTTTAGTAATGCATAGTAAATATCGCTTGGAGTTTGGCTATAAAGGCCCTGGTGGCCACGGTCATACTTGAAAATATATTTTTCTTTCAACACTTAACTAGAGCTTTTTCAAATTGGTTTCTCAAATTAGGACTAGGGGTGGCTGGGTTGTCTGCTACTTCTACATTTAGAGACGAAATCCTATTCTCTGATTTAGAAAAATAAATATTCCTAGTTTAATTCTACGTGGTATTTACGATAAATTTTGCCTGTTCCAATTAGCTGAAGCACTAGAAGAAAGTACTAAAAGCTCTAAACTTGTGCCTTTAAAATAGTGGACATGGACTATTTGGGGAACAGTGTGATAATTTCAATAAAGAATCAGTAGAATTTATTGAGAATGGATAGAAACTAAGTATCTAATAAGAAAGTGTGGAATTAGAATTTTGCATATGAGGTTTAGAGCTTGTTAATAACTGTCTACTATATCCTTGCTGGCAAATTAAACTTCCAACTACCACTTGGTCAAGTTAAGGCCGTTTAGGAAAATACATATTTTAAGAAGTTATATAGGAAAAAGGTTTAGAAGTAAAATTGTAAACTTTTTAAGAAGTAGGGAAGTTGAGAATTTAAACATTTAAGAAGTTAACTAGATAGGAAGTAAACAATTGGAGGATAAGTCTTGTTATCCTTTTTGAGGCTTAACCAAGAAAAGCAAAAGAGCCAAACCTCCTAAGAGATTTAGCTCCGCAACAAAACCGTTTCTTATTATACCCTAACTTGCTTAGCCTGGCAAGGATATACACATGCCATAGTGAGTTCCTATAATAGAAGCATCAATATCAAATCTATAGCATTAAAGATGTGAGAAGTAGATTTTTCTGCTCCATTTTCGCAAAAATTCTATTCCGCAGATGGATTTTTCCTTCTATCCCGATTTCTAAAATATTGCTATACTTTAATATAATGGGTAAAAATAACAGTAAGGTAATTGAGGGGAGATTGTTGAAATGAACAATTTGAGAAAGCTTGAAGATTTATTTTTAGAGAACGGATTTAGTGATTTTAAATGGATAACTGGAAATGATATCAAGGTTGCTCAATGGGTACGTCTTAAGTGTATGTTTGGTTGCACTAGTTATGGAAAGAAAAGTACATGTCCACCAAATGTACCAAAGGTTAATGAGTGTGAGCGTTTCTTTTCCGAGTATAATTGTGCCGTTATATTTCATATTGCAAAGAAAATCGAAGATTCAGAGCAATTAACGGCATGGTCTAAAAATATCAATAAGAAATTGGCAAAACTAGAGAAAGAAGTTTTCCTTGCTGGTTTTTATAAAACCTTTGTTCTCTATATTGATGAATGCAATATTTGTTCAGAATGTTCAAGTGAGAGGGCACAATGTAAGAACCCAAAGATTGCACGCCCATGTACTGAAGCTTTAGCTATAGATATGTATGAGACTGCAAGAAGTTTAGACTATCCAATAAAGGTAATAACAGATACTAAAGAAGAGATGAATCGGTATGCAATATTACTAATAGAGTAATTTAATCATCAGGTTCATTTAACAGCCGGCGTCTAATAAGAAAGTGGCTGGAATTAGAATTTTACATGTGGGATAATGGCATTAAATATATATTTTCCTTTACTTGGTAAGATTATAGAGGTGTTTAAATGAATGGAAAAATAGTATATATTTTAGGCTTAGCAGGGTTTATTTCTGCAGCAGATAATTGGATTATTTCTCCTATCCTGTCGGCAATAGCGGCAGGATTTATTGTTTCTGTTTCACAAGCGGGAGCTGTTTTAACAGCTTACCTTGTTCCCTATGGATTAATGCAACCTGTATATGGTTTTATTAGTGACCATTTTGAAAAAGCCCAGTTAGTGAACTACTCACCACCTAAGAGGTGGGAGCTTCCTGCTTCCACGAGTTCGCAATCTACACTCTCCACAGGCGTAACTTCGGACAGTACCTGCCCTAGATGCCGATTATGTCGGTTTCTTCACTACCTTAGATATTTTACGCATAGAAGGAATGACCTACAGCTTGGTTATCGCATTTTTCAGTCAATCGGTTTCTCTATGCAACCTTATATATCTAGTTATCAAAGAACTATCATATTTCTAAT
>Ga0079098_1017101_pt1 | contig 10116 bp, 7 predicted proteins | sample ADurb_H2B_01_Slu_FD_74559 | JGI IMG/M metagenome (GOLD analysis project Ga0079098, IMG submission 74559) | Active sludge microbial communities from Illinois, USA, of municipal wastewater-treating anaerobic digesters - ADurb_H2B_01_SludgeMetaT... | ecosystem: Engineered > Bioreactor > Anaerobic >...
ATCGGCAGTTAGGTTGTATTCTACTAAGAGTTCAGCCGGTGTTCCGGATTGGCCAAAAATATCCTTGATGCCTACCCTCTCTAGAGGAGTAGGACAATTTTCGGCTAGTACTTCAGCTACGGCACTGCCTAGACCGCCAATAATGCTGTGCTCTTCGGCTGTAACTAAGGCTCCAGTTTCTTTGGCTGCTGTTATGACGGCTTCTTGGTCAATAGGCTTAATGGTATGCATGTCAATAACCCGCACTGATACACCTTTTTCTTGCAATTTTTCCGCTGCCGTTAAAGCTTCTGCTACCATAATACCAGTAGCAATAATAGTAGCATCTTTTCCATCTTTCAACTGAGCAGCTTTACCAATAGTAAACTGATAGTCATCAGCAAAAATAGTAGGCACTCCCATCCGCCCTAGTCTTAGATAAACAGGACCAGGATATTCTACCGCTGCTTCCACAGCTTTAGCAGTTTCCACCGCATCAGCAGGGACAATTACTGTCATATTAGGTAAGCTGCGCATTAAAGAAACATCCTCAACAGATTGGTGAGACCCTCCGTCTTCCCCTACTGTAATTCCGGCATGCGTAGCAGCAATAATTACTTTTAACTTGGTATAGGCAATGGAGTTTCTAATTTGCTCAAAGGCACGGCCAGTAGCAAACATAGCAAAAGTACTGGCAAAAGGAATTTTCCCAGCAGCAGCTAATCCGGCAGCAGTACCTAATAAATCTTGTTCAGAAATACCCATATTAATGAATCTTTCCGGAAAAGCTCCGGCAAAAACGCTAGTCTTGGTAGACTTAGACAAATCCGCATCCAAGACTACTATCTTTTCATTTTTTTTACCCATGGCTAATAGGGCTTCACCATAGGCTTCCCTAGTTGCTTTTTTACTCATTTTCTCCACCTCTTTTCCTAGCTTAAATCGGCTAAAGCTTTTTCTACTTGTTCTGGGCTTGGGGCATTACCATGCCAGCCAACCTCATTTTCCATAAAGGAAACCCCTTTACCTTTAACAGTTCTAGCCACAATGGCTACTGGCTTATCTTTGATTTCTTGCGCAGTCTCTAAGGCTTCTAGAATCTGTTCAAAGTCATGACCGTCAATCTTGATTACATGCCAGCCGAAGGCTTTCCATTTATCCGTAATAGGGTTAGGAGATTTCACTTCTGCCACGGGACCATCAATTTGTAAACCATTATAGTCAACAAAAATAACTACATTATCCAGTTTATAATGAGCAGAGGTCATAGCCGCTTCCCAGACTTGTCCTTCCTGTAGTTCTCCATCTCCCAACAGAGCATAAACTTTGTAATCTTTTTTATCCATTTTGCCAGCTAAAGCCATGCCGTTAGCAGCAGAAAGTCCCTGTCCTAAGGAACCACTAGACATGTCTACCCCTGGTAACTTCTTCATGTCAGGGTGTCCTTGTAAAGGACTGCCTAATTTCCGCAAAGTTTTTAGTTTTTCTACTGAAAAATATCCGGCTTCTGCTAAAGCTGCATAAAGAATAGGAGCAGCATGCCCTTTAGATAAAACAAAGCGGTCCCGTTCTTCCCATTGGGGATTATCCGGTTGATGGCGCATTTGATGAAAATAAAGAGCAGTAACAATATCTGCTGCAGAAAGGGATCCTCCGGGATGACCAGATTTAGCTGCACCAATCATCTCCACCACATGGCGGCGTAAAACTGCAGATTTTTCTTTAAGATTTTTAATTAATTCTTCCTTTTCCATCTTGAACCTCCTGTTACTTTAATTGAAAGGCTTAAAACCTTCTCCTAAGACTTCATAAGCATCAGTAATAATGACAAAGGCCTGTTTATCTACTTCTCTAACAATATCTTTTAGGCGGGTAATCTCCTCCCGAGCCAGAACACAAAAGAGTATTTCCTTATCCGTATGGGTATATAAGCCCCGGCCGGAAAAGGAGGTTACCCCTCTTTCTAGCTCTGACATAACTACCTGGGCTATTCGCTCTGGATGTTGGGAGATAATTAAAGCAGTTCTAACATAACTAACTCCCTCTTGCAGCAGATCTACTACCTTACTGGTAATAAAGAGGGATAACAAGCCAATCATGGCTTCTTCCACACCAAAAACCAAGGCAGAAATAGCAATAATACAGAAATCAATAATTAGGATACCCTGCCCCACGCTAATACCTAAGTAATGGTTTAAAAGCCGAGCCCCTAAATCACTACCTCCGGTGGTAGCTTTGTAGCGAAAAACAATGCCCAAACCTATTCCTACTATAATCCCACCATAGATAGAAGCTAATAAAAGATTGTCCGTTAATTTAGGAATAAGGTGGGACCTAGCTAGGAAATCTACAAAAATTGAAGTAGCCACCGACCCATAAAAGCTCTTAGCACCAAAGCTAGCACCTAAAGCCTTAATCCCCCAGATAAAAAGAGGTATATTGAAAGCTAGCATAGTTAGACCAGTGGGTAGATGGAACACATAGTGAATAATGGTGGCTAAACCACTAACGCCACCTTGGACAATCTTATCGGGAATAAGGAGAGCCTGCAAGCCAAAGGAAACTAGAAAGGACCCTACCGTAATCCCCAAATAATCCCGAAAAATCTTTGCCTTATTAATCCCTCTCACCCTTTCGATCTACCCAGCACCCGCAAAACAAATTTTGGTAAAGCTAACATTCTTAGAGCCCTCTGAGGCTCTTTACTTAACCGATAAAGCCATTCTAAATTGCTTTTTTGCATCCAGAGAGGTGCTCTGACTACTTTACCGGAGAGAACGTCTAGAGTTCCCCCTACTCCCACAGCTACAGGAATACCTAAAGAAGCTAAATTTTTCTTAATCCATTTTTCCTGCCGGGGAAAACCAAGGGCTACCAGTAAAATATCCGGCTGGGTTTGTTTTATCTTCTCCAGAATAGTTTGCTCATTTTCTGGTTTAAAATAACCATCTTGAACTCCGGCTAGTTTTAAGCCTGGAAACTTCTCTTGCATTTTCTGTCCAGCTAGTTCTGCCACCCCTGGTGCTGAACCTAGAAGAAAAAAACGGTATCCTTTCTTGGCCGCCACCGGCAGAAGATTATTGACCAAATCTACTCCGGTAACCCTTTCTGGCAGCTGCTGACCGAATTTACCAGAAGCCCAGACCACACCTGCTCCATCGCCAGAAACTAAATCCGCTTCTAGCAGAATTTTTTTGAACTCTGCATCTTCCTGGGCTAACATAACCATTTCTGCGTTGGCAGTAACTATTTGATGGGGAGTCTTTTCCTGAATAAAGCCTTCAATTCTTTCTATAGTTTCCTTCATGGTTAGAACATCAATGGGGATTCCTAAAATTTTTACTTGTTTTCTCATTCTCTGCACCTACCTTTAACCAGTTGCCAAACTAAACGGGCATTTGCTAAAGCTTGTTCTTCCAAGGGAGCAACCGCTGCTTTAAGCTTTTTCTTAATTTCTTCTCTTTCCTGCCAGGTCTTATCAACTAAAGGCCAAAGAGCAGCAAAATTTAATTTTTCCACCGCTATCCCAGGCTGATGGCCGGCTACTTGCAAAAATCTGTCTATTTTAGGGTCATAACTAAGGCCTACTAAAGGGACTCCCATCCGGGCAGCAAAAATTAGGGCATGGAGTCTCATGCCTAGAACTAAATCCATTTCCCCCAACAGACTTAAATACTGGGCTGGTAAATAATCTCCGGAAAGTACTTTAGCTTCCGGGCCTACCTGAGCAGCCACCTCTAGACAAGTCTGATAATCACCTGGTAAGTGGAAAGGAAGAAAAACTATTTGGGCCTGCCATTCGGCCATAGCCTTTTGGGCAGTTTGGACTACAGCCTCTTGGTGCTCTTTTAAATTCTGCCATGGTCGTAAGGAAATGCCTAAAAGAGGTCTCCCATCTTTAACTATTCCTTCCTTCTGGAGGATTAGCTCGCCCTGACCTTCCGGTTGCAAACCTAAGACAGGGTCCGCAGTGACCTGAATTTTGGCCGGGGAAAAACCTAACTGCAATAACTCTTGCCGGGACTTCTCATCTCGCAAAGTTATTAAGTCTACCTTTTTACCTACCCAAGAAACAAGAAACTTACCTAAGCCCCCCTGAATAGGACCGATACCCTGGGCATAAAAGGCAGTTGGTACTCCCAGCAGTTTAGCTATGTAAACCAAAGTTAAATAGTAGGGGATAGTGCGGGGACTGGTTACGTCCTGCAATAAGCCGCCCCCTCCACTAATAAATAGTTGAGCCTTTTTCAATTCCTTAATTATCCCTTGCAAATTATTGCGGGAAATAGCTGCCACCTGATAATCTTTAGCCGTCTGGGCCGGGTTAGCAGAAAGAACTACTATCTCCACCCCTTTCTCTTGCTGACGAAGAGCCTGGATAATAGCAGCTAAAATAGCTTCGTCCCCGGTATTAGCAAAACCATAGTAACCAGAGATAACCACTTTGGCCATCTTTTTAGTCCTCTCCTCTCTGGATAAACTTTCCTAGGAAAATTACTACAGAACCAATAATCCAGCCTAATACCAAGCCATTAAAGGCCCGCAGTAAGGACATATAAAGAGGTGTATGGACATGGGTAAAGGTACTGGTAATGGATATCTGCCCAATGGAAGCTAACAGCAGTAGAGGGAGTAGATAGTTGAATTTTCTTACTGCTGCCCAGGCTGCTGCTAGCATTAAAGCAGGATGTCCTAACAAAAACTCACTGGTTCTAGGTCGGGCAACTAATACTACCTCCAGGAAATGTCTTAATTTCATTTCCAAACCGGAAACTGGTAAAGGTCCAGTTTTGTTACCTGTTCGCAAAATATAAACTACAGCCATTCCAGCGGCCAGAAAAAAGGCTAGAAGATATTTGACCAAAATGGGCTGATTAAGAAATTCTTGTAGCATTGACCAAATTCTTTTTTCTTTTCCTTTAGTGAAGAAAAGCAGATAGTAAAGGGTTACTAAAAATAAAGGTACCAAATGCATAAACTTTACTCCGGAGAATTCATTAAGCTTTAAGAAAAAAGAAGTATCAGCTAAAAGAGTAGCAATAAACAATCCACCCACTACGGAATAAAGAACCCCTTGTAAAAGAGCTAAGAAAGGATTAACTTTCTTTCCTTCCCGCCATTGAGCTAAGAGCTTAATGATACCCAAAGCAGGAAAAGTTATGGCAGCCCCTAAAGCTAATAGCTTTCTAGCTTGGTAAAGGTGACCAGTAAAGAAAAGAGCTAAGACTACCCCTAAACCGCCTAGAAAAATTAAATATTCACCTATAATCAAGGTAGGAAAGAACATTTGCCAGAGCAACACAGCCCCCGCCAACACCCCTAGACTAATGAGCAGAACTGCCAAAGCACTAACTTGGTAATACCTAAACGGTTCAGCCTGTCCCACCTGAAAACCAGTATTTTTCAGGTTATCTTGAATATCTCTCACATAATTGATATTAGCTATAAGAGGATCTTTGCCCTGAAGGGCAGCCTGATTAGTCATTGGTCTTAGATAAATGATGCGAATATTTCTTTCCTGCACCGCTCTAGTCCAACGGGCCAAGGCAGTAGACATAGTCATCTTCTCAGCTTCCTTAGCAGGAATACTGTGCAGCCTAATTCCTTGATAATCCAACTCTTTAGTTAAGGTAGTTAAACCTTTTTGTTGGTTAAACTCAATTAAAGCAACTTTTAAGTGTCTTTCAACCATATTGTTTTTAGTAGCCTCTAGAACATTATCAGTTACTTTGTAGCCTAAGGCTTCCCCTCCTAGGAAAGCTATAGTGGAAAGGTTCTGTTCATACCCCTTTAATTGATCAAATACCCTATCCACCCCAGGTCTATCCACCCGAGTATAATTACCCAACCGGGGAATTATTTTAAAGCCCAAGGCTTGAGCCTTAGCTAACTGTTCCTGGGGTAAGAATAAAGGTAATTCCCTTATTTGATCTACCGGTAACATCACCTGTAAAATATATTTATTTCCTTTAGATTGATCTTGAACTTTACCCTTTCCTAACTTATTAGCCAAGGATTCTTTCAGTTGTTGGTAAATATCTTTTTCATAAGTAAGGAGGTAAGTTTGGCCTCCTGTTACTGGCGGTACTATTCCCTGCCCGGTTAAAAGGTTAACACTGGCCACTTGAGCATCAGTCAACACCCCTACCTGGCCACTTTTTTCTAAATCATCCAGGGTTAATTCACTAATGGCAGCAGAGGTTACTCCAGCTTCCTTGAATTTTTGCAAAACTTTTTCTAAATTATAAGCTTGACTTTGGGCTAAATTAACAACATCTTGATAATCTAAAGCTATTTCCACCGTTCTATTAGCTCTCTCTACTTGATTTCTCTGCCAACCAACAAAAAAGGAAGTTATTAGTCCTACCAGTAGCAGAAAGAGCCAGACTTTTTTCCCTAGTTTCAACGGGTCACACCTCAGCTTTCTTGCTTTTTCAAACTATAACGTAAATATGCCTGAATAAAAGGATTCAAATCTCCATCCATTACCCCATGGACATTGCCAACTTCAAATCCAGTACGATGATCTTTCACCAGATTATAGGGATGAAAAACATAAGAACGAATCTGACTGCCCCAAGCGATTTCCTGTTGATCTCCCCGCAGCTGAGCTAACTTTTCTCGATGTTTCTCCTGTTCCCGAGCAAAGAGCTTTGCCTTTAATACCTTAAGAGCCAAAGTTTTGTTGTTTAATTGGGAACGTTCACTTTGACACTGCACAACAATTCCAGTAGGAAGATGGACAATACGGATGGCAGATTCAGTCTTGTTGATATGCTGTCCCCCGGCTCCACTAGAACGGCAGGTTTCTATCTTTAGTTCCTCAGGGTTAATGGCTATTTCCTGATCATCATCGATTTCTGGGAGAATGTCCACCGAAGCAAAGGAAGTATGACGGCGGCCGGAGGAGTCAAAGGGGGAAATCCGCACTAAGCGGTGAACCCCTTTCTCAGCCTTCAAATAGCCATAGGCATTAGGGCCTTGGGCTAAGAGAGTAACACTTTTAATTCCAGCCTCGTCCCCAGGCAAAATATCTGTAATATCCACTTTATAACCAGCCTTATCCAGCCAGCGGGTATACATTCTCAGCAGCATTTCCACCCAATCCTGAGACTCTAAGCCCCCGGCTCCGGCATGAATGGAGAGAAAAGCATTACTACGGTCATATTCACCATTGAGTAAAAGCCGTAAATCCCATTCTTCCAATTCTTCTTTCAGTTCCTTTACCCCTTGGACTACCTCTTCTCCAGTTTCTTCATCCTCTTCCTCTAAAGCCAGCTCCAATAAGGCTACCAAATCTTCCTGGGTTTGGACTAGTTTATGAAAAGAAGTTAACTCTTCCCGTAGAGCCCCCAATTCTTGGGTAGTCTTTTGGGCTCTTTCCGGCTGATCCCAGAAATTAGGCATATTTAAAAGTTCCTCTAGTTCAGCTATCTTCTCTTCCTTCTGAACTACATCAAAGAGAGTCCCTCATTTCTCTCAATTTTTCCCCCAATTTTTCTAGTTCTTTTTCCAATTCACTGCCTATTAACAATTAACTTCCCCCTTAAGCGCCGCAGCACTTTTTATACTTCTTGCCACTACCGCAAGGACATGGGTCATTACGACCAATCTTAGTCTTACGAATAGGCTGGGCTGGAGCTGCCTCCTCCCCGCCGGAGTACTGCAGGTTACTAGGCAGATCTCTTTTCTCTTCTGTCACCACTTCCACCCGGAAAAGATAGTAAATAGTATCTTCTTGGATGTTCTGAATTAACTCTTGGAACATATTATAGGATTCCCTCTTATATTCCACTAGAGGATCTACTTGGGCATAGGCTCTCCAACCGATACCTTCCCGAAGATTATCCATCATTTGTAAATGGTCAACCCATTTACTGTCTACTACCTTTAGCATTACCACTTTTTCTAATTCCCGCATCTGCTCTTCACCCATGGATTCTTCCCGAGCAGCATACTTCTGAGTAAAGAGTTCTTTAATCCTTGCTTTGATTTTATCTCTTTCCAGTTCTTCTAATTCTTCCTTAGTCACTTCCCCAGGAGCTAAGAAAAGGTGCTCTAGATGCTCAATCAAGCCAGGATAATCCCATTCTTCTGGATTCATCTCCAGACTAGTATAGAAATCTAAATCCTTGTTAATTATTTCTTCCATGATGTCAAAAATAACTGGTTTGAGGGTATCTAATCTTAGGACCGCTTGTCTTTGCTGGTAAATAACCTCCCTTTGTTTATTCATGACATCATCATACTCCAACACTTGTTTCCGGATGCCAAAGTTCCGAGCTTCCACCTTTTTTTGAGCATTCTCAATGGCCCGACTAATCATTTTATGCTCGATAGGCTGATCTTCCTCAAAACCCAACTTTTCTAACAAACCACTAATATTATCCGAACCAAAAATCCTCATTAAGTCGTCTTCTAAGGAAAGATAGAAACGGGAGGAACCAGGGTCCCCCTGCCGACCGGAACGACCTCGCAACTGGTTATCTATCCGGCGGCTCTCATGGCGTTCAGTACCAACAATATGCAAGCCGCCCAATTTGTCTACCCCTTCACCTAAGACAATATCAGTACCCCGGCCAGCCATATTAGTAGCAATGGTTACTGCCCCTTTCTGCCCGGCATTTTTAACTATTTCTGCTTCTTTTTCATGGTATTTAGCATTAAGAACACTATGAGTAACGCCCTTCTTTTTCAGCATATCACTAAGAATTTCTGACTTTTCAATGGAAACAGTACCTACTAAGACCGGGCGACCATTTTGATGCATTTCAGCAACCTCGTCTACTACCGCTCTAAACTTACCTTTTTCTGTTTTATAAATTGCATCAGGGTGGTCTTCTCTAACCATCGGTTTATTAGTAGGAATACACACTACCTCCAAACCATAGATTTGAATAAACTCATCTTCCTCTGTTTTAGCAGTACCAGTCATACCAGAAAGTTTTTTATACATCCGGAAATAATTTTGGAAAGTAATGCTGGCTAAAGTCTGGGATTCATTTTCAATTTTTACCCCCTCTTTAGCTTCAATAGCCTGATGCAAGCCATCACTATAACGTCTGCCCTCCATTAAACGTCCGGTAAACTCATCAACAATTACTACTTGACCATCTAACACTACATAATCTTTTTCCTTTTTCATTAAAGCCTTAGCCTTCAAAGCTTGATTTAGATGGTGAACTAAGTCCATATGGACATTTTCATAGAGATTGTCCACTCCAAGCATTTTCTCTACCTTAGCCACCCCTGCTTCAGTAATGCTGACAGCATGGGCCTTTTCATCAACCTGATAATCTTCTCCCCCAATTAGTCGGCTGGCTACCTTAGAAAATTGATAGTACATATCAGTAGATTTTTCTCCTTGACCAGAGATAATCAGTGGAGTTCGAGCCTCATCCACTAGGATACTATCCACCTCATCCACCACAGCAAAGTTTAGTTCCCTTTGCACCAGATGGTCAGGATGCAGAACCATATTATCCCTTAAATAGTCGAAACCAAACTCATTATTGGTACCAAAGGTAATATCAGAATTATAGGCTGCTCTTCTTTCCTCATAATCAGAACTGTGTAGAATTAAGCCTACCGCAAGCCCCAGGTAGCGATAGAGCTGTCCCATCCATTCGCTATCCCTTTTAGCCAGGTAGTCATTGACAGTAACAATATGCACACCATTACCACTTAGAGCATTTAGATAAGCTGGTAAAGTAGCCACCAGGGTTTTTCCTTCCCCAGTTTTCATTTCCGCAATTTTACCCTCATGGAGAACAATTCCCCCCATTAATTGAACATCATAGTGCCGCATACCTAATATTCTTTTTGAGGCCTCCCGGACCACTGCAAAAGCTTCTGGTAGTAAATCGTCTAGATTCTCACCTTCCGCCAATCTTTTTCTAAATTCGTAGGTTTTATTCTTTAAGTTTTCTTCACTCAGGTTTTCCATTTCTGGTTCAAAAGCATTAATCTGATCTACTACCACTTGGAGCCTTTTAATCTCTTTAGCTCCTGGGTCTCCTAAGATTAGATTTTTTAATATTTGTAACATAAAGAAAACCTCCTCTCTGCCATAAATTGCCCATCATAGTTCTATATTATATCACTTTTTATAGCACTAAGCAATTCAGTGAATATTCT
>Ga0079098_1013574_pt1 | contig 10102 bp, 9 predicted proteins | sample ADurb_H2B_01_Slu_FD_74559 | JGI IMG/M metagenome (GOLD analysis project Ga0079098, IMG submission 74559) | Active sludge microbial communities from Illinois, USA, of municipal wastewater-treating anaerobic digesters - ADurb_H2B_01_SludgeMetaT... | ecosystem: Engineered > Bioreactor > Anaerobic >...
TGAAAATCGATGGAGAGCAGGTCAGTTTCACGATAGAACTGACAACCCCCAGTTGTCCGCTCAAATCAAAGATCGAAAATGACGCTCGACAGGCGGTGTTGAGTATGACTGAAGCCAAAGTGGTGCAGATCAACACGTCCGCACGTGTCAGGACCCCAAAGCCTTTAGCCATTGACGAGAATCAATTCAAACATGTAATCGCAGTTGGTTCTGGCAAGGGTGGCGTAGGAAAAAGCACTGTTGCTGTAAACCTGGCTGTTGCACTGGCAAGCGACGGTGCCAAGGTTGGTCTGCTCGACGCGGATATTTATGGTCCCAATATTCCACGCATGCTGGGTATTGATCGTTTGCCTGATAGTCAAACTAGCGGCAAGATACCCCTGGCTGAAGCCTATGGGATGAAGGTGATGTCGATTGGTTTCCTTGTGCAGAATGGTCAACCCTTGATTTGGCGTGGACCAATGCTTCACTCAGCGATACAACAGTTCATCACCGATTTTGATTGGGGTGATCTGGATTACTTCATCGTTGATTTACCGCCGGGCACAGGTGATGTGCAACTCTCATTGAGCCAAACATTGCCCTTGACCGGAGCTGTAATCGTAACGACACCCCAGCAGGTTGCTGTTGATGATGCTTCACGCGCGGTGGCTATGTTTGAGAAACTTGAAGTTCCAGTTCTGGGGATCGTCGAAAACATGTCCTATCTCAACATGCCTGATGGCTCAAGGCTGGCAGTTTTTGGAGAGGGTGGAGGCGAGCATCTGGCTTTTCGCACTGGCACAACCTTCCTGGGCAGGATTCCGCTTGATCCTGAGATTGGAAAAAGTGGGGATTTTGGGAGCCCTATTGTGCTTTTGGACCGGAACAATCCAAGTGCCGAAGCCCTGCGCGAGGTAGCCTGCAAGGTGGCTGCAGAAGCAAGCATTAAGGCGCACGAGCGGGAAGTTCTGGAATGATATAATCGCAACTATGTCTGAGATTAATTACATTGGTGTCCAATTTAAGCCGATAGGCAAAACATATAGCTTTTCGCTTCCGGAAGGTCTGGAAGTTCAAAGAGACACTCGGGTGGTGGTTAATACTGTTAGAGGCAAGCAGATTGGTAGGGTCACAGCGGTTAATCTTCCACAACCGGAGAACCCTTCTGAAGTTCAAGCCATCGAACGGATTGCCACCGAAGAAGACCTGCAGAGAAAAGCAGAAATTACCGAAAAAGAGGAAGAAGTCGTCGCTGCAGTCGCGAAATACCTGCGTGATCCTGGTCATGAAGGCGTCAAAGTTGTAGATGCGGAATACAGCCTTGATTATTCGAGACTGACCATTTATCTCAACTATGAGACTGGGATTGACTTTAATCCGCGCAACTTCATCCGGGACGTCTCGCATATGTTCAAGGATTGCCATATCGAAGTGCGTCAGGTTGGACCGAGAGATGCTGCCAAGGTTATCTCTGGGATTGGGGCCTGCGGGATAGAAAAGCGCTGCTGCTCCAGGTTTTTGACAGAGTTCAGTTCAATCTCGATCAAGATGGCAAAATCACAGGATATTTCCCTGACGCCGATGGAGATCACCGGCATTTGTGGACGGCTTCGCTGCTGCCTGGCTTATGAGTATGATTTTTATGAAGAGGCTCGCGCAAAATTACCCAAGAAAAAGAAGATGGTGAAAACTCCCCTTGGTGAAGGGAAAGTTTTACAGGTCATGCCGTTAAAAGACTCGGTCCTAATTGATCTTCCTGAGAAAGGACCCAGAGAGTTTACGCGGACAGAACTTGAAACTGGTGTTCTGGAAGAAAAAAATACCCCTATCGTCGCCAAAGATTTTTCGTTTTCTGAGCAAGATGAAGATGTGGAGGTAGTGCGCCTGGAATCTCCAAGCCCCCGGGAGGATAGATCTCGCGGAAGACCTGACAGGCAAGATAACAGACAGCGCCAGAGCGGTCAACAGCGCGTTGAAAATACACGCGATGGACAGAGACCAACCCGAGAGCAGAAACCTTCGAACAACCAACGCCAGGATCAGGCACGCAATAGCAGTCGACCATCCAGGCCGGGCCGGCAGAATGAACCGGCTCAATCGCAGGACCAGCGGAAAGGCAACCCGGGGCGCAGGAGAAAGTCACGTCCATACGACAGTCAGTCTGCGGATAAATCCCCAAAACAGGAGTAGACGAACAATGATATTCCCAGAATGGAAAGGGTCTAAATCGATCATGGTAATCCTCGCCCATCCGGATGACCCGGAGTTTTTTATGGGTGCCACGATTGCTGAATGGGTGAAACAGGGGCACAAGGTCAGTTATCTGCTGCTTACCAAGGGTCAGAGGGGAGTTAGCCCGGAATATCCGGATCCTGCAAATTTGGATGTGGTGAGAGTGCTGGAACAGCAAAATGCTGCCGCTAAACTGGGCGTGAGCAAGGTTGAATTTCTCGATTACCAGGATGGTTACCTTGTACCTGATCTCGAAGCGCGGAAGAAAGTCGCGCGGGAGATCCGAAGACTGCGGCCAGACATTGTTGCCACGTGTGACCCGTTGTTGATCTACCAAAAAGGCCGCATTAATCATCCCGACCATCGCGCGGCAGGTCAGATTGTGATCGATGCAATCTTCCCAGCTGTGGGAAATCCAGCATTTTTCCCGGAACAAATTAACGAGGGATTCCGCCAACATAACGTGGAAGAACTTTGGCTCAGTTTACCGGTTGAAGCTAATTTCGAAATGGAAGTGACACAACACTGGCAATTGCGACTGGATGCCTTGTTGGAGCACGTCTCCCAGGTTGGTGAACCGGCAGCATTCCTCGAACGGATGGAAACAAGGCGGAAAACACAATGGGGGGAGCAATTGCGATACGTCGAATCGTTCAGGAGATTGATTTTATGAGTGAATCCCACATCTATCAATCTGCCAAGACCCTTCAAGATACTGCCAGCCAACACCGCCGGCATATTCATCGCAATCCTGAACTTGCTTTTCAGGAGCTGCAGACTGTTGAATATGCAGCAAAGGAACTTGAGGCATTGGGGTTTGAGGTCAAACGTGGTTTTGGGAAGACCGGTTTGGTGGCTTCGATGGCGGCTTTAAGCAATGGGCCACGCTTCTTGCTACGGTTTGACATGGACGCCTTGGCTGTGCAAGAACAGACCGGGCTTGATTTCGCTTCGACCAAAGCGGGATTGATGCACGCCTGTGGGCATGATGGCCATGTGGCAATTGGCTTGACCGTGGCTAAAATTCTCTCGGAGTTGAAAGGTGAGCTCAACGGATGTTACTATCTGCTCTTTCAACCGGCTGAAGAAATCGGCCAGGGAGCTGCTGCAATGATTGCGGACGGTGTCCTCGATTTTATCCAGCCCGATTACGCTTTGGCAGTGCATTTATGGGGGGAGGAACCTGCAGGTTGGTTAGGGATCACTCCAGGTCCGGTAATGGCTGGATGTAAGGATGTGAGCATCAGGGTGCGCGGAGTTGGCGGGCATGGCGGCCGACCTCAGAAAGCGGTGGATTCAATTCTGGCAAGCGCCCATTTGATCACAGCCTTGCAATCGATTGTCAGCCGGAAATTAGATCCGCTTGATAGTGGGGTGTACTCGATTACCCAGATTCATGCCGGCACGAATAATAACGTCATCCCTGATAGTGTCTTTATGAGCGGCAAGCCGCGATTTTTTACCACAGAGGCTGAAGAAGTGATTGTAACTTCCACAAAACAGATCAGTGAGGGGGTTGCGGAAGCGTTTGGTTGTGAAATCGAGGTCGAGTTTGGGACGAGTATTCCGCCGACAATCAATGACGCAGCGGTTTGCCAGGCTGCTTACATGGCGGCTCAGAAGATCAATCCTGAGTTTGAGATTGGAAAAAATTTCAAACTAATGGGGTCAGAAGACATGTCATTATTCCTGCAGATGGTCCCTGGTGCAATATTCTTTGTGGGGGCGGGAAAAGAAGAGCCAGCAAAACGCTTTCCTTTGCACCACCCTGGCTTTGATATTGATGAAAGCAGCCTTGTTACTGCGGCTTCACTTCTGTTGGAGACTTGCCAGCAATTGGCGAAATCAGCCTGATGGAACTTAAGTCAACCATCATAGGTTTGTTTGGTTCCAGCGGCAGCGGAAAGACTCTAACTTGCCAAAAGTTAGTCAGAGCATTACGCGCTAGAGGTTTTCAGTGTTGTGGATTTGTTTCACCTGCTGTGTTTGTAGGAACAGATAAAACTGCCATCAAGGTTCAATGGTTGGAAAATGATACTGAGCGGTTATTGATGACCCCTCTGACAGAAGAAAGCCAACTGGTAGTTGGACGCTGGCAGATCCATTTAGATGCCTTTGAGTGGATCAACCGGAATTTAGCTGACCTGAAGGGATGCCAGGCTTTTTTTTGCGATGAGATCGGTCCTTTGGAAGTACTGCAGGGAAGAGGGTGGATCAAGGCACTGGAGATCGTGGATGAAAGAAAGTATGAGCTCAACGTAATTACATTCAGACCATCATTGCGAGATTATTTCAGACAGCGTTTTCCTGACCTGGTTGTTTATGATCTTGATAATCAAGGCGATGGCGAAAAAGCCATTCGAGACGTCATTAACTTATTCGGTATAGGCTAAGCAAAGGCAAAAACGGCCTTGGTTATGTATAATCCCGATATGGAAGATACCTCTTCAGAGAAAATGCCCCTGAGCCAGCATCTAGAGGACTTGCGCAAGGTCCTTTTCCGGGCATTGTTGGGTTTATTAGTCGGAGTCATTGCAGGCGCATTTTTTGTCAAGCCTGTGCTGGATTTCTTGGCGCGGCCAATCGGAGGAGTAGGAAACCTCCAGGTGATTGAAGTAACGGAATCCATGTCCGTCTATATGCGAATTACATTGCTGATTGGTCTGATCTTTGCTTTGCCATGGATTTTCTTCCAACTGTTCTCTTTTGTCGGAAAGGGGCTTAAAAAGAGCGAAAAACGCGGTCTTATTATCGCCATCCCATTTGCCACAGTCCTTTTTCTGGCGGGAGGGACCTTTGCTTTTTTTGTGATGCTGCCAGCTTCGATGAAATTTTTTACCAGCCTTCTGGCAGTGGACACCAGTCTTCGCTTGAGCTCTTATTTTGGATTTGTGACCAATCTGATCTTTTGGATCGCAATGAGTTTTGAATTGCCTCTTTTGGTTTTTGTTCTGACCAGGGTCGGGGTGATTAAACCGGACTTCTTGACTAAGGGCTGGCGTGTTGCCCTGGTTGTGATCGCCGTTTTGGCAGCTGTGATCACGCCAACAGGTGATCCTGTAAACATGGTGATTTTCATGTTGCCGCTATTTGTATTATATTTAATGAGTATTGGGCTCTCTATGCTGGCATACAAAGCAAGACGTGCCAACGAATCAGAAAGCCCGGAGGAAGTGTGACATGCTTGGAAGTATTCAATGGCCAGAAGTAATTTTGATCTTGGTGGTCCTTATATTGATTTTTGGGGTTGGTCGCATCTCTAAGATCGGTGGTGAATTGGGATCTGGCATTAAGGCGTTTAAAGAAGGTCTGGATGGCAAGAAGAAGTCTGATGAAGAAAAAGAGTCAGACGAGCCCAAATCTTCCTAAAAAAGGATGAAAATGGAATTTTTAAATCTTGGTTGGACTGAGATTCTATTTGTTTTCTTGCTGGCTTTTATTGTTCTCGGTCCAGATCGGATCAAGAAGTTTGGGGGAGATCTGGGGACGTTCCTTCGGAAGCTAAGCAAGGATGGTCTGTTTCGTGAAGTTGTTCAGACAACGGATGAATTACGCAACTATCCGCGAAAGATCCTGAACGAAGCCATGCTGGATCAACCCGTGATGTATGATCAGGCAGAAAAAAGCATGCTTCATCCGCCAAAAGAGGTCATCGATGTGCCGCCTGGTGATGACCAAGTTCAGGACTAATAGTTTTAAACTACCTGTTTATCGCATCATTTTCCGCATTTGACTCACCAACATCTCAAAGGCTGAATCGGCATCACTTAACGGCTTGTTTTCACTTTTTGGAAAAATTCCTTCATAAATTGCCAGCAATTGTTGTTTCGTGAAATGGTTGGAGATTTCGAAGATAGCAGCGGGATTCGTTAGCAGCGATGGAATCTTTTGCATAAACAACCCTTTGGCAAGAGTCGAGAGTCGGAAATAATGCATCATCCTGGTCAGGCGCGAGATGGGAGAGGTCTCGAATGCTTCCAATTCCATGCCTGTGAGATGAACTGAAAGTTCCTCGGTTGCTGGTACATTAGCGATACTGATCAGCAGGGATTTACGGAGTTCATCATAAGTGCTTTCAAAAGCCAAGTTCACATCTGAACTACTGACCTTGATCCCGGTTGGTTGACTAATGCCGATGATTTCGAAATCGTAATCCCGAATCTCCGGAAAACCTAAAACCGCCTCAGGTTGTCCTGTTACAGCTAACTTAATAAGTTCGAGAGTTTCACCGCTGAGGCTCTGCGAGAACCTGGTTATGGCAAAATCTCCATTCCGATAGTACTGGGTTTCTCCATCATCTTCATAGAGCTGATAACTTCCATCGGAACCAGCAAAGAACTTTAGATGAAGCCGGGACGGCAGTTTGACTCCATTCGCCGGACCATCGGCATTCATCGGGATGATCGCGCCAGACTTGGCAAAGACTGGGATCTGGCTTTGGTCACCGTATACTGTTAGCCATGAGCCTCCTTCATGGGCTTCATTGGTGAAGAAGTCAAACCACTGACCAGCAGGAAGCCAAACGGCGTGGCGCGCGAGTTTCGTGGTCGGATCCACAGGTTGGGTGATGGGAGCGACCAGTAGCTGGCGGCCAAAAGTGTATTGATTGGGCGCCTGGTAAGCAGCTTCCTCGTCCGGGTAGAAATAGTACATAGGGAGGATCAGGGGTTCTCCCTGCTGGGCGTTCAGCCAATTTGCGGTGTAAATCAACGGAAGCAAGGCATGCCGGAGCTGCATAGCGGTTCGCACACTTTCTAAGACATCTTTTCCAAATGCCCAGGGACGCCTGTCGATGAATTCATTATTGGTAGAATGCAGCCTGAAGATTGGGCTGAAAATGCCAAATTGGACCCACCGTAAATAGAGCTCAGGATCTTCTATCCCCTCACAGTGTCCGCCAATATCATGACTCCACCAGCCATAGGCAACGTTGGCAGCGGTTGCAGTCATCTCAGGTTGAAAAGCCAGACTCTCCCACGAGACGATGGTATCACCTGAGAATCCGATCGGGTAGCGATGCCCGCCCAGACCTGGCCAGCGTGAGAAGATGAAGGGACGCTTCTGCGGAGTGCGGCCGAGGTCGTAGTAATGCAGGTGATTGAGCCAGAATAAGGGATCCAAACCATCCGTTCCAGATTGCGTGCCTTGCTGCCAGTCCATCCACCAAAAATCAACCCCCTGGTCCTCCAATGGGTGATGGAGAACCTTGAAATACGCTTCTGTGAAGGCACGATTGGCAATATCGAAAGCAACAGGTTTACCTTCAGAAGGGTCTTGTCCGAGCGCTGCTGCCATCGCGGGAAATGCTTCTTCATGGGTATGAACACCTTCCGCTGGGTGGAGGTTCAGGGCAGTCTTCAGCCCGCGTTGGTGAAGCTCTTCAATGAACTTAGTTGGATTGGGGAATAGTTTTCTGTTCCAGGTGTAACCAGTCCACCCGGAGCTGGAGTTGCCGGTGTTGGTGATATGCCAATCCATGTCCACGATACAAACCGAGAGGGGGATTTGTTGCTGGGTGAACGCATCCATGAGATCCAACAATTCCCGGTCTGAATACGGCCAAAAGCGACTCCACCAGTTTCCCAAAGCCCAGCGGGGTAGCAGCCCAGGTTTACCTGAAATGCGTTGGTAATCGGTAATCGCCGAAAGGTAATCTTGCGCGTAGCCAAAAAAGTAGAGATCCCGTTTTTCAGGAGATGTTTCGCGTGGCTTGAGCCACTCGTTTTCATCAAATACCAGACTATGGCTGTCGTCCACCACTGCCCAACCGCTGCGCGAAACCAACCCGTCGGGCAGGGTCACGCGTCCGTTGGTGCTGTCGAGCGTGCGGATCGTACCACCGAGATTGGTTTGGTCGGGAAAGCTGTATTGCCAGGTTTGCCCTGATTGTTTGAGGGTGATTTGCAAGTCGCGCCAGTGAAAACGCCCGTTTTCGGCAAAACGGAGATGAAGATAGTCAGTTTCAATGTGCAGCCATCCGTCCTGCTTCCAGGAGTGATAGGTCGGCACAGGCTGATCGCGATACAGGAACACCTGGCTGGCATGATCCTCGAACCTCTTCAACGGGTCAAATTCCATCCTGATCAGCCGGCTTGTCAGGATTGTGAACCTGGCATTTCCTTCGAGAATAATTGCCGCAGGATTAGCCTTTGGGGTGGGTGTGGGGTAAATCGCCTGGATCATTGTTCCTCCGAACCGTTTGATGCTTTAGTTTAACTCCAAAAACCGTTGTTATCAGGGGTTACGAGTAAAATTAGGGAATCAAATCTTAGGAGGCTGGAATGGATGAAATAGCAGATGGAAATGTGACAACACCTGTTGTCAAGCGCTCAAAGTGGAAGACTTTGTTCGCACTATCGCTCGGATATTTCGTTGATCAGGGCGAAGCGCAGGCAATGTCAATTTTCAGTCCGGTATTAAGGCAAATCTGGGGGTTAAGCTTTAGGAATCTTTCCTGGATCACGTTTTTTCGCAGCCTGCTTCAATCTCTCAGTTCTCCTTTTTGGGGATACCTTTCCGATCGTCATTCCCGCAAGAAAGTCCTTTTCTGGGGGACAGGTTTTTGGGGTATTTGGACTATTTTGGTGGGCTTGACGCAGAACTTTAGTCAATTGCTTGTAGTGCGCGTGATCTCTGGCATAGGATTAGGCTGCTTGATGCCAGCTACCTTCTCAATTATGGCTGACACCTTTGCGCCCAAGATCCGCGGCAGAATGCTCGGGCTTTTGGAATCGGTAGGAATACTTGGCATCATTGTCTTCACGGTCGGGCTTGGACGCTTAGCCACTCCTGAAACATGGCGTTATGGGTTTTTAATTTTGGGTGTCGCCAGCATTATTTCCGGCGTAATAATTCTTCTTTTTGTTGATGAACCGCTGCGGGGCGAGGCTGAACCTGAAATGCATGGTCAACTGACGCTTGAAGATTCGCAGAAATACAAGGCGCAAATCAGTGACATCAAAAAAGTTCTTTCAATCCCCACTATACGTGTCGCCATTCTACAAGGGCTGGCTGGCTCGATGCCCTGGGTCATTATGGGCGCGTTTCTCATTCTGTGGCTGGTTGAAGAACGTGGACTATCGACTCAGGTTGCGCCCATGGTATTTGGGGCAATGATCGTCGGCACAGCTATAAGCAACATTATTGGTGGCGTTTTGGGCGATTGGGCTGACAAGAAAAATCCCAAGTATGGCAGGACGATTGTGGGGCAGGTTTCGGTTGTATTGGGCATCCCCTTTACCTTGTTTCTGTTTTTGAAGACAGAAAACTGGGGCATCCTTCCACTCACGATTCTCAGTTTCGTCACCGCCTTGTTTATCAGTTGGCCGGGGAAGGGCTCCAAGGAGCCAATGATGTCTGCCGTGGTTCCACCCGAACTACGCTCAACAGCTTTCGCCATGACGACCTTCATTGAAAGCGGTTTTGCGGCAATCGTGGCTCTGATTTTCGGCATTATCGCCGACAGAATAGATTTGCACACAGCCATGCTCTGGACAATTCCTTTCCCATGGATCATTTGTGCCATCCTGTTCAGTGGTTTTTATTTTACATATCCAAAGGATCGCGCAAAGAACCAGAAGCTTTTAGAGGATCGCGCCAGGGAATTTGGTATTACTGAGTAAATAAAAAGAAACTGCCGTAAAGGCAGTTTCTTTTTCTGGCGGGAGCGACGGGATTTGAACCCGCGGTCTCGGCCTTGACAGGGCCGCATGTTCGACCACTACACCACGCCCCCAAAGCGAAGCATAGTTTATCATGCCAAATCTTGAAAGTCAAGAAGACAAATGAGCAGCAATTCTCAGTATGGAAAAAACTGGGGGCAGGATGGCACAGCAAATGCATCCGAGAGGGGAAAAGGAGCAAATTCAAGATGAAAGACAAACTTGGT
>Ga0079098_1030006_pt1 | contig 10085 bp, 9 predicted proteins | sample ADurb_H2B_01_Slu_FD_74559 | JGI IMG/M metagenome (GOLD analysis project Ga0079098, IMG submission 74559) | Active sludge microbial communities from Illinois, USA, of municipal wastewater-treating anaerobic digesters - ADurb_H2B_01_SludgeMetaT... | ecosystem: Engineered > Bioreactor > Anaerobic >...
AAAAAAGGGGAAGTTGGTATAGTTATTGGCGAAGAGAATAAGCACTTTGAGATGAAAGAATGTAGTATTATTACCGCTACCTATCAAGTAGGGGGAAGACCCTTTGGTACTATAGGTGTGCTGGGCCCTACCAGGATGGACTATGGGAAAGTGGTCTCAGTGGTGGAATTTGTGGCCCGGGTACTAGGGGAGATTCTTACCAGGATGAATGGTTAAGGAGGTTATGTTTGTTGAGTTCTGTGAAACAGGTATCCACCAATTCTGAGGTGGATGAAAGGCTCTCCGCTCTTTTGACCAATGCTGGGGCTATTAGGGCCATTGCTTCTGCCGTAGAGGGTACCATTGGCCCTAAGGGGTTAGATACTATGTTAGTGGATAAATTCGGCAATGTTATTGTAACTAATGATGGGGTAACCATTTTAGAAGAAATGGATGTTAATCATCCTGCTGCTAGGATGTTGATTAATATTGCTAAGGCTCAAGAAGAAGAAATTGGTGATGGGACCACCACCGCTACTATTATGGCAGGAGCTTTGGTTAGTGAAGGGGTTAATCAGGCAGTCAAAGGGGTTCCTGTTACTAGAATTATAGAAGGTATTAAATCAGGTTTGCAGAAAGCCCAAGAAGCTATTAGTCAGTCTACCCTCTCTCTTCAGGGGGTAGATGACTCCCTATTAAAGCAGGTGGCTTTAGTAGCAGGGAGAGGTCATGAGGATATTGCCCAGTTGGTCTTGGAAGCCGCCAGAATTGTCGGTAAGGGGAAGTTACAAGAGCCGGGATTTAAGTTAGCCCAGACGGTGAAAGCAGTAGAAGGGGCAGAAAGCCAAGTTTTCTTTGGTACTATTCTCAACAAAGAAGCTATGAATAAACAAATGCCAGAAAAGGTTGCGGGGGCAGTCTTAGTCTTGGATGATGCCCTAGAACCAGAGAAAATAGGGGAAGAGGCCTTAGCCAGTGAAGCTGGCTTTAATAAATACTTAGAATTACAGAGTCAGTTTGCTCAGAACATAGAGAAGATAGTAAAAGCTGGAGCGAAGCTGGTTTTAGTGGATAGAGGGGTAGATGACTTAGCAGAAGAGATTTTAACCGATGCTGGGATTATGGTAGTCCAGAGGGTAGCTAACAGCGAGTTGTTAAAGGCTGCTGAACACACCGGAGCCCGGTTGCTTAAAAGAACTGCTCTGAGAAAAAGCCCGGAAGAATTAGCCCAATATCTTGGTTTTGCTACTGAGGTTTATCAGGATAGACAATTAGAAAAAATTAAAATTCTTGGAGGAAGGGGAAAACCTTTAGCTACTGTTTTAGTGGGAGCTGCTACGGAAGAAGTGGTAGAAGAGAGGGAAAGGATTGCCCAAGATGCTGCTTCTGCGGTGCAAGCCGCTTTAAAAGGAGGTATTGTCCCTGGTGGAGGAGCTACTGAACTAATGGTGGCTAGGAAACTAGAAGAATTTCGTCGTACTACTAAAGGTATGGCCGCCTATGGTATAGATTGCCTTATTGAAGCTTTGAAGAGACCCTTCTCTCAAATTGTAACCAATGCTGGTTTTAACGCCTTAGAGGCTACTGGAAATGTGGTGGCAGCTCAGGTGGAACAGGAGAAGGATTCCTTAGCTATAGATTGTGATAATGGTCAAGTGGTTGATATGCTGGAATTAGGAGTAATAGATCCTGCCCTAGTTAAGCTCCATGCCCTCAAAGCGGCAGGAGAGGTGGCGGAAGCTATTCTCCGTATTAATACTATTATTAAAAAACGAGATTCCTTTTCTGCAGAAGCAGAGGGTATGGATTTTAAGGGAAGGTGATAAAAGTGAGTGAAGAAGCAAAACAGGATAGTTTAGAGATGGAAGTAACAGAAGAAACAGTAGAAGAAACTTCCTCTGTAGAAGAAAATGGGGATAAAGTAGAATTAGAAAACTGTAAACAACAGTTGCAACGTCTTTATGCTGACTTTGACAATTATAAGAAAAGAACTGCCAGAGAAAAGAGTGAGCTAATTAAAAATGCTAATGAAGATCTAATTCTAGACATCCTTCCAGTGCTGGATAATTTAGAAAGAGCTTATGCTTCCGCGGAAAAAAGCCAACAAATAGAAAGTGTCCTCACTGGGATGAAAATGATTTTAAACCAAATGCAAGGGGTTCTAAGCAAAGCAGGAGTAAACCCAGTGGAGGAAACCGGTGTGGCTTTTGATCCCCACTGTCATCAAGTTCTAATGCAAGTAGAATGCGATGGCTTAGTGGAAGAGAATACAGTAGTAGAAGTGCTACAGAAGGGTTATTACCTTAATAATAAGATGATTCGTCCGGCTATGGTTAAAGTAGCCAAAGGAAATTAGGAGGAGGGTAAAAAATGAGTAGAATAATTGGTATTGACTTAGGAACTACTAACTCAGCAGTAGCGGTAATGGAAGGTGGTAAACCAGTAGTAATTCCTAACGCGGAAGGAGCTCGTACTACTCCTTCAGTAGTATCATTCTCTAAAACTGGAGAAAGAATGGTTGGGCAAGTAGCTAAAAGACAGGCTATTACTAACCCAGACCGTACTGTAATTTCTATCAAAAGGGAAATGGGTACTGACTATAAAGTGAAAATTGATGAGGGGCAATTTACTCCTCAAGAAATTTCTGCTATTATTTTGCAAAAACTAAAAGCTGATGCCGAGGCCTATTTAGGTGGTCCAGTAACCCAAGCGGTTATTACTGTGCCAGCTTACTTCTCTGACAGCCAGCGGCAAGCTACCCGGGATGCGGGAAAAATTGCTGGTTTAGAGGTATTAAGAATTATTAATGAGCCTACAGCTGCTGCTCTAGCCTATGGTTTAGATAAAGAAAATGAACAAACCATTCTAGTTTACGACCTGGGTGGTGGAACCTTTGATGTTTCCATTCTAGAAATCGGCGATGGAGTATTCGAGGTAAAGGCTACTAGCGGTAATAACCGTCTAGGTGGCGATGACTTTGACCAAAAATTAATTGACTATATGGTTAATGAATTTAGAAAGGAAACTGGTATTGATTTAAGTAAAGATAAAATTGCTTTACAAAGACTAAAAGATGAGGCTGAAAAGGTCAAGATTGATCTTTCTGGTGTAGTAACTAGACCAGTCAGCCTACCATTTATCACTATGGGTGAAGATGGCCCTAAACACTTAGAAATGAATATTACTAGAGCTAAATTTGATGAGCTTACTGCTGATTTAGTAGAAAAGACTATGGGACCAACTAAACAAGCCTTAGCTGATGCTGGTCTAAAGGTAGAAGAGATTGACATGGTTATCCTAGTAGGGGGATCTACTAGAATACCAGCTGTTCAAGAAGCTATCAAAAACCTAACTGGTAAAGAACCTCATAAAGGTATTAATCCAGACGAGTGTGTAGCTATCGGTGCCGCTATTCAAGGGGGAGTATTAGGCGGAGAGGTTAAAGATGTAGTTTTACTAGATGTTACTCCTCTTTCCCTAGGTATCGAAACTCTAGGAGGGGTATTTACTAAAATTATTGAGAGAAATACTACTATCCCTACTTCTAAGAGCCAGGTTTTCTCTACTGCCGCTGATAACCAAACCAGTGTGGAGATTCATGTTCTTCAAGGGGAAAGGGAATTAGCCCAATACAATAAAACTTTAGGCAGATTTCATCTAACTAATATTCCACCGGCTCCAAGGGGTATCCCACAAATTGAAGTAAGCTTTGACCTTGACGCTAACGGTATTGTTAATGTTTCTGCCAAAGATATGGCCACCGGCAATAAGCAGCAAATAACCATTACCAATTCTACTGGTCTTAATGATAAGGAAATTGATGAAATGGTGAAAAATGCTGAGAAATTTGCGGAAGAGGATAAAAAGCGGAAAGAAGAAATTGAAGTTCGTAATCAAGGGGATAGCTTAATCTACTCCGGTGAGAAAGCTTTAAAAGACTTTGGTGATAAAGCTACTCCTGAGCAAAAAGAAGCCATTGAAAAGGCTACCGCAACTCTAAAAACTTCTTTAGAGGGTAGTGATTTAGAAGATATTAAGAAGAAAACCGAAGAATTAGCTCAAGCTGTTTATGCTTTGACTACTGCTATGTATCAACAAAATGCCCAGCAAGAGCAGAATGCTCCAGGGGCAAACCCTAGCGGTGATGGGCAAACTGTAGATGCCGAATACGAAATTAAAGATGATGAGAAAAAGTAAGATATAAGAGAAGAAAAGAGCAGAAGAATAGAGAATAACTCCATCTTTTCTGTTCTTTTCTTTTTCTAGAAGGTGGTGTACTCAGTTGAGTAAAAGGGATTATTATGAAGTCCTGGGCGTTGGTAAAGATGCTACAGAGGCGGAAATAAAAAAGGCTTACCGAAAATTAGCCCGACAATATCACCCAGATGTTAATAAGGATGATGCTAATGCCGGGGAGAAGTTTAAGGAAGTTACCGAAGCTTATGAGATTCTTAGTGATGCAGGAAAGAGAGCCAACTATGACCGCTATGGCCATGCAGCCAGTGATCCTAATTTTGGAGCTGGTGGATTTGGCGGTTTTGGTGATATGGGAGACTTGGGTGATATTTTTGATATGTTCTTTGGCGGCCAAAGACCTGGCAGGAAAAATGGGCCGCAAAAAGGTGCTGATTTACAATATGAAATGGAAATTTCTTTTAATGAGGCAGCCTTTGGTTTAGAGAGGGAAATAGAAATTCCCCGAACAGAGAACTGCCCTACTTGCGGCGGCTCTAGAGCTAAGCCAGGAACAGAACCTGTTACTTGTTCTGTCTGCCAGGGTACAGGGCAGGTAAGGACAGTACAAAATACACCTTTTGGTCAATTTTCTAGCGCTCGGCCTTGTTCCCAATGCCAGGGCACTGGGAAGACTATAGAGCATCCTTGTCCTGACTGCCGTGGTCAAGGACGGGTAAGGAAAATGCGCAAGATTAATGTAAAAATACCAGCTGGGGTGGATACTGGATCTCGCTTAAGAATAGTTAATGAAGGAGAAGCGGGACAAAGGGGCGGTCCTCCGGGAGATTTGTATATTTATCTTCGCGTAAAACCTCATAAATATTTTGAACGGGATGGTACGGACATTTACTACCAAACTAGCATCAGCTTTACTCAGGCCGCTCTGGGAGCTGAAATAGAAATCCCTACTTTAGAAGAGGGGAAAAAAGCCGCTTTGAAGATTCCGGAAGGAACTCAGACTGGGACCTATTTCCGCCTGAGAGGAAAGGGTATCCCTCATGTAAGGGAGCCCCAGATTCGCGGGGACTTACATGTGAAGGTTACAGTGGTTACACCTACTAAGCTAACGGAAAAACAGAAAGAAATTCTACGGCAGTTTGCTGAAGCTGGTGGGGAAAAACATGTCAAGGAACAACATAAGGGTAAAGGCTTTTTTGATAAAGTAAAAGATGCCCTTGGTGGAAGCTAAAAACCTAAAGGGATGGTGCTGAAAATGGAATGGATAGAAATAAGTATTTTCACTAGCTGGGAGGCTACGGAGGCAGTAGCTAACATCCTTCATGATGTAGGGGTTACTGGAGTAGTCATTGAAGACCCTCAGTTATGGAAAAAACGGAAAAATCAATCCCAGTTTGACGAGGTTTGGGATTTAAAAATCATGGAGGATAGTAACGAAGTTACTGTTAGGGGCTACCTACCAGCGGATGAGCTATTAACCCAACGGATTGAGAGAGTCCGGGAGGGGGTAGCTAACCTGCCTAACTTCGGTTTGGATATTGGTCGGGGAGAAATTAAGCTGAATAAAGTAGCAGAAGAGGATTGGGCTACTTCCTGGAAAGCTTATTTTAAACCGGAACATATTGGGAAGAGCCTAGTAGTTAAACCTACCTGGGAGGAATATGAAGCTCAGGAAGGAGAAATTATTATTCATTTAGATCCTGGTATGGCTTTCGGTACCGGTACCCATCAGACCACCTCTATGTGTCTAAAGGCTTTAGAGAAATATGTAAAAGGTGGAGAGTGTGTTTATGACGTAGGTACCGGCTCCGGTATTCTTTCTGTGGCGGCGGCTAAATTAGGAGCTCAGGAAGTTGCTGCCTGGGATGTGGATTTAGTAGCAGTTAAGGTAGCAAAGGATAATATCAAGCTTAATGGTTTGGAAGAAAAAATCACTGTGGAGTTAGGATCTTTACCGGAAAAGTGTGCTCCGGCTCAAATTATTGTAGCTAATTTGGTAGCTAATATTATCATGCAATTAGCCCCTAACTTTCAAAATAACTTAACCCATGGTGGTCTCTTGATTTGTTCTGGCATCATCCAGCCTCGGGAGGAAGAAGTTGTTCTTGCTTTGCAAGAACAAGGGTTAAAGTTAAAAGAGCGGATGCAAGAAGGGGATTGGTTATGTCTAATCTGGGAGAAAGCATAAATGAGACGCTTTTTGGTTAATCCTACCCAAATTAGTGAAAAAGAAGTTTCTATCCTAGGTAGTGAAGCTAAACATCTCAGTAAGGTTTTACGGATAAAGGAGGGGGAGAAGGTCCTAGTCCTAGATGGACTAGGCTCTTCCTATTTAATTCAGCTGGAAGAAGTTGCCGAAGAAGGGGTCCGGGGAAGAATCCTGGAAGAGATATCCTTGGCCAGCGAACCTCCTTTAGAAGTAACTCTAGTGCAAAGTATTTTAAAGGGAGAAAAGATGGACTGGGTAGTCCAGAAGGCTACTGAACTCGGGATTACCCGTTTTGTTCCCTTGGTCAGTGACAGAACCATAGTCAAACTAAATCCCGCTAAGGCTCTGGATCGTCAAAAGCGTTGGGAAAAGATTGCCCAAGAGGCTGTTAAGCAGTGCGGCCGGGCTTTAGTACCGGAGATTGCCCCAGTTAAGACTCTAGAGGAAGTAATCAAGGAATTTGCTGAAGGTGAGTTAGTGATTTTACCCTGGGAGGGGGAGCAAGCTCAAGGTTTAAAAGAAGTTTTAGAGGAATCTTCTCAGCCCCAAAAAGTGAGCTTTTTTATCGGCCCAGAAGGGGGCTTTAGTCAGGAAGAAGTGGAGAAAGCCCAAAGGGCCGGAGCTAAAGTAGTTTCTTTGGGTCCCAGAATCCTTAGAGCAGAGACAGCAGCCCTGGCAGTGTCCTCTATTATTTTGTATACATTAGGCGATTTGGGTTAAAGTCCTTGCCATTGACATTTTCCTATGTTATAATCATAAAAAAATCATATTTTACCGGATGAAAGTTGCAGAAGAAGGAACTTTTTCCTACCGAAGGGGCAAGAACCTGGACTGTCCGAGTCTAAGTTCGGAAACTCTCAGGTCCTATTTAGGAATTACTGCAATGGGACGGGCCTCTGGAGAGACTCTTATTGAGCGCCGAAGGAGCAAAATCTGTATTCAGATTAATCTCTCAGGCAAAAGGACAGGGGAAGCGGAAGGACGTTAGTCTTTTTTTGCTTTGCTATGTTTTCCGAGGCCAAACCAGTTTGAGGTTTGGTTTTTTTATTTTAAAGAAAGAGGTGGAGAGAATGAAAGAATTAACTAACGAGGACAAAATGTTAGGTTTAAAGGAGCCAAAAGAAAAAGGGGAAAATATTCCTAAGGCTGTAATCAGCGTTTTAGGAACGGATAGAGTAGGAATAATTGCTACTATCAGCCAAAGTCTAGCCCAATATAATGCTAATATCCTACAAATCAATCAGAATATTTTAGAAGGTCTTTTTGCCATGATTATGATTGTGGATACCAATGAAATTACTATAGATTTTGATCAATTAAAACATACTTTAGAGGGCAAAAGTGAAGACTTAGGAGTAACGGTTACCGTACAAAGTGAAGAAGTTTTTCGCTATATGCATCGGATTTAGGAGGGAATAAATATGGCTTTAGAATTTAAGGAAATACTAGAAACCATTAAGATGGTGCAAATGCAAAACCTAGATATTAGAACAGTAACTATGGGGATTAGCTTAAGAGACTGTGCTCATCCTGACATAGATGTTTTCTGCCAGAAGATTGAAAAGAAAATTCTGCACTATGCTCATAACTTGAAAGAGGTAGTGGAGCAAGTAGAAAAAGAAATAGGTATTCCTATTGTCAACAAAAGAATTTCCGTTACTCCCATTGCTATTGCGGCAGAAGCGGTGGAAGTAGAGGATTATACGCCTATTGCCCAGACTTTAGATAAGGTTGCCCATCAGGTAGGTGTAGACTTTCTAGGAGGATTTTCCGCTTTAGTGCAAAAAGGCTTTACCCGGGGGGATTTACGTTTAATCAATTCTCTACCTAAGGCTTTGGCTTCTACTAAAAGGGTCTGTGCTTCTGTTAACGTAGCTTCTACTAAAGCAGGAATTAATATGGATGCTGTTAAGCTCCTAAGTGAAGTGGTGAAGGAGACAGCGGAACTAACTAAAGAAGAAGATGGTATTGGGTGTGCTAAACTGGTAGTCTTCTGTAATGCTCAAGAGGACAATCCATTTATGGCTGGAGCTTTCCATGGAGTCAGTGAGCCAGAAGTGGTGATCAATGTGGGAGTTAGTGGTCCTGGCGTGGTTAGAGCTGTTTTAGAAAAGCATCCGGAGGTTAGTATTTCTGAAATTGCTGAGTTAATTAAACAAACTGCCTTCAAAATTACTCGGATGGGAGAAATGGTTGGATGTTTGGTATCAGAAAGGTTAGGAATACCTTTTGGTATTGTAGATCTCTCCTTAGCTCCTACTCCGGCACCAGGGGACAGCATTGCTAACATCCTAGAGGAGATTGGTTTGGAAAGATGCGGGACCCATGGAACTACAGCTTGTTTAGCTATGCTTAATGATGCAGTGAAAAAAGGTGGTTCTATGGCTGCTTCTAATGTCGGTGGCTTAAGCGGTGCCTTTATTCCTGTTAGTGAAGATGCCGGAATGATTGCTGCTGTAGAAGTTGGAGCTTTAACTCTAGACAAGCTAGAGGCCATGACCTGTGTTTGCTCTGTGGGCTTAGATATGATTGCTATTCCAGGAGACACCCCTATGGAAACTATTGGTGGGATTATTGCTGATGAAATGGCTATTGGCATGATTAATACTAAAACTACAGCAGTGAGAATCATTCCTGCTCCAGGGAAAAAGGTTGGGGATAAGGTGGAGTTCGGCGGATTATTAGGTCATGCACCAATTATGCCTGTCCATCAATTCAGCTCAGCTAAGTTTATCCACCGGGGCGGTAGAATTCCAGCTCCTATCCATGCTTTAAGGAACTAATCTAAGAATATTCTCTAAAAACCCTTCTCAGTTGAGAAGGGTTTTTAACCGCTAATCCAGAAACTGATGCTGTCCAAGGAAATGGTTAGATTAGTAAAATTAGTAGGCTTACCACTATGGGGAACAAGTAGACCATTTTCTAGGGTAATTATTTTATCTTCTAACTTCTTCAATTCGCCATTAATAATAACTCCTTCCTCTGTCCCCAAAGAGATAATATTACCCTTTGACTGTTTTAAGAAATTAACTAAAGATGAACGACAGTCCGTTGTGCATGACTCTCCATCCGGCGGATCATTAGGGATGAGGATGGGAGTTGTTCCACAATTGATGAATGGTTTACCCACCTCCGCAGTTGCACCAATACTAACAGGAATTTTTAGGCGAAGACCTAGATCTACCGTAAGAGTGCATGTAGTATTGGGACTGTCTTCTGAGGAAACAAGAGAAATATTTTCTTCACCATAGCATTCTGACTGACAACAATCTATACTACATTCTTCTACATTACAGCATTCTATGGTAATTCTCCCAGCTTCGGCAGAAGGTTTAATCTTAATGGGTACCTTTACTTTTGTTTCCTTACAGATGGTTTTTTCACAAGCTACCGGGTTTGGATATGACGGTGGTATTCTTTGGTCACTGTCCATTTTCCATCCCTCCATATAAATATCTTTGTTCTAATCTATTCATTGATAAGGAAATCTATTCTAGTCCTATAAACAAAGGGTGTGGCAAAAGGCCACACCCTTTGTTTATGAACAGACTAAAGAGATTTAGTCACCATTGTCATCGCCATTACAGTCGGCGCACAGATTAGTTAAAGATGAATCTATACAGGTAACTACTGCATCACCAATATCAGGATCTGCACCAAAACTAATAGGGACTGTAATGCAAAGGTCTTGAGTAACAGCAAA
>Ga0079098_1398451_pt1 | contig 10081 bp, 2 predicted proteins | sample ADurb_H2B_01_Slu_FD_74559 | JGI IMG/M metagenome (GOLD analysis project Ga0079098, IMG submission 74559) | Active sludge microbial communities from Illinois, USA, of municipal wastewater-treating anaerobic digesters - ADurb_H2B_01_SludgeMetaT... | ecosystem: Engineered > Bioreactor > Anaerobic >...
CACCTGAATCAATTCGGGTCTACCTGCGGATGGGAGGCGTAATGATGAAGATGTGGAGATATGTACCAATTATTCTGCTTATTCTCCTCTGTGGTGGGGTCACTGCACAGGAGATTGTGTTTTCTCCTACAGGGGGAACAGGAGAAGAGATCCAGGCGGGGAATATATCATTTAGTACCCCGGTGAGTGCATCAAGCGGTATTGCAATTCTTTCGGTTGCACAAAACCCAGATGAGTATACCATCTCGAATACCGTGACGGTAGATACTACCAGATTTGATCTCTCCTCAGAGTCATGCGGGGGAGCTGAAAAGCAGATCACGTTCGGAAACCTGAACCATATTAACCCGAAAGTTTCTGATGGAAGAGTTGTTTTTGAGGAATGGAATGCAGGTGTTTCCGGCATTGGTCTGTATGATATACAGTCAGGTGGGCTGTATCCGGTATATCCGGGGAAACTTCATCAGACCAACCCGGATATCTCTGGCAGAATCGTCGTGTATGAACAGGCCGGAGCAGGATCAAACCAGGTAACCAACATCAACGGGTATGATCTGCAGACCGACACTGCAGCGCCAATCTCTTCATCAACTTCCAACCAGAACCAGCCGGTGGTATCTGGACGATATATCGCATGGCAGGACTGGAGAAGTGGCAATCCTGATATCTACATGGCTGACCTGAATTCAGGAACCAGCCAGGCGGTAACAAAGGATCTTGCAGAACAGAAGAGACCTGACATCTCCGGATCATATATTATCTGGGAAGACTGGCGGAACGGTAATGCCGACATTTATCTGTATGACATTACCGCCGGGAAGGAGTACCAGCTGACAAATGACCGATCTGATCAGAGAAACCCACGGATTAGCGGGAAGATTGTTGTCTGGGAAGATAACCGGAATGGAATTTCTGATATCTATGCCATGACGCTGGATACCTTCCAGGAGTACCAGCTGACCGATAGTAAGTATAAGGCAGTAAATCCTGATGTTTCTGGTCCGCTTGTGGTGTGGGAGGATTACCGGAACGGAAACGCAGATATCTACCTGCTTGACCTTATTACCGGGTATATCTACCAGGTAACAACCAACCAGGGGGACCAGAAGAATCCGTCGATCTATGGAAATCATCTGGTCTGGCAGGATTACCGGACTGGAAACTCGAACATATTCCTGTATACCTTCTCACAGGGAGTCGGATCTGGGAAGTATCAACTCTATGGCTCTGCCACGATAAGCGGAAATGCAGCACCGGTCGGGACTGAAGTCAAGGCTCTGATTGACGGGGTGGTCAGGGCAAAGACCACGGTGCAGCAGGCTGGAAGTTATGGATCCTCCTACGGACCGTTCCTTGAGATTCCGATTACCAGTGCAGATACAGGCAAAACCATCTCATTCAGACTGAACGAGTTCCAGGCAGATCAGGTCCTTACCGTCGGCACGGGCGGAGTTATGAGGCAGGATCTCTCTGCTTCATCGGTTCCACCCGTCCAGACCTATACCCTCTCCGGGAATGCATTCGTAAACAGCATGCCCGCACCGGTTGGAACAATCATTACCGCAACCATCGATTCCCAGATCAGGGGACAGGTTACGGTTACCACCGCGGGGTCCTATACCGGCCTTGCAATCCCGGTCAATCAGAACGACTTTGGAAAGACGATCATCTTTACGGCAACAACCGGCAGTTCATCTCTGCAGGCTTCCCAGAATATTAGCGTCGGACAACAGGTAGGTGGCTGGTTTGACCTGACCTTTGGAACAACTCCCTCGCCGACTACCTACCAGTTCAGCGGGTCAGTTCTGCTTGACGGGCAGTATGCACCAGCAGGAACGGTCCTTTCCGCAGTCATTGACAATCAGATCAGGGGGCAGACAACCGTTACGACAAACGGGCAGTACGGCACCCTGAACGTTCCGGTGTACCAGACCGATAATGGGAAATATATAACCTTTACCGCTCAGTTCAGCGGGGCTACCTATGTTGCCGGACAACAGGTGACGGTCTCGGTCCCGCAGGGTGATCTCATCATCGCATCCGCAGATGTCTCTGCTGCAAGTGGTCAGATTATTCAGAAGAGACTTGACCTGACCTTCATAGTGTCTGCCCAGTCCAGATATTCATTCTGGGGCCGGGCAACCCTTGACGGAACGCCTCTTGCTGCAGGAAATACCATCTACGCCACTATAGACAATCAGATTCGGGGACAGATAACTACCCAGATCGCCGGTTCATACGGCTCTGAAAACGGACCATACCTTGAAGTGCCGATCACCAATGCCGACATTGGAAAGACCATCAGATTCCAGACAGCAACCGGGGCAGAGGGAGACCAGAGTCAGCTGGTTGTAAGTGGTCTGAAAGTCTTAAAGAACATTAACTTCGTCTCAAAACCTTCCATTGCTGCTGATTTCACGGCAACTCCGACCCAGGGGGCTATTCCCCTTTCCGTCAAGTTCACAGACAAGTCATCAGGAAACCCGAAATCCTGGTACTGGGACTTCGGCGATGGAACAACCTCTTCTGAAAGAAACCCGACCCATGTATATACCAGAAACGGGGTCTATTCCGTCGGTCTGATGACAACCCTGTGGAATGGGCAGACAAAGAGCGTGGTAAAACAGAACCTTATTACCGCCGGAATAGTCAGCCCACCTGAGGCACAGGTCACCCTGAACCAGGGGTGGAACTTCATCTCTGTACCAAAGATGCTTGCAGATGGACAAAACTCCGCCAAAGCCCTCTTTGGTCATGTTGATGTCGGCGGTCACAGTATCTTTGCATTTAATCCACGGACAAAATCCTGGAGCACCGTCAGTGCTAATACGGTTATCAATCCTCTTGATGCGGTCTGGATTTACTCAACCAAGAAAGATGCAATATACCTCTACTTTGCCGGTGACGCTCTTCAGATCCCACCGACCAGAAAACTGGTCAAAGGATGGAATACCTTCGGAGTAACCAGCCTGAATACGGTTCCTGCACAGAACGCCCTGCTTTCAGTCAGAGACCAGTGGATCTATGTAATCGGCTTTGACTCCTCGATCCAGCGGTATCAGGGCACCATCATGAACGTGCCGGAGAGTAATGCCAATGTTCTGTATCCCGGATATGGATACTGGATTTATATGAGTGAAGAGGGAGATCTTGCCGCTATCGGCATATAAGGAGAATGTATCACCAATTTTTGTACAATATGAGAGGAAAAACCATGAAAATCGCATCACTGTTAATGGTTCTGATGTTCCTCCTGCTTGTGCCCTGCCTTGCAGAAGAGGAGATCGTTGAATTTGAGCCTGTTGTAAGTTTCTCAGCAGAAGAACTGATTGCGCAGGCACCAGGTATTGAAGAACAGATGACCTTTGACTCAGTCTTTGACTGGGACCCACGGGTTGACGAACAGTATGTTACCTGGACACAATACGAAGGGCAGGGAAAGGTCTGGTACTATGATATGAAGTCCGGAAACCGACAGATGGTCGCCAATATTATGAGCGATCAGAATAATCCGGACATCTCCGGAGGTATTATTGTTTGGGATGATAACCGGCACAAGAACTCTGACATCTACTCATATAACATACCGATGCACAAGGAAAGCCCGGTGTATGTGGATACTACTAATAAGTTCAGACCGGCTGTCTCCCAGGATATGGTTGTGTTTGAGGACTTTGGCAATGATGATATCAGGGATATCGGGATGGTAAAGGTAGGTACCAGTGCCAGGCCGGTATACATCAATCCAAATGACAAAGATAAGGCCAACCCTGACATCGATGGCGACTGGATTGTCTATCAGCAGCTTGATGACAACAAAAACGACTGGAACATTTACCTCTATAATTATAAGACCGATAAAACAGTTCAGGTGACAAGAGATCTCCGTATCCAGCAGAATCCACGAATCTCCGGTGATTACGTCGTCTGGGAGGACAACCGGAACGGAAAATGGGACATCTTCATGTATAACATCAAAAAGGACATGACAACCGCTGTCACCTTTGATGATTATGATGATGTAGAGCCTGCCGTATCAGGATCCAAGATCGTGTGGACCAGGTATGATCAGGAGAATAACAGCGATATCTACATGGTAAACCTCCAGATCCCGAAGACCTATGCGGTTTGTGTCGGTCCTGGAAACCAGATACGTCCTGATATCTATGGTGATAAGGTTGTTTGGCAGGATGACCGGTTTGGCGGATGGGATATCTTCATTTACACCCTTGAACCAGATACCCCCTTTACTCCGTACCAGTTCTATGGCCCGGTCACCTTCAATTATCTCCCTGCTCCGGTAGGAACAGAGATCATCGCAAAGATTGACGGGGTAACCAAGGACTCCATCGTCACGACCCAGGAGGGATATTATGGTGGAGCAGGAGGCTTTGCAGATCAGCTGACGGTAAAGATTAACCAGGCTGATATCGGTCGGCAGATCTCATTCTGGAGTGGAGGAATCCAGGGAGCACCATCTGTTACCGTCTCCGGTGACGGGAAGATGATGGAGCAGCCGCTGAATTTCGTCTATGCACAGCCGCTTCCGGACCTTCTGTTCTACGGTTCGGTTACCATTGATGGTCAGCCTGCTGCGAAGGGAACAGTCCTGAAAGCAATGATTGACGGTGTTGTCAGAGGCAGTTATGAAATAACCCAGACCGGTCAGTATGGTGGAGAATATGAAACCGATCCGGCTCTGCGGGTCCCGATTACTGTTGATGACATCGGAAAGCACATCACCTTCATGGAGGGGGAGTATGCTGCAGGTCAGACTTTCCAGATAACCAGTGGGGGCAGATTCAGACAGGATCTTACCTTTACCACGATTCCGCCAATGAGTCCGTATGAATTCTACGGATATGTCCAGATTGACGGTAAGTCAGCCCCGGTGGGAACCACCATACAGGCAAAGATCGATAATACCGTCGTGACCACCTATGTCACCAGGTATGCAGGTTCGTACGGGGCTCCGGGGCAGGCTCCTGACGATCCACGACTGATCGTTCCGGTCACTGAAGCTGATGCAGGAAAGACGATCTCATTCTGGATCGGAACCATCAGGGCAGGGGCAACCCAAGTCATCACCCGTGGCGGGGAGCGTATCATCCGAAAAGACCTGGACTTTGGCAGCTCACCACAACCAGGTATTAATGCAGACTTTACCGCTTCTCCACGAAGCGGTCCTGCTCCCCTGACCGTTCAGTTTACTGATCTCTCAACAGGCGGGCCGACCATGTGGTTCTGGGACTTTGGTGATGGAGTCATTCCGGCAAATGCAACCTGCTCAGGAACTGACTGTCACAACATAGCAAACCCGATTCACACCTATGCACGGGAAGGCACCTATACCGTCACTTTGATAGCATCCAACCAGTACGGAGCATCTGATACTGAAGTAAAGACCGGATATATCACCGTTGGACAGATTACACCGGGCATACAGGCGGACTTTACCGCATCCCCACGGAGCGGTTCAAAACCCCTGACGGTCCAGTTTACCGACCTCTCAACCGGTGGGCCGACGATGTGGGCATGGAACTTTGGAGACGGAACGACTGAAGGTCTCCTGGCAAATCCGACCCATACCTACGTAAATGACGGGACATACACCGTCACGCTGACTGCATCAAACCAGTTCGGAGCATCAGACACGGAAGTAAAGTCAGGATACATCAGTGTCGGAGGCAGTCCACAACCGGTTGATTCAATCACGATTTATCCAGGCTGGAACTTTATATCTGTTCCAAAGAAACTGGCACCAGGAAAGGATACTGCAGCAATCTTCAGCCATATTCAGGTGGACGGGCACAGTATCTTCCAGTATGATGCAGTGACCGGGCAGTGGATAACCATGACCTCATCAAGCCCAATAAAGCCACTCGATGCAGTCTGGATCTACTCACGGGTCGCAGACAAGGTCTCACTTACCTATGACTCTGATCCGCTGCAGACACCTCCGACCAAGGAGTTACGAAAGGGTTGGAATGCAATCGGATTTACCGGACTTGAACCATTGGAAGCAAAGTTCACCTTCCTGTCAGTTCAGGATAAGTGGGTAAACTGCCTTGGATTCAACGAAGAGAAACAACAGTATGATCAGATGATCATCAAGGGCAGGAATGATGATGCACGCCTGTATCCATACAGCGGGTACTGGTTGTTCATGTCTGATAACGGCACTCTTGCCGCTATTTCAGCCTGATTATTTTTTGGGGATGATAAAAATGTGGGGGGATGTGATATGCGAACAGAGACAGGATTCAGATGGATACCATTAAGTTGGTATGAGATAAGGTACGGTTTGAGTGGGTGTGTCAGAGGCACATTTCACAACTGCTGGTGGTGGGAAGAATGAAAAAAATAGTGTATATGCTCGCCCTGTTTCTGGTGCTGACATTTGCGGCATCAGGTATCGTGTCAGGAGCAGGAGAGCAGACTAGTAAAGCAGGAGCTGGAGAGGCCATCTGTGATGGTCCTGGTGGTGCCTGCATTATTGCTGATTTTATCGGGAGCCCTACAGACGGGGTCGCTCCACTTCGTGTTCAGTTCCTTGATTCATCGACCGGGTATCCGACGATGTGGAACTGGGACTTTGGAGACGGAAATGTTGCATCCGGAACTGCAAATCCGGTCCATATTTACAGTGAGCCCGGGATTTATACCGTCAGTCTGACGGCGACCAGTATTACCGGTGCTACGAGTACCAAAGTCAGGCAGCGATATATCATTGTCAGGGATAAATATCCGCTTGAGGCAGATTTCCTGGCAAATCCAACCTATGGGAAAGCGCCACTTCATGTTCAGTTTACCGACTGTTCCAAGGGTGCTGTTGAAGAGTGGAGATGGGACTTTGGGGACGGGGGTACTGCATATGAGCAGAATCCAAGTCATATCTATCAACGGCCTGGCAAATACACCGTTACACTGACGGTGAGCAGCCCGACTGCAGGGACAAGTACCAAGGTGAAGGAGAAGTACATCATCGTTGAGCCTTCCTGTATCATAGAGGCCAGGTTCAGAGTTGATCCAACGTCCGGTTCTGCTCCGCTCACGGTGAAGTTTACCGATCTCTCAGTTGGAGGACCAACCATGTGGGAATGGGACTTTGGGGATGGAACCACCGACATGGTTGCAAACCCGACCCATGTATATAAGAACCCCGGAACATACCAGGTTCGTCTTACCGCTTCAAGCCAGACCTGTGAACCAGGAGTCAGTGAAACGACCATTAAGGTGAATCCGCCGCAGATCAAGGCAGACTTCTCTGCAGACCCACGTTCTGGAGATGCACCATTGACTGTCCGGTTCACCGATCTCTCAACCGGGAACCCGACCATGTGGGCATGGGACTTTGGAGACGGGGCAACGGACATGGTTGCAAACCCGACCCATGTGTACACAACACCGGGAACCTACTCGGTAACGCTCACCGCGTCGAACCAGTATACGTCCGACACCGTGTGCAAGACACAGTGGGTTACCGTCAGGGATGTGTCAATCAATGCTGACTTTGTCGGTAATCCGACCAGCGGCTATGCACCTCTGACCGTTCAGTTCACCGATCTTTCAACCGGAAACCCGACCAAGTGGCTCTGGGACTTCGGGGATGGGGGAATTATTCCGGCAAGTGAAGATGAGGAAGTAACCTGCGAAGGAGGAGCATGTCCGCCGCCAAACACCCTGCAGAATCCACGGCACACCTACCGGCTCCCCGGCACGTATACCGTTACACTGACGGCATCAAACCAGTACGGCACCTCTGACACAGAGGTAAAGCAGGCATACATCACGGTCACCGCAAATGCAATCGTTGCAGACTTTGATGGAACCCCACGATCAGGATGTGCCCCGCTTACCGTCCAGTTCACCGACAAGTCATCAGATTCACCAACCATGTGGAATTGGGACTTCGGAGACGGAGGCATCATTCCAGCCAGTACAGAAGAGAATGTAACCTGCGAAGGAGGAGCATGTCCGCCGCCAAACACCCTGCAGAACCCGAGACATACCTACACCGTTCCAGGAACCTATACCGTCACCCTGACCGCTTCAAACCAGTTTGGAGCAACTGGTACGGTCACAAAACAGGCATTTATCACGGTGGAGAGTTGTCCGGCAATCAAGGCAGACTTTGATGGAGTACCACGGTCTGGTGAGGCACCGCTCTCGGTCAGCTTTACCGATCGCTCGAGCGGAAACCCGACCATGTGGGCATGGGACTTTGGAGACGGGGCAACGGACATGATTGCAAATCCTGTCCATACCTATACCAGGGAAGGAAAGTACACCGTCACCCTGACCGCATCCAGCACATATGGATCTGACACGATCTCAAAATCTGAGTTCATCACCGTGAACACTCCCTATGATGATCTCATCCCGGTATCGGGTGGTTGGAACTTCATATCAGTGCCAAAGAAACTGGCACCCGGATTTGACACAGCATCGATCTTCAAGGTCATTGACTCAGGCGGGCACAGTATGTTCCAGTATGACACCGGAAAGCATCTGTGGCACACCCTTGATCCGTCCAGCCCGATAAAACCACTGGAGGGGTTCTGGATCTACTCTAAGGGGACCTCGTCTGTTCCGATCAGATATGACACAAACCCGGTCCAGACTCCGCCGACTGCATACCTGAAGAAGGGATGGAATGGTATCGGGTTTACCGGAACAACACCAATAGAAGCAAAGTTCACACTCCTTTCCGTGCAGGATAAGTGGGTGAACTGTGCAGGCTTTAATGCCCAGGCCCAGCAGTATGACCCGATGATCATCAAGGGAAGCAATGATGCAACCCTGATGTATCCGTTCCGCGGGTACTGGTTATACATGACCGCAGACGGAGTCCTTGCAGCAAACGCTGCATAACCCTTTTTTATAAGAGTCGTTCCTGCCTTGTAAATGGTTTGATATTCAGAACTGATCTGGCTGCATCTGATACGACATCTGTCAGACCCTTTGGTGCATACACACCAAGCCGCCACTGACTTCTTCTTGTCTCGTTGAGAGTGGTGACGAGGGGCGATACCTCTTCCAGCCGGCAGAGAGAATGCTTGTCCTGAACCTGAACCTCCATCCAGATATCACGGGGAAATGCAGGAATATCAACCATCACCTGTTCAGGAGTAATACCAGCCTCATCCGCTATCTTTTCAGCGAGTTTGCGCTCACGAAGGAATGATTCAGAAGTAATCAGGTGAACCTCCCTGACATCATCTTTTCCGACATACAATGCCCGTTTGAAGAGCCGGCGTTCATAGAGGTTTTGTGCAAGCCTTGAAACGGACGGATTGTCTGCATGAAGGAGATGCTGCATACAGGCTGCATCATCTGCCATCAGGAGAGAACGGAGAAGAGCGGGATCATCTTTGATGTATTCATACACCGCCAGGGAGAACATCTTCTCTGCAATCCGACTGACATGGTGATAATACACCGCAGGTCGCATCAAAGTTCGTGCAATCAGCAGTGATTCTGCGGCCTGAACTCCTGACATATCTAGGACAATTCCAGTCTCACAAAGCCGCATCGCCCTGATAAGCCGCATGGCATCAACCGTTCCGTACGGCACCCCGGTGTAATGGGCATCGCGGAGGAGGTAGTCCATCCGGTCAACATCCAGATCTCCATGAATGATTCCTGAACACTGGGATCTGCCGTTGATGAGCTGATAGATGATCTCCGGATCAAGCCCGGCCTCATATATTCGCTCTCCAAGAATTCCGGTTTTCAGCTGGTCAGATATGTCGGTATGTCTCTTTTTCAGGATCTCCTCTGAAAGACCTTCTATTGCATGGGAGAACGGACCATGACCGATGTCATGAAGAAGGCCTGCAACCGTGATGTGGGCATGATCCTCACGGGGGAGAGCGAGCCGGGTTCCCAGGGAATGGGCCAGGTGCATGGTCCCCAGCGAGTGCTCAAACCGGGTATGATGTGCGCCAGGATAGACGAGAAATGAGAAGCCTAGTTGTCTGATATATCGGAGACGCTGGACCTGTGGCGTATCCAGAAGAGGAAGAAATGATGAATCCACCTGGATATACCCATGGACCGGATCCTTAATCGATTTCAT
>Ga0079098_1034413_pt1 | contig 10039 bp, 12 predicted proteins | sample ADurb_H2B_01_Slu_FD_74559 | JGI IMG/M metagenome (GOLD analysis project Ga0079098, IMG submission 74559) | Active sludge microbial communities from Illinois, USA, of municipal wastewater-treating anaerobic digesters - ADurb_H2B_01_SludgeMetaT... | ecosystem: Engineered > Bioreactor > Anaerobic >...
AAAAAACAAAAAATTATTAGTGTTAAGGAAGTCAAAGTTAGACCTAATATAGAGGATCATGATTTGGAAGTAAAGGTAAAGAATGCAGTTCGCTTCCTAGAAGATGGGGATAAAGTAAAAGTGACTTTGATGTTCCGGGGAAGAGAAATCTCCCATGTTAATATTGCTAAGGAAATCTTAGCTAGAATAGCCACAGCTGTTAGTGATAAGGCTAACATAGAAAAAGAGGCTAAAGTAGAAGGCAAAAATATGATTATGATTTTGGCTCCAAAACAGAACTCATAGAAAGGGGAAATAACAATGCCAAAAATGAAGACTAAAAGAGGAGTGGCTAAAAGATTTAAAGTAACAGCCACTGGAAAAATTAAAAGAAGTAAAGCCTTTACTAGTCATATTCTGACTAGTAAAAGCCCTAAGAGAAAGCGTAATCTAAGACAATCTACCACTGTAAGCAAAGGCGATTACGAAAGAATTAAAAAATTAATTCCATATCTATAGGATAATTTGAGGAGGTAATACGTTATGCCAAGAGTAAAGGGTGGCATTGTCACCAGAAGAAGACATAAAAGAACTTTAAAATTAGCTAAAGGCTTCAGAATGGCGAAAAGTAAACTTTTCCGCCGGGCTAGTGAAGCTTTATTAAAAGCTCTATCTTATTCTTATAGAGATAGAAAGGCTAAGAAAAGAGATTTCCGTAAACTTTGGATTGCTAGAATTAATGCTGCTGCTAGAATGAATGGTTTATCTTACAGCAGATTAATTGATGGATTAAAGAAATCTGGAGTAGAAATTAATAGAAAGATGTTGGCAGAATTAGCTGTTAACGATATTACAACTTTTGCTCAATTAGCTGAACAGGCTAAACAACAATTAGCTAAGTAATGAAAATGCTCTAGGTCTTAAGACCTAGAGCATTTTTTAACGATTGGTTGGATTCATACCTTTAGTAATACCTTTAATGTCCTTTTCAAATTTATTCACTGGTTGTCCTTTTCTAACCTTTTGGGACATTTCTTTGACCCTCTGTACTGCATCAGGGGCTGCAGTAGTGTAGACGGTTCTAACTACATTTACTTCTTTAATTATTCTCTTACCCACGGCCTCTTCCATTTTAAACATTTCTGCTTTGCTTATTTTCGGATTTTCTAGTTCAACACCGACAAGGGCAGTGTTACCCAAAAGAACGCTGTAGGCGTTTTTTACTCCGGTCATTTCACTGGCAACCCCATCGATTTTTTCCATAACTACTTTTCTATCCTGGGGCGTTGCTTTAGGTTGTTTAGATTGGGTTTTGGTCATGGGGCAGCCGGTAAGAGTAAAGGCAAGGATTAGTACTAATAACAGACTTGCTAAGGTAAAAGCCCCTTTTTTGTTGAAATTCATTCTTAATATTTCCCCCTTCTTATTTCTTTTCTTTTAGCATTTCTTTTTATCTGTAATTTATGCGGATAGGGTTACCCAAAAAATAAGACTTTTGGTAGAATAAACCTTGTGTATTTTCCCTTGAATAGGCAAAGATATCTATAAAGGAAGAACGAAGTGAGGTGACAGAACAGCGTGCTAGGTAAATATGGAAAATGGTTGTTTTGGGGCGGAATCTTAGGAACAGCAGCTAGTGTTACTTGGAGTATGATGGAAAAAAGAAAAAAAGCCCAGTCTCCTCAGAAATATAGATTAATTAGAAGCATGGCTTCTAAGACCATGGGAGGATTAAGTGAGAGAAAAAGGTGGGAGTAGTATCCCGCCTTTTTCTTTTGAGTATAAAAACCATTAATTCCCTTATACTAGAGAAATAGGCTTCTAGGAGGAACAAATGAAAAATAATAATTGGCTAAACAAAAGCAACTTTTTACTGGCCTTATTTTTCTTGTTAGCTGCTTTTCTCTACTGGGTTCGAGGAATTCTAGTCTCCTTTCTTATAGCTATTATTATTGCCTATCTCCTTTATCCTCTAGTCTCTTATTTGGAGAAAAAAAGGAAAGTAACCCGCCTGGGAGCTATTTTTCTAGCCTATTTACTAATAGCTATTTTCCTGATTCTCTTATTTCTCTATATTATTCCTCTTCTTAATCAGGAGTTGGATCAACTTATTAGTGATATACCTTATTATGCAGAGGAAATTCAAAAGCTTATTAACCATCTGGAAGGTCGCTACCAAAGGGCCTTAAATTTGCATGTTACTCAGCGCATAACTCAAGAATTTATAGCTAGATTGCAGTATATTATAATCCAACTAGTACGGCGAACTACTTTTGCTATAGTTTGGCTGATAACTTCAGCTATTAATTTGGTCATTGGCTTGATTTTAGCCTTTTATTTATTGCGGGATTTCGATCAGTTAAAGAATAAGGTTATTAATCTTTTGCCTCCAGCACGGCAAAGGCCTGCTTTAATTCTTTGGCAGGATATTAATCTAGTGATAGAGGGTTTTATTCGGGGGCAATTACTAGTAGCTGTTTTTATGGCTCTCTTTATCACTTTGGGTTTATATTTACTGGGCATAGAATACGCTTTAATTATTGGGGTAATAGCTGGAATAGTAGGGATAATCCCTTACCTCGGGTCAATAGTAGGAGCTTTACCTGCCGTGGTATTAGGCTTATTACAATCACCTTGGTTGGCAGTGAAAGTAATAATTTTATTTTTTATTACTAATCAGATAGAGGGAAGCATCATTTCCCCTAAGATTGTCGGTTCTAGGGTAGGGTTGCATCCTTTAGTAGTAATTTTATCTCTTTTGGCTGGTGGTCAACTGTTGGGAATTGGAGGCATGTTAATTGCTGTACCAACAGCAGCAATTATTAAAGTTTTACTTAAGCATCTTTGGTTTTGGCTGCCAGATAAATAGTCCCGAGTTGACAAGGCTAGGCAAATTGGATATCATAAAAAAGATACAGGGAAGAAAGTACCAACTTACTAACTAGGAGGGAAAACCATGACTTCTAAGGAGATACGTCAAAAGTTCTTGGAATTTTTTGCTAATAAAGGACATGAGATTGTCCCTAGTGCTTCGTTAATTCCAGATGATCCTACCCTTTTGCTGACTGTGGCGGGGATGGTACCCTTCAAACCTATTTTTCTAGGTTTGAAAAAAACTACTTTTTCTAGGGCAACTTCTTGTCAAAAGTGCGTACGGACTAATGATATTGAGAATGTAGGCAAAACAGCTAGACACCAGACATTTTTTGAAATGCTGGGTAATTTCTCCTTTGGTGATTATTTTAAGAAAGAGGTTATTCCTTGGGCTTGGGAATTTTTAACCAAAGAGCTGGGATTACCTAAGGATAAACTTTGGATTAGTGTTTACCTAGACGATGACGAAGCTTATGCTATTTGGCGGGATGATGTAGGCATTTCTGAAGATCGGATTATGAGAATGGGTGATGAGGATAATTTTTGGGCGGCAGGGCCAGTAGGACCTTGTGGACCTTGCTCAGAAATTTATATTGATTTAGGGGAAAGCCGCGGGTGTGGTAGTGCTGACTGTAAACCAGGCTGTGATTGTGATCGTTACTTAGAAATTTGGAATCTAGTTTTTATGCAGTATTCCCGAGATGAAGAAGGCAATTTAACCCCACTACCAAGACGGAATATTGATACTGGTATGGGATTAGAAAGAATTGCTTCTGTCTTACAAAAGGTAAATTCTAACTTTGAAACAGATCTTTTTGTAGAGATTATGGATTATGTATCTGATAAGGCTAAATTAGGTGGAGAAAAAACTCCTCAACAGGACTTAGCTTTAAGAATTATTGCTGATCATGCCCGGGCCGTTACTTTTCTCATTAGTGATGGAGTCTTGCCAAGTAATGAGGGGCGGGGTTATGTTTTAAGAAGAATTATGCGTCGGGCTCTTCGCTATGGCTGGTTGCTAAATCTACCACCCAGCTTCTTCCATGAAGTCATGGCGGTAGTCATCGCACAGAATAAAGAGGTTTATCAAGACCTATTGCTAAGAAAAGAGCATATTCTCCGGGTCGCTAAAATAGAAGAGGAGAGATTCCAAGAAACCCTAGGACAAGGGATGGAAATTTTACAAAATATTATTGCCGAAGCTAAAGAGAAAGGCCTCAAAGAGATTAGTGGCCAACAGGCTTTTAAGTTACATGATACTTATGGTTTTCCTCTAGAGTTAACCCAAGAAATTGCTGGTGAGCAAGGGTTTACAGTAGATGAAGAGAAATTTAAATCTGCTATGGAAGAACAAAGAAATCGGGCTAGGGCTGCTCGGGAAGATGTGAGAATTACCAGCCAGTTGCCTATTTTTGAAAAAATAGAAGCAGAACATGGTTCTACTAAATATGTGGGTTATGGACAAGAAGAAATAACTACCAAGGTTGTAGCTATTGTCAAAAATAGTGAAGTAGTAGAATCTGCTGAAAAGGGTGACCAGGTAGAGATTATTCTAGCTGCCAGCCCCTTCTATGGAGAAAGTGGAGGTCAGGTTGGGGATAAAGGTGTGCTGGAGGGGGAAGATTTTACTTTAGCAGTTACTACCACCAAAAAACCTAAAGAAGGTATGATTAGCCATTTAGCCCAAGTAGTCAAAGGGAAAGTTGGGGCCGGAGCTGCTGTTTTGGCTAAAGTAAATAATGAGGCTAGAATGGCTGCTTCTCGGAATCATACTGCTACCCACCTTCTGCACCAAGCCCTAAAGGAAATTTTAGGCGAGCATGTAGAACAAGCGGGTTCTCTGGTTAATCCGGAAAGACTACGTTTTGATTTCTCTCATTTTGCTGCTGTAAGTAAAGAAGAATTACAAAAAATAGAGGACAGGGTTAATGAGAAAGTTTTAGCCGCTCTACCTATTGAAATTTGTGAAGTTTCCCTGGAGGAGGCTAAGAAGAAAGGAGCTACTGCTCTTTTTGGTGAGAAGTACGGGGAAGTAGTGAGAATGGTGCAAATTGGTGACTATAGCTTAGAACTTTGCGGTGGAACTCATTTAGTTTCTTCTAGTCAGGTAGGGATGTTTAAGATTCTTAGTGAAACTGGAATTGCTGCTGGAGTAAGACGAATTGAAGCTGTAACTGGTAAAGGTGCTTTACTACATATCCAGGATGAGGAAAGAATCTTAGCGGAGCTAGGTGAGAAACTGAAAGGTGTTCCCAAAGAATTGGTGGCTAAATTAGATAAAATTATGCTAACCATGAAAGAACAAGAAAAAGAACTAAATGCTTTAAAAAATAAGCTAGCTAAATCTGAGGGAGAGGAAATTCTTAAGCAGATCAAAGAGGTAGAAGGGATTAAAGTTTTGCGGGCTGCAGTAGATAACTTAGATGGAGAAGGTCTACGGAATATGGCAGATCTTCTTCGGGACAAGCTAGGTTCTGGGGTGGTAGTACTAGCCACCGTTGATGGTGAAAAAGTAATGTTTGTAGCTACTGTAACCAAAGATTTGATTAGCAAAGGCCTTCATGCTGGAAACATCGTTAAGGAAGTAGCGAAAGCAGCTGGAGGCGGCGGTGGCGGCCGTCCTGATATGGCTCAAGCCGGAGGAAAGGACTCCAGTAAAACCCAATCTGCTTTGGATTTAGTAGAATCTGTCATAGAAAAGCAATTAAAGAAATAAACTAAAGTAGCAGGTACTTGTCCTGCTGCTTTTCTACTTTCAAGAGAAAATTAAAGGAATTTCATTCTTGGTAGCGAATACAACTAGAAAGATAAGGGAAGGAGGAATAATAATGGATAAAAATTAGAGCAAACCATGCGTTTTAATTTTAAGATAGAGGATACAAATGAGATTAAATTAATTTTTGCTTCGGTTTACCAGGCTTTAGTAGAAAAAGGTTATAATCCTATCAGTCAAATTGTCGGGTATCTTCTATCGGGTGATCCAGCCTACATTACTAGTTATGCCAACGCCCGTAATTTAATCGGCAAAGTGGAAAGGGATGAATTACTGGAAGAATTGGTGAAAAGCTACTTAGGCATTAATTCTTTTCCTTCTAAGGATACACAGGGTAAGTAGGGAGGTTGTATCAGGTGATGGCAAAGTGGTGGCAGAAAATAACCCAAAAGATGGAGGAAGAACCTAAAAAGATTTTTTTCAATACTCTTGGTAATGGTAAGAGACACCGCTTAGCTTTGGACGTAGGTACGGAGTTTGTCAAAGCTGTTATTGTGGAATATGATGATGAACAAGATAATGTAGTAGGGGTAGGCAGAATAAGACAAGAATATGGAGATATGGATGGCGGTGCGGTAGCCAATATTGAAGGAGTAACTAAGACTGCAGCTAAGGCTGTAGAGCAAGCGGTAGCTATGGCTGGGGTAAAACCGGAAGAAGCTATAGTAGGTATTGCCGGAGAGTTTGTTAAAGGGGTAAAGAAGAGCATTCAGCAGGAAAGAAAAAATCCGGAGAAAAAAATAGACTGGGTAGAATTAAGAAATCTAAGTCTAAAAGCCCAAAAGGAGGCTATGCAGGATGCAAAAAAGCAGCTCCTGCAGGAAACTGGATTTAATAAGATAGATGTAGAACTAGTGAATACTGCTATTGTGGAAGTAAAGATAGATGGTTATAAAGTGAGTAATCCTTTAGAATTTCAAGGGCGTAATGTAGAAATGACCATTTTTAATACCTTTGCCCCTCTACTCCATGTGGGTGCGCTACAAACTATAGTGGAAGAATTAGATTTTGCTCTGGTAGGAACAGTGGCAGAGCCTTATGCTGTGGCTAGCAGTACTATTAATGATGAGATGTATGAATTTGGCGCCATTATTGTGGATATAGGGGGAGGAACTACTGATTTAGCCATTATTCGTCAAGGTGGGGTAGAAGGAACTAAGATGTTTTCTATGGGTGGACGTGCCTTTACTAAAGGTTTAGCCGCTGGACTAAATATTAATTTGAAAAAGGCAGAAGAGGTTAAGTTAGCTTACTCTGCTAATAAGTTGGTCTTGGAGGATAAGAATAGGGTACAGGATTGTTTAAAGAATGATTTAGAAATCTGGCAAAAGGGAGTAACTATGTTTTTGCAGGAATTAGCAGAAGGAAAATCCTTACCCACTAAGATTTACCTATGTGGCGGGGGAAGTGCCTTACCCGATATTTTAGAGGCCTTACAAGACAAAAATATGTACCAGGACTTACCTTTTCCAAGACTGCCAGAAATCGTAGTTTTAAATCCGGGAAATGTTTTAGGCCCTCAGGACAGTAAGGGATTATTAAAAGGACAGCAGGATGTAACTCCTAAGAGTTTAGCCTATCAGGCTATTATAACTAGAGAAAAGGACGGTATTCTGGAAAACATTTTTGATAAAACCCTAAAATTTTTAAATTGTTAGGTGGGAAAAATGGAAGAGGGAAAACAAGTTTGGACAACCATTTACTTAGATTGTGATGAAGAAATAAATAATATAATCAGTAAGGTCAAAAATTGTCCAGGTGTTAAGATAGCTTTAGTCCTACATGAAAATAGTAAAGTTCTTAACCAGGAGACTAATTTTAAACTTCTAAAGTTTTATTTATCTAAAGAGAACAAAGAAACGGTTATAGTTTCCTCTGATCAGGCTGTTAGGCAATTGGGGGAAAAGTTAGGTATAGAGGTGATTTCTGCTCTCCAAGAGGTGGCGGCCTCTCTAGAGGAGGAGACTACCTCTTTAGCTAAAAAAAAGACTAATAAGGGAAAAGAGATTTTTCCTATCTATTGGGTAGGTAACCGGAAGGTTGTCCTGAGCATCTGTTTTTTAGTTATGAGTTTAGTAATTTTAGGGATAACTTATCTCAACTTGCCCTGGACTACGGTAGAAATTATTCCTGCTACTAAAACTTTAGAGGAAGATTTACCGCTGCAGATTTCTTCTCATTATCAAGAGATGGATTTAGCTAAAAAGCTACTTCCTGCTGTAGAAAAACAAGAACAACTGCTTTTAAGTAATGACTTTGCTGCCACCGGGATTAAGATAATAGGAAAGACTAAATCTAAGGGTTCGGTAGTAATCATCAATGAAGGATCTCAGGCTGTTTTTTTACCCGCGGGGACTTCCTTGTCCACCTTGAGTGGGGTAAATTTTATCACAGTTAAGGATACTTCAGTCCCTAAGCGGAGGGTAGAGATGTTTATGGGAGTACCGGTAGGGTTGATAGCAGGGAAGACAGAGGTGGCAGTAGAAGCTAAGCAGCCAGGAAGCAGCGGCAATGTTCATAGTGGAGAGATAAGTAGAATAGTAAGTAATAACACCAAGCTGAGGGTGATCAACCCTGGCTTGACAACAGGCGGTGAAGATGAACGGATTAAGGTTGTAACTGTTGAGGACTTAGCTAGGGCTGAAGCAGGAATAAAAGAGCGGCTCATGCAAAATATTAATGTTAAGTTGGGACAGGATGTTGGTAAAGAGAACATTCTTCTTGATAAGTCCCTTAGTATAAAGCAACTAGAGGTTGGTTATAATAAAAAAGTCGGTGAGGTAGGGGAAAGATTTACCGTCAAAGGTCAAATCAAAGCAACTGCTTTAGTAATTCCCAAGGTTTCTTTACAGAAAATCAGCAACTACTGGCTGAAGAAAAGCTTAGTTCCTGGCTATAGCCTAAGAAATACTGATGCTCGTGTTGTCTCTTGGCAGGGAGAGCTGGTAGCTCCGGGTAAATATAATCTGGAAGTACATATTATAGGTTCTCTCCGGGCCCGAATAAACGCTGAAAAAATTAAGGAACAAATTAAGGGGATGAGGGTGCAAGATGCAGAGGCTAAGTTAACAGCTATGCCGGAAATCGGCCATTTCCATATAGAGAATGGCGGAAGAACAGTTCTCAATAATTTTTTCCTCAAAATAAAAATTAAAAGTCCTCTATCCAGTGAATAAAAGGAGTTAAATAATGCGCATAATGGGTTTAGATGTAGGTGATAAGACTATTGGGGTAGCTGTAAGTGATGCTTTAGGGTGGACTGCTCAAGGCTTAGAAGTAATTAGAAGGGATACTTTAGAGAAGGATTTACAGCGTTTACAGGAAATAATCAAAGAATATGAGGTAGAAGAAATATTAGTTGGATTACCTAAGAATATGAATGGCACTTTGGGAGATCGAGCCCAAAAAGTTTTAGACCTAGTAGAAGTTTTTAAAGAGAATCTGGGTTTGCCAGTAAAGCTTTGGGATGAAAGACTAAGTACGGTGGAAGCGGAAAAAATGCTGATTAAAGCTGATGTTAGTCGGGCTAAACGAAAGAAGGTTATTGATAAGATGGCAGCTTGTGTCATTCTACAGAGTTACTTAACCAGCCGTTAATCTTTACCTCTATGGGTAAAGATTGACAATAAAATACTTTTATAATACAATAGAGAAGCCTATGGGCAGAAAAAATAAGAAAGAGGTGGATTGAGTGACTGAAGAAAAAGATCTAAATACAGTGGTACTCCAGGATGATGAAGGGAAAGAACATGAATTTGAAGTTATGGATGTCTATGAAATAGAAGGTAAGGAATATGCTGTATTGGTTCCTGTAGAGGAATCAGAAGAGGAAAGTGCGTTCATTTTCCGGGTTGAACAAGAAGACGGAGAAGATGTATTAGTAGATATTGAAGATGACGAAGAGTGGAGTAAAGTAGTATCCTATATTGAGGAGCAAGAAGACCTAGACGAAGAATAGATGATTGATTAGACCTATTCTCTTAATTGGAGAATAGGTTTTTATTTTCCTCTTTTGTATATCTAATTTCTTTTCTGGCAATACTGTCATTAAAGGTTAGATTATGGGAGGGGTAGAAATGTTTATTACTCAATTTGTAATAAACAATCATAAGTTTAATGTTGAGACTACTACTCATGCTCTGAAAAGAATGGAACAGAGGATGGTAGATAAATATGTAGTAGCAGGCATTATTCTTTGTTTAGGGGAAAGGCTATTGGAATATAATAATAGTGGGGAAGAAATAGCTATTATTGATCAGAATAATAATGTCACCGTAATTATTCAAGTCCGCCATTACAAGGCGGTAATTATTACGGTAATTAATAGAACGGGAGTTTATATTCGGGAAGGTACTAAAATGGAAGAAATAGCTTAGGTGGAAAAATTCAGAGGAATTTTCCACCTTTTTATTT
>Ga0079098_1021398_pt1 | contig 10034 bp, 9 predicted proteins | sample ADurb_H2B_01_Slu_FD_74559 | JGI IMG/M metagenome (GOLD analysis project Ga0079098, IMG submission 74559) | Active sludge microbial communities from Illinois, USA, of municipal wastewater-treating anaerobic digesters - ADurb_H2B_01_SludgeMetaT... | ecosystem: Engineered > Bioreactor > Anaerobic >...
TTAGATCCTTGGCTTCCTTCCACCGCCTACCCCTTTCTGGCATATCAAAGATACCTTCCATGAAGAGGTGAACATGACAATCAATTAGACCTGGCATTACTGTACAATAGCTTAAGTCTATTATCTCCCCTGAAATATCTTTTTCTTTAATCCTATCTGTTCCAACTACTTTAGTAATAATATCTCCCTCTAAAAAAATTAATGCTTCATGCATAGCTGGTTTATCAGTACCATCTATTAAAATCCCTGCTTTTATTATCCGTTTCATGGAAAAAGATAGGCAGAGTCACCTAAGTCAGGTAACCTGCCTAATCCACCACCTTTCTTCTCTTCCTTATTCTTCTTCCTCCCAAATAAGCTTAGCTAATGGGAATGGTTCTAAAGCTCTATCCAAGATTCCATGGATATACGCTAAAAGCACTCCATAGTTGACAATAGGGATTCCCTGTTCTTTAGCTTGGTTAACCCGATAAATCATTTCTTTTCGGTTAATCATACAGGCTCCACAATGGATAATCAACTGATATTTACTCAAATCTGCTGGAAAATCCCCTCCATGGCTCCACTCAAATTCCACCTCTCCACCTACTAACTGTCTAATCCAGCGGGGAATTTGCACCTTGCCTAAATCATCCGCCTGACAGTGGTGGGTGCAAGCTTCAGCAATCAATACCTTACTGCCTGGTTCCAGCCTAGCAATGGCCTTAGCTCCTTCCACCATAGTCACTAAATCCCCTTTATAACGGGCAAAGAGAATAGAGAAAGAAGTCAAGGGAATATCTAGGGGAGTATCTGCTCCCACTTTCATAAAAGCCTGAGAATCAGTAATAACCATCCTTGGTTTCTTATTCAAAGACTCTAGGGCTTCTTTTAACTCTCTTTCTTTAACCATAATAGCATAACCATCGTGGTCAATTATATCCCGAATAGTCTGTACTTGTGGTAAAATCAAACGACCTTTAGGAGCTCCAGTATCAATAGGTATAACCAGAACCACTGGATCTCCAGGAGTGATTAAATCACCTACAATCACTGACTTCAACCAATCATGGGCAGTATTTTTAATAATAGCCTGTTTTAAATCATCTATCCCGATTTTAGACATGGCACTAGTTAAGATAAGGGGAATTCCTAATTCTTTTTCCCACTCTTTTCTTTTACTTTCAGCTTCAGGGTAGATATCCACCTTATTAATTATACCAATAACAGGTATCTCCCTTTGTCGCATATTTTTTAGTAAGTCTTTCTCATATTCTCCTAGTCCAACTTCTAAATCAAAAACCAAAAGTCCAATGTCAGTCTTATTCATTACTTTCATACTCCGCTGGACCCGCATTTCTCCTAACATGCCCACATCATCAATTCCTGCTGTGTCAATAATAGTTACTGGTCCTAAGGGTAGAAGCTCCATATTCTTATACACTGGATCAGTAGTAGTTCCTGGTACATTAGAAACCAAAGCGGTGTCCTGATTAGTTAAAGCATTAATTAGACTAGACTTACCCGCATTTCTTCTACCAAAAAGAGCAATGTGCAATCTCTCTCCCTGTGGTGTTGCTTGCATTTATCTTCCCCCTCCTTCTCTTCTCCGGAAACTATGTCCCGCTCCCTGACCAATTTTTCTTCCTAAAGAGGCAATAAGATTCTTTACATTATCCCATTGTATTGATACCTTACCAGGATAAATCTGATAGTCTTTACGATAAATTGAAGGAGTCATATTAATCATAATAACATTAGCCCCAGCCTGTAAAGATTTCCGCTGTCCCTGCCCAGGGGCCAAGGTTTCTGTAGCAGTAGTACTAGGCAGAAGGGTATCTTTGGTTACTAAGCGGGTCACTGCTACTGCTTTTAAAGTTAAATCCAAACTTCCTGGTTCACTGTAGGCCAAAGGGGTCTGTTGATGTGGAATGAAAGGGCCAATTCCAGCCATTTCGATTTCCTCCTCTTTTAAGAAAAAAATATCCTGGGCAATAGTTTCTAGACTTTGACCCGGTAAACCAATCATAAAACCACTACCTATTTGATATCCTAATTTTCTTAGAGTCCTAATGCATTCTATTCTTTCTTTTAAGGAATCGTCAGGGTGAATCTTAGCAAAGATTTCTTCACATACTGTTTCTTGTTTTAAAAGGTAACGATCCGCCCCAGCCTCTTTCCAGAGAGCATAATCACCCTCTGGACGCTCTCCTACACTTAAAGTTACTGCTAAATCAGTTTCTTTCTTAATCTCTCTAATGATCTGAGCCATAATTTCAGCAGTATACCAAGGATCTTCTCCAGATTGTAGGACTATAGTTCCCATACCCTCGGCAGCAATACCCTTAGCCACCACCACAATATCTTCTGGATTCATTCGATAACGGTGGGCTTCCCTATTACCTCTCCGTAACCCACAGTAATCGCAGTTTTTAGCACAGAAATTAGAAAACTCCACTAGGCCTCTAATATGTACTTCATCCCCTACATATTTCTGCCGGATTTTATCTGCCACCTGAAAAAGACTTTCTTCCTCCTGACCCGAGGCCCCTAATAGAATTACCATTTCCTTTATAGTTAAATCTTTTTCTTGCTCAGCCTTCCCTAGTGCTTCAGTAAATTCTTTTCGCATCTTCCCCCCCCTTTTCTATTCGAAGCGGACACCTTTAGTTTTCAACCTAGCTTTCAAATGCTTAGCCCCGGAAATACCAGGATGGGTGGTTTCTTGAGGATTTAAGATTATATCTAATTCTTCCTCTGATAATAGCCCAGCAGCTAAAGCCAGCTCCTTAATGGTTTTTCCTTCATGAATAGCAGCTTTAGCAATTTCCGAAGCTGCCTCATAACCAATATAGGGTACTAAAGCGGTAACTAAACCATAGCTTTTCTTTACATATTCTTCACATTTATCTTTATTGGCGGTTATACCTAGAATACACTTCTTTCTAAACATCTCCACACCGTTGCCTAATAGTTCCAGAGATTGTAGCAAATTATGAGCAATAAGAGGAGCCATAACATTTAATTCCAACTGTCCAGCTGCAGCAGCTAAAGTAATAGCTAGATCATTGCTCATAACCTGAAAAGCAACCTGATTAACTGCTTCAGCTATCACCGGATTAACTTTACCGGGCATAATAGATGATCCCGCCTGCTGTTCCGGTAGATTAATTTCTCCTAATCCAGTTTGGGGACCAGAAGAAAGGAGTCTTAAATCATTGGCTATTTTAGAAAGATTAACTGCCGCTGATTTTAATAAACCGGAAACTTCTACAAACATATCCATGTTCTGAGTTACATCAATCATATTTTCTGCCCGAGCTAAACCCAGGCCGGTTATTGCCCTTAATTTCTCATTAACCATAAAGATATATTTTCTCTCAGCGTTTAATCCCGTACCAATAGCGGTTCCCCCTAGGTTAACCTGTCTTAATCTTTCTTCAACTTTATATAATCTCCACCGATCCCGGGAAATTCCCTGAGCATAAGCGCTAAACTCCTGACCTAAAGTGATGGGCACTGCATCCTGCAGTTGAGTTCTTCCCATCTTAATAATCCCCGCGAAATCCTGCTCTTTTAACTGTAATGCTTCCTGCAGGTTAGCAAAGCCATAGTTTAATGGCAATAATAGATTTACCGCTGCTATTTTAATGGCAGTAGGATAAACATCATTGGTAGATTGACACATATTTACATGATTAATGGGATGAATATAATCATAATCTCCCTTCTCCCGACCTAGAATCTCTAAAGCTCGATTAGCTAATACCTCATTTATATTCATGTTAGTGGAAGTTCCAGCCCCACCCTGGATTGCATCTACTATGAAATAATCTAGCAGTTCCCCCCGGATAACCTCATCGGCGGCCCGCTCAATGGCTTTACCCTTTTCCGGATCAATATGTCCCAATTCCAGGTTAGTTTGAACCGCTGCTTTTTTGACCATAGCTAAGGCTTTAATTAATTCCGGGTGGACCCTCATTCGGCTTAAGGTAAAATTCTCCGCTGCCCTAACACTATGAACTCCATAATAAGCTTCTTGGGGAACTTCCTTTTCCCCCAGCAAATCCTTTTCTATTCTAAATCCCAATTTTCTCACTCCTTCTTTAGCCCGGGAAAAATAAAAGCCCAGTTTCCACAGGGAAAGGCTAGGCTCATCTAATACCTTTTCCCTCAGATCAGAAACTTTCCTTTCCTCAGGTTTTATTTTCCCCTCCTGACTTGGTCTTACCCTAATCAGTTAGGCAAAATGTTTCATGAGAAACATTTAATTATTTTCCAATAAACACTCTAAAATCCTTTCTAGGTCTTCTGGAGTATAGTATTCTATTTCTATCTTTCCCTTTTTCTTACCAGAACTAATAGCAACTTTTGTGCCAAAGAAATCCTTGAGCTTTTCTTCTATGGCTGCCAACTCTAGATTCTTCTCTTGGGGTTGCACTTTTTTCTCAATAGGTGAATTTTTTTCATCCCAATTCTTCACCAACTCTTCTACCTGTCTCACCGAAAGCCCCTCAGTCTCTATTCGTTGGGCTAATGCCCATTGATCCTGGGATTTTTTTAAGCCTAATAAGGCTTTAGCATGACCCCCAGAGATAGTTCCACGGGAAACTAGGTCTTGGACTTCTTGGGGTAGCTTGAGAATTCTTAAATTATTAGTAATAGCTACCCGACTCTTTCCTAGCCTTTCCCCCAATTCCTCTTGGGTCAAAGAAAACTCCTCTAGCAACATTTGATAGGCTTTAGCCGTTTCAATAGGATTTAAATCCTCCCGTTGCAAATTTTCTATTAAAGCAATCTCCATTAGCTGCTTATCATCTAGCCTCTTTATTATTGCTGGAATGGTCTCTAAGCTAATTTTCTGAGCTGCTCTCCAGCGCCTTTCCCCAGCTACCAAAAAATATTGATTATCTTTCTTGACCACTACTACCGGCTGAATAACTCCATGCTCTTTGATAGAAGAGGCTAGTTCCTGCAGACTCTCTTCAGAGAAATTATGCCTCGGCTGATAGGGATTGGGTCGTAATTCACTAACTCTAATTTCTAGAAGAGCATCATCTTCTTCTAATGAATCAGCTAATAAAGCTTTCAACCCTTTACCTAATCCTCTTTTATTCATGGGCCATCACCTCTTGAGCTAATTCTATATAAGCTTGGGCTCCTTTAGATTTAGAATCATAGAGAATAATCGGCTGTCCAAAACTAGGAGCTTCGCTTAAACGGATGTTTCTCGGAATAGCTGTGTAATATACTTTATTAGGAAGGAAATTCTTTACTTCCTCTGCTACCTGCTGACCTAAGTTAGTCCGAGGATCATACATAGTTAATAGAATACCCTCTATAATTAATTGGGAATTCAAATGTTTTTGTACAATGCTAATGGTATTTAAAAGCTGGCTCAATCCCTCTAAGGCATAGTATTCACACTGGATAGGAATAATCACTGAATGGGCAGCAGCCAAAGCATTAAGAGTTAAAAGACCCAAAGAGGGAGGACAATCAATAAGAACATAATCATAATCAGTACACTTTTCCAAAGCTCTTTTTAACTTAGTCTCTCGGGAAATAGCTGAAACTAATTCTATTTCTGCTCCCGCTAACTGTATGGTGGCAGGGACTAACTTTAAGCTAGGCAGTTGGGTCTCTTGTATTACCTCCGCTAAAGGTAAATCGTTAATTAGTAAATCATAAATACAATGGGATAAAGCCTTTTTTTCCACCCCTAAACCGCTGGTAGTATTGCCCTGAGGGTCACTATCTATTAGTAACACTTTTTTACCAGCTTGAGCTAAGCAGGCTCCTAGGTTAATACTAGTGGTGCTTTTCCCCACCCCACCTTTTTGATTTACTACAGCTATAATCTTTCCCATTTTTTTCTTCCCTTCATTTGTCTGTTTGTTTTACTATTTCGTCAAAGTTTTTTTAGTTCCTGCTAACCTATTTTTTCTTTGCTGAATAAACTAAATTAGTGAAATGAAAGGAGGAAAAGAAATGTCAACTACTAATTCTAACCAGAACATCTTAGTCAACGGTAGTTTTGAAGATACTTCTCTAAGACCATGGAAAAAAAATACAAATACCTCTCTCTGGCCTTTTGACCCCTACAGCGGACAAGTAGCCCTTATCCTAGGAATTAATGCTTTAGCCGATGCCGGTATAAGTCAAGAAATTTCTATCCCACCCCTACCCCTTTCTTCCAAAAGCTCTACTGTTTTTCGTTTAGGGTTTTATGCTTTGGGCAGTCTAGTTCCCCCAGCATCCTTCTCTGCTCTTCTCAATCTTTACAATAATGAAGGTAAAATCTTCCGTAGATTTCAACTAGTTTTCCCTCAGGCTGGAAACTTGCCTCCGGCTCAATACCAGACCTATACCCTAGAAACCTCTCCTATCACCCCTGGCAGCAATTTAAGCAAAATAGAAGTAAGATTTAGTAAATATGGTGGAGAAGGTACCATCCTACTAGACGATGTTTCTTTAACCCAAGATAAAACTTAAAGGCAGTTGATTTTTTCCAACTGCCTTTAATGTCTAACCACTACATACACTCCGCTGGGAAGTTCATGGACCATGGCCGAAAGCATTCTCCCCACTAAGATAGCGGTTTTTTCTTTTTCCTCTTGGTTCTTAGCTTTAAAGATTATAGTTTCCCCGGTTACCCACCTTTCTTCCTCTTCAGTAATAATTGCTGCTAGAATTTCTCCTTCACTAGACACATCTTTCCCCCCTAATCTGCAGCTTTTCTGCCAGCTTTAGTTTGTAGAGGCATCCTTTGCGTACTCTCTAAAACTGCTACTTTTTTAATAATTCCTATCATTATTTCTATATCTGGTTCCATAGGCACTATGGCTAATCCTACTTTCCCGGTATCTAAATCTCTCTTAGCAATAGGAGTAAATTCAGGAGTATGATAATCTTTTCTAATCCCTAAGATAGCAGCACAATCATGAATAATAGCTTTTCTTTGTCCAGTATTGGAGAGAATTGCCCGTCCATTATCATTCTTAGGTTTAATTAGAGCGCCCCGACCATATTCTAAAATAAATTCTCTAAATTTAGGTATTGCTACATTAGTAATAAAAATATCATCAATAAAGAGATTGGGACCCTCAAACCGCAAAGGTGAGGGTAGCACTTCAGCAATATCCCCTATTTTATGCCAATGCATAAACCTTCCTAATATAATAATGAAAATAAAACCTAAACCAGCCGCCAATAATAATCTAATGGTAAAGGAAAAAGGAGCTAACTGTAAAATACTACTAACAATAAACGCTGTGGCCATGGCTAGATAGTTTCTAGCTTCAAAGACCCTAGCAATATTCTCGATATAGGCTGTTCCCCGTGAAACTAATTCTGTTTCCTCAATAGAGGCAAGGGTATCTCTTTCCATGCCTCTAATATCCCTAAACTGTTGTGCTGCCAAAGCTAAGAAAGTCACTGCTGCGAAATCTTTTTCCACTAAAGCAGGAATAGCTACCGCTCCTAGGGCTGAAGCAATAAACCCTAACATTAAGTGAGTCATATAGCCATGGGGATAGCTAGGATACTGACGATAATCTACCCGTAAGAAAAGTAGCCTGGCTAACGTCCCCATCAAAGTTCCTAAAACTATCACCGCCCAATAATCTTTCATTTTCCCCCTCCTTGGCTTTGTTAATCTATTCTAACCAAAAAAAGGTTCAACCATACGGTTGAACCTTACCTGCGGAAATCTGTTATAATTTTTGGGAATATTTATCCAATCTTTTTAGAACTCTCTCTTTATCAGCACCAGAAAGAATTACAGGTTGATAATTATTAATATTTGGGCTGGAAGAAATAGAACAAGGAATAATATTGCTTTTGTTATCTTTAATGATTTTACCATCTTTAGTAAAGCTAAAAATTTGTTGATAAATAAAAGTATCTTTATCTTGAGGATTTCTGTTACCACCGAAACAGAAATTTCCTAAGCTGTAGACTATAGACGCGCCTCTGTAATTCTCTATGCCTTGAATAACATGAGGGTGATGGCCTAAAACTAAATTTGCTCCAGAATCCACAGCAAAATGACCTAGCTGACGTTGAATGTTATTAGGGTAGTAATTTCTCTCTTCTCCCCAATGGAAACTAACAATAATTAGATTACACTTTCCCCCCAGACTTTTTAAATCCTTAGCTATCTGTCTTTTAAAAACTTCAATATTTTTTCCTAGACAATTATAGCGCTGTTGGTTATAGCCTAAAAAACCAATCTTAATACCTTTTACTTCAACTACAGACTTAAGCTCATTACCGAAATATTTTATCCCTGCTTTTTGCAAGAATTTTTGAGTATCTTGGTATCCTTTTACCCCATAATCATAAGTGTGGTTATTAGCTAAGTTGACTATTTCCACACTACCCTTTTGTAAGATATTGGTATAAAGAGGGTTACCCCTAAAGCTGAACTGCTTACTTGCCCTCTTCCCGCCATTAGTCAAAGGAGTTTCTAAATTAGCTATAGTTAAATCATCTTTAGCTAACTCCTCCTTTACCTTACTAAAAAAGTAATTATAGTTCCCCCTTTGCCGCTTAAACACATCATTAAAGGAATACTGATAGCTAGACTTATCATCACTACCTAAAGTACAATCCCCTATAGCACTTATAATAATTTGGGTATTAACATCCTCCTCTGCCTGTACTGGCATACTAGCTAAGCTAATAAGCAGTAAGGTAATAACTAAGGCAAGTATCCGTTCCTTCACTTTCTCACCCTACTAACTCTACTTATTTTTTATTAGAATTCTCCATTTTTAATTTATTTCCTGCAATCTTTTGGTCCTACTCATAGATATTTTCCAAAAACTGACAAAGTAATACCATAGCTTGACCCCTATTTAATACCTTTTGTTGATGCTCTTTTATTTCTCCTTTAATCCTTTTTTCTATTTCTGGAGAAATAAATACTTTATCCCTTCCTTTCCTACCTAGGGAAGAAAGATAATTCTTGTAAGTTTCATCAAGAATTTCTATAGTGTTGGAATAGTCTAGCGGTTTATTAGTTTCTTTTACTACCTCGCTTACCGGCTTACCTGGAGCTAAATTTCCCGGTAAAGTACTTAAGATCATCTTTAACATATTGGTCAAGTAAAGGGTTTTAGCCGGTTCATCCAGTTGGTAGTTATTCTCATATCCACCAGCTACCAGGCCCTTTCTTCGTAAGGCTTCCATATAAGGGTAAGTCCAACTTCCTCGTTCCCAGCTAGTGTCCACTAACATTAAGTTAGGAAGATAGACTCCCTGACTTTTTAATCTGTTTTGCATTATTTTAATATCAATCATACTTTTACTTAGTTGTCTAAAATTTATACCTCTACGGATACTATAAACAGCCGCGAAACCAGCACTTTGGCCTTCAACCATACCCACAGGAATAACCCTTGCGCTACCAGCAGCTAAGGAAGTATAGGAAGCAGCTCTACCTACTACCAAAAGATTTTCTACCCCTAAGGGAACTAAACAACGAAAAGGTATACTATACCCCTTAGGCACCCCATACGAAAGACCATTTTCGTATTTGCTAGAAGCCTGTACATCTACTGGATAAGAACCTAAGGCAATACGGTCAGGAAACATTTTATTATTCAGGACATCGTCAAGGGTTAATTGGTATTCCCCTTGAATATGCCGGCTTTCCCTTATATATAGTTTTTCTGCTGTATCCATTAAATAAGCATTTTCAAAGCCATAAAGATGGCTTTGCAGGTAATCTACTACCCCCTTAACCTCTCCTTGAGCTCTAGAGTAAGCATTGGCTATAGATACAGGATTTAATGGATCAACATTAAAAATAAGTAAAGCGTTAATCAAAACAGAACCATCATCCTGCCTACCTATGTTTAGTCCCCTCATTTTCATTTCCGGATCCTTCGCCCTATATCCTCTCATTTCCTTGCCGTATCCCCAAGCCGACCATTGGTTGGCCCCAGCGTATTTATCTTCCCCAGAATTCAAATAATGAGAAATTTTATTCCAATCAACTCCACCCACCTGAAATACTAAAGTAGCTGCCATAGTTCTTTTTCCTACCC
>Ga0079098_1033354_pt1 | contig 10013 bp, 9 predicted proteins | sample ADurb_H2B_01_Slu_FD_74559 | JGI IMG/M metagenome (GOLD analysis project Ga0079098, IMG submission 74559) | Active sludge microbial communities from Illinois, USA, of municipal wastewater-treating anaerobic digesters - ADurb_H2B_01_SludgeMetaT... | ecosystem: Engineered > Bioreactor > Anaerobic >...
AGAAGAGACACTGTGGGTCGGCTTGAAGCGCTGCACAAGCGCTTCCCTGACTCCCAGGAGATCGCCTTCGAACTTGCCAAGGGGCTCGTCAACCTGACGGTCAGACAGGAAACAGCGCAGGACAGAAGAGACACTGTGGGTCGGCTTGAGGCGCTGCACAACAGCTTCTCTGACTCCCAGGAGATCGCGATTGAATTTGCCAAGGGGCTCGTCAACCTGACGGTCAGACAGGAAACAGCGCAGGACAGAAGAGACACTGTGGGTCGGCTTGAAACACTGCACAAGCGCTTCCCTGACTCCCAGGAGATCGCCTTCGAACTTGCCAAGGGGCTCTTCAACCTGACGGTCAGACAGGAAACAGCGCAGGATACCTTGGGTACTGTGGCTCGGCTTGAAGCGCTGCACAAGCGCTTCCCTGACTCCCAGGAGATCGCGCTTGCATTTGCCAATGGGCTCTTCAACCTGACGGTCAGACAGGAAACAGCGCAGGATGTCTCTGAGACTGTGGGTCGGCTTGAAACACTGCACAAGCGCTTCCCTGACTCCCAGGAGATCGCGATTGAATTTGCCAAGGGGCTCGTCAACCTGTACGACAAAACGACTGATCCAGTAATGAAAGAGAAGATCATAAGGATAATCCTCGAGTTAAAGCGAAGATTTCCTGGAAAAGGTGAGTTTGATCTACTAAAGCTTGATTAATAGGTGAACAGCGACATTGAACAATCGAAGGGGGATTTGACCGAAGGTGCATAATTCCGTTTCTAAACGTGCCAGTCTCTACCTCGCGCCCGCCAGCTTCCCCATGGAGATGCTCAAGGATTTGCCCTCTTAAGTCTCGCTTCATGCGCAGGCTTCTTTTGCGTGCTGCCCAATTCGACGCTCCCCTCATCATCTACTGGAAAACAAATGCCGTTTTGCTCTGTTCTGATGTTACAATATCCCCATCTGATCCACCTCCCGTGAGGGAGTTATATTTGAATCATTAAGGAGAGTTAATGACAGAGGCAGATTCCCGTATTCAAAAGCTGAAAAGCATGCAGGAAGCTTCAAAATTGGGTGGTGGGCAGGCACGCATCGACCGCCAGCACGCCAAGGGCAGTCTGACCGCCCGCGAACGCATTGACTTGCTGCTCGATCCCGGTACCTTCCGGGAAATTGGCAGCTTGGCCAGCCAGCAGAACCCACCCGAAAGCGATGAAACGCTCGGCGACGGCGTTGTGACCGGCTACGGCAGTATTGACGGCCGCACAGTTTACGTCTACGCGCAGGACTTTACTGTCCAGGGCGGCGCGCTCGGTGAGATGCACGCGCAGAAAATCTGCCGCGTGATGGACCTCGCCGTCAAAACGGGCTGTCCGATCATCGGCATGATCGATTCCGGCGGCGCGCGCATCCAGGAAGGCGTCAAAAGCCTTGGTGGCTACGCGGAGATCTTCCGGCGTAATGCCATTTACTCAGGTGTTGTGCCCCAAATCAGCCTGATCATGGGCCCCTGCGCTGGCGGCGCTTCGTATTCTCCTGCTGTCACCGATCTGATCATCATGGTCAAAGGCAAATCCTACATGTTCCTCACCGGACCCGCGGTCATCAAGACCGTCACCGGTGAAGAAGTGGATTCGGAAACCCTCGGCGGCGCTGACGTCCACCTCACCACCAGCGGTAACTGCCACATGGTTGGTGCCACCGAGCAGGATGCCATCGCCCTGGCACGCCAGGCGCTTTCTTACCTTCCCTCCAACAATGTGGACATGCCTCCGCTTCACCCCACACAGGATGCCCCTACTCGTCGCGCTGAAGCTCTGAACGATCTCGTTCCCGTGGACCCCACCGTTCCGTACAGCATGCGCTCCGCGATCGAAGCCATCATGGACCAAGGCTCCTTCCTCGAGCTGCAGGCTGGCTACGCGCCCAACGCCATTGTTGGTCTTGCGCGTCTCGCTGGTCGTCCGGTGGGGGTTGTTTCTCAGGAACCAATGATGATGGCGGGCGTGATGGACATTAACTCTGCCGATAAAATCGCGCGTACAGTGCGCCTGTGCGATGCCTTCAACCTGCCGATTGTGACCTTTGTCGACTCCCCGGGATTTCTGCCGGGTGTCGCCCAGGAATATGGCGGCATCATCCGCCACGGCGCAAAAGTGCTCTACGCTTACGCGGAAGCCACCGTTCCCAAGGTGAGCGTGGTGACACGCAAGGCTTATGGAGGAGCTTACGTGGTCATGAGCAGCAAGTACCTCGGTACCGACATCACCTATGCCTGGCCTTCCGCCGAAATTGCGGTGATGGGCGCTGAAGGCGCTGCAAACATCTTGTATGGCAAGCAGATCAAAGCAGCTGAAGACCCAGAGGCCGAACGAGCACGCCTCACCCGGGAATACCAGGAAACCTACCTGAACCCCTACGTTGCCGCCAAAGCCGGCTATATTGATGAGGTTATCGAGCCTGCTGAAACCCGCCAGAAGTTGATTGAAGCCCTTGCAGCTCTGCAAAACAAAGTTGAAACCAATCCGCCGCGCAAGCACGGCAACATGCCGGTCTAAGAGGGACAAATGATTGAAACCCTGAAACAAGGTTTATTGATTACGGTGATCGGTATGGGGATCGTGTTTGCGATGATCCTCATCCTTTGGGGTGTTATGGTTCTGCTGGTTAAGCTTACCAACCGACCCGAGAAAGAGGAGGCTGCTCAAGAAAATGCAACTTCTTTCCCAGAGCCCGAGCCTGTAGCTGTAACTGCGCCAGGTGACGCTTCAGCGCTTGCAGCTGCCATTGCAGTGGCTTACGCGCTGAGTGCCCAACCCACAACTGCTTTTACCACCGATACCCAATCCATCCAAACAGGCAGCACCTGGCTTGCTGCGGGTCGCGCGCGGCAAGTCGCACGACAGATTCATAGAGGACGAAGCGCATGATCATCAAAGTAGAAATTGAAGGAAAAGTCTATAACGTCTCCATCAAAAACGTTCACAGCAACCCTGTTTTGGCTGAAGTTGACGGCAAGATTTACCAGGTTTACCCGGAAAGGCAAAACTCCGCAGTCACACCTATCGCCACAGCTCAGCCTCTCTCGGTTCCCACGAACGCGCCTGCCTCTCCTGCGCCCACTGCTGGCAACAGCCTCACTCTGAACGCGCCACTTCCAGGTGTGATCGTGTCAATTGATGTTCAGGCCGGCCAGGCTGTCAAGGCGGGTCAGCAGGTCTGCACGCTGGAAGCAATGAAGATGAAAAACGCTATCCGCTCAGACCGGGATGGCGTCATCGCTCAGGTGAACGTCAACCAAGGCGATTTGGTCAAGCATAACCAACCGCTCTTCACCTTCCAGGCATAGGAGCAGGCATGGACTTTACCCAGTTAATTTCTGACCTCACAAAAGGATTTGACAAATTTACCTGGTTGAATGCTCTCATGATTTTGGTCGCCCTGGTGTTGATCTACCTGGCGATCTGGAAGGAATATGAACCGGTTTTACTGCTTCCTATTGGCTTTGGTTGCCTGCTTGCGAACCTCGGCATGTCGAACGAGATCGGTTTTATGAAGGTCATTTATGATGCCGGCATCAAAACGGAACTGTTCCCGCTGCTGATTTTCATCGGCGTCGGCGCTATGATCGACTTCAGCCCGCTGCTCAGCCAGCCCAGCCTGGTGCTGCTGGGAGCAGCCGGCCAATTTGGTATCTATTTCACGCTCCTGCTGGCAATTGTTTTAGGCTTTCCACTGCGTGAAGCAGCCGCGATTGGATCCATTGGAGCGATCGACGGACCGACGGCAATTTTCGTTGGTGAACGCCTGGCACCCAACATCCTTGCGCCAATCGCTGTGGCTGCCTATTCGTATATGAGCCTGATTCCGATCATTCAGCCTCCGATTATGAGGCTGATGACCACCCGCAAAGAACGTTTGATCCGCATGGAGTACTCTCCCAAGCCGGTATCACGCCTCACCCTCGTATTGTTCCCTATTATTGTCACTCTGCTCGTGGCGTTTGTCGCCCCAGACGCAGCCCCACTAATGGCTGCCCTGATGCTCGGCAACCTGCTGCGTGAGGCGTTGGTGGTAGACCGCCTGAGCAAGATGGTGCAAAATGAGTTGATCAACATTGCCACCCTCTTCCTGGGGTTGGCAATTGGCTCCACCATGACCGCTCAGAGCTTCCTGAACCTCGACACACTCAAGATCCTGGCATTGGGTCTGCTGGCATTCGTGGTGGACACGATAGCAGGCTTATTGTTTGGCAAGCTGATGGCGGTTGTCACGCACGGCAAGGTAAACCCTCTTGTGGGTGCCTGCGGTATTTCCGCCTTCCCGATGGCTGGTCGCCTGAGCGCGAAGATGGCTTTGGAGGAAGACCCCTCCAACTTTATCCTGATGCACGCCATGGGCGCAAACACTGCTGGGCAGCTTGGCAGTGTTATCGCCGGGGGCGTGCTGCTCGCGCTGGTTTACGGGTTTATTCCTTAAAGTATCGCGAATCAAAAACACCTCTGTGAAAGTCACGGAGGTGTTTTATTTTATACGATGGGATAGTAATTACCAGCCAGCAAAAAGGACTAAACCTTCAGCAGGTATCCTTTACCCCGGATGGTTTTTATCAGCTCAGGGTGATGCGGATCGTCTTCCAATGCCTTGCGCAGCCAACTGATGTGAACGTCCAGAGTGCGGGTGTCTTCCGTGTAATCAGTGTCCCAGACAGCCTTAAACAAATCTTCCCGGCGCAGGATTTCGCCCGGTTTCTGCATCATTTTTTCCAGCAGATCACATTGGCGCGGTGTTAGCCGAACTTCCTTATTCTTGTAGATGGCGATCCTGCTATCCGGGTTAAGAACAAGGTCACCCCTTTCGAGCATCCCTTTGTGACTGTTATTCTCGAGTGTGCGAATGCGGTTGACCAGTTTTTGCACTGTAAAAGGCAGCCGCAAAAAGAAATTAACATTCTCTGCTTCCAATATAGGTTCATCTTCTGAGACAATGAGGCATAAGGGTGTAGATGGTAATCTGTTGTGGAACCAATTGACCAGTCGTAGTCCATTCGTGCGCAATGAGGCCGCATTGATCACAACTACGTCAGGGGAAAAGTGTTTCAAAGCATCAAGTCCCTTACTCCCGCTACTCTCTACCTGCAGGGAGTAGCCTTTCTTTTCAAGGTCGGCGGCAAAACAGCGGGCTATATTCCGTTTTCCCTCTATCAATAGCACCTGTAATGGTTCCGCTATGTGCAAAGCTCTCCTCTTTCGAATGTCAATGATAACTGCAGGTAAATCCAAAGGAAAAACTATCAGAGCGCCTTCCCTCGGAACTTCATTATAGCCGATTGTTAAAGAGTTTAGTACATTTTTCTCGATTTGGAATAGCAAATCTTATGAACAGTTGAGTTGATTCGTTGGGCTAACATGTTAGAATCACTATGACACAACCATCACAAACAAGAAAATGGGTGCATTATGGGAAAAATGATCGAATGCATAATCGACAGTATCCGCGTGAGCCTCACTAATCAGGATCGCATCACCGTCCTCAAAGAGAAGGATTCCGAACGCTACCTTCCCATCTGGATGGGCGTACCTGAGACTGATTCCATAACGATCGCTCTGCAGGGCGTTGCAATTGCCCGCCCTCTCACCCATGATCTCCTGATTTCCATCATGAACGCGCTTGATATCCACTTGGAAAGCTGTGAGATTACCAAGCTCGAGAATGACACTTTCTATGCCAACCTAATTCTCGAGCAAAACGGCATCCGGAAGATCATTGACAGCCGTCCGTCCGACGCGATCGCTCTCGCCATTCGTGCCAAAGCCCCGATTTTCGTCGATGAAGACATCCTCGACGCTGTCGGCATTCGCCCGGAAGACGTCTTGCCCCAAGCCCAAAACGAAGAGGAATCTTCTGATGTGGAGGCAGATCTCGATATTTTTGAGGACTTTCTCGGACAGCTCGGCAAGGATGAAAGCGATAAAGATCAACCCGGCAACCCTTCAGATGAAGATTCCAATCAATAAGTGAGGCAGCATAGTGAGCGATCAACCTGAACTAAACAGTACACAAACCAGCTCCGATGCGAATCAACTTTTTGACCGCGATATGGAAGAAGCTCTCCTCGGTGCCGTTCTTATCACGCCAGATGCCTATGTTGATGCTGCGCCACTGGTAAACGCTGATAGTTTTTACATTCTTCGCAACCGTTGGATCTGGGAAGCCTTCACAGAACTTTTTAAATCCGACAACTATTTTGACATCCTCACTGTTAAGGAAGCCCTTGAATCCAGCGGGCACCTTGATGATGTTGGCGGGCTGGACTACCTGATCTCTCTCACCAATCGCGTCCCCTCCTCGCAGCACGCTGAATCGTACGCCCGCAATATCAGCGCTCTCGCCGTGCGCCGACGCCTGCTGAGTGCTGCCAACGACATCGCCAAACTCGCTTATCGCAAAGACACAGGCGTTGATAACGTCATCTCTGACGCTGAACAAGCAATCTTCGGGGTCAGCCAGGAACGCTACAAGCGCGACCTGGTGCCGATTTCTGATGCCGCGGATGAGTACCTCGAACGCCTTTTGCTCAACGCCAGCATTCCAGGCGGGGTGACCGGGCTTGAAACCGGGCTGAAAGCAGTTGACAAAGCCCTCGATGGTCTGCAGCGTTCTGACCTCATTATAGTGGCAGGTCGCCCAGGCATGGGTAAGACGGGCTTTTTGATCGGCGTTGCCAAACATGTTGGTCTGGCACTGAAGCGCAATGTCGCTTTCTTCACCCTTGAAATGTCCTCGGAGCAGCTCATCCAGCGGATGGTTGCCCAGGAGACCAACATTGACTCCCAAAAACTGCGGTCTGCCAAACTGAGCGACACTGAAGCTCAGGAGGTGGTTCACGCGCTGGGCGTGCTCTCCGAATCGCGTATCTTCATCGATGACACCCCCGCCATCACCCCGCTTCAAATGCGCACGAAGTGCCGCCGCATGCAGATGGAGATCGGTCTGGACCTTGTGATCGTTGACTACCTCCAGCTGATGTCGGGAGACACACGCACCGAGAACCGTGTGCAGGAAGTTTCGTACATTTCCCGCTATCTCAAGGTGTTGGCACGCGATTTGAACGTGCCGGTAATGGCTGCGGCGCAGCTCTCCCGCGCGGTTGAGCAGCGCCAGGATAAAACGCCTGTGCTCTCCGACCTGCGCGAGTCTGGTTCCTTGGAACAGGACGCTGACATTGTGCTCTTCATCAATAGACCTGAGCAGATGAAGGAAGAAAGCCCGCTCCACAACCTTGCGAAACTGATCGTCGCCAAACACCGCAATGGTCCAACAAACAGCGGTATTGACCTGGTATTCATTGAGAAACTCGCGATGTTCCGAGACAAAGCCTATGAGAGTTAATTAGCGCGGTGGAGCAACTGTTGAGCAACAAACTTTCAGGGAATTATCTGAGCGTCAAACTGCCAGCGAATCTGCTTGCCCTCTGCGACGGTCTTGGAAGTGATGCAATTTTGCTTTTGCTGGGTTATTTTGAACTGCTCAGCCAACAAGAAGTCCCTTCCGACGTGGTGGAGCTGTACATTCTATTTGACCACATGCCTGCTGCTGAAGATACCCGCTGGCAGAAAGCCCTGGCTGAATTACTTGAGGAAGGGCTGCTGCTTGCCTACCCTCAAACCACCGAAGACCCGCAGCAAGCCGTCCTGCTCTTCCCAGCGACCCCGGAGGGCTCTCGCCGCTTTGAGGCGCTGCGGGCAGGCAATTTGTCTTTGGCTGAGATCCAGGCTGCCAACCCGCTGCCAGATCCAGACAAGCCGAATATTTTTACCCTGTATGAGCAAAACATCGGCCCACTAACACCGATGATTGCCGAGATATTGAAGGCGGATGCGGAAACCTATCCTGAAAGTTGGCTGCGCGAAGCCATGCAGCAAGCGGTTAGCCGCAACATTAGAAATTGGAAATATGTTCAGGCAATTCTAAAAGCCTGGCAGGAAAAAGGACGTGACGAGAACCATGGAACCACTCAAAGCGCGCTTGAAAGATTTCGAGAACTTTATCGCCAACAGAAACAGCAAGGAAGCCGAAAGCCCTGAGCAAACGGCAGGTCGGCGTCCCGGCATTGACATTGGCGATCCAAACTGCCCCCGCTGTGGTGGGATTGGTTTTGTGGGGCGGGATGTTCCTATTGATGACCCGGATTTTGGCAAGATGGAAATTTGCACCTGCCGACTCGCCGAGGTCATAGCTTCACAGCGCGATGAACTCTTCTCCCTCAGCAATCTCAGCGCGCTCAGCGGGCTGACCTTCGCCAGCTTTAAACCCCGGGGGCGGGTGGGTCTGGGCTCCTTCCAGGCAGATTCACTGGAACAAGCCTTTAACTCTGCCCAGAATTTTGCTGGTTCTCTGAATGGCTGGCTGTTGCTCACTGGCACCTACGGCTCAGGCAAAACTCACCTCGCTGCGGCAATCGCCAACCAGGCAGTGGGGATGGGCATCAGCACACTCTTCCTGACCGTGCCAGACTTGCTGGATTGGCTGCGTTTCTCTTACAGCAATACTTCCGATACCAGCTTCGAGGACCGCATCACTCAAATCCGCAGCATACCGTTGTTGATTATGGATGACTTTGGCACGCAAAACACAACCCAATGGGCGCAGGAAAAGTTGTTCCAGATTATCAATCACCGCTACATCAACAAGCTGCCAACCGTGATCACCAGCAATCAAGCTCTGACCGATTTCGAACCGCGCATCCGTTCCCGCCTGCAGGATCCCGACCTGGTCACACACGTGGAGATCCTGGCACCTGACTTTCGCAACCCTACCGATGACATCGGTCACCCGGAGTTGTCAAGCCTCAATCTCCATTCAAAGCAGACTTTTGGTTCCTTCAGCTTCCGTAAGAACGAACGCCTCGAGCCGGATGATGCCCAATCGCTGCTTGAAGCTTTTGAGATTGCCAAAAAATTCGCCGAATCCCCCCAGGGCTGGCTGGTTTTTTACGGCCCCTACGGCTGCGGCAAGACCCACCTGGCTGCCGCGATCGGCAACTATCAGGCTGGTCTCGGTTATCCTCCACTGTTCGTTGGGGTGCCAGATCTGCTTGACTACCTAAGAGCAGCGTTTTCGCCAAACAGCAGCACGACCCTCGACCGCCGCTTCTATGAAATACGTTCGACCCGCCTGCTCATTCTGGACGACATCGGCACAGAATCGGCTACGCCCTGGGCACGTGAGAAGCTCTACCAGCTGATCAACCATCGCTATAATGCCGAGCTGCCAACCGTCATGACGACAGCCAGCGAGCCTTCCAGGCTGGATCAACGGATCTTCAGCCGCATGTCCGATAAACGCCTCTGCAAACTGGTGCTGATGTCCGCCCCGACGTTCACTGGCGAGGGTTAACCGGACCCGTTTTCTATCTTTTCGTAGGCCGGGTTCCGCACCTGAACCCGGCTTTATTTATTTGGGTTTCCCTTGGAGAAAAGCAAAAAGACCCCCTCTTGGTCGAAGATCCGTATAGCGCAGCGAAAAGGAAGCGGGGAACTAAAGGGGGTGGGAGACTGAAGAGGGTCATTTCCTTGATGTAAGCCCAAGTCTTCGTAGGGGCTTGGCATGCCAAGCCCATGCTCTGCCACAAAGCGGACGGGAGACTAAAGAGGTTTTTTTGTCATCGCGAGCTCTTTTGCGCGGCGACCTGCCTTCTAATGGATTGATTGGAGACCTGGCGGTCAGACTCCGTGCTCGGCGCGGACACCGGCACGATCAAAAGAGGCCTGCCCCGTGTATTTTTGCGGGGTTCAATCCGGCTTTTTCGTAGGTCGGACGAAATGTCCTCTAGGGCAATGAGAGTGCCTTCCCTCACTCCGACATTTTCCAAATCGATCAAGACTGAATTTTATTCAGTCTGGCAACAAATATTCTCGCCAGTTATTAGGAAAACCGTAATTTCCATCCATGAACTTGTGCTCCTTGTCTCTTCTGTCAATCAGTGAAACACAATCGTTCCACTCCTCAGGCTTGCTGATGTATTTCAT
>Ga0079098_1030445_pt1 | contig 10002 bp, 6 predicted proteins | sample ADurb_H2B_01_Slu_FD_74559 | JGI IMG/M metagenome (GOLD analysis project Ga0079098, IMG submission 74559) | Active sludge microbial communities from Illinois, USA, of municipal wastewater-treating anaerobic digesters - ADurb_H2B_01_SludgeMetaT... | ecosystem: Engineered > Bioreactor > Anaerobic >...
TTTTTTGGCTAAGGTTACATAAATGTTTCCTGGCCCTACAATCTTATCTACCTTAGGTACTGTAGTAGTTCCGAAGGCTAAAGCAGCTACGGCTTGAGCACCGCCAATTTTATAAATTTCCCCCACACCAGCTTCCGCCGCTGCTACTAAAACATAAGGATTAAGCTTGCCTTCTTTGTTAGGGGGAGAAACCATCACGATATTTTTTACCCCTGCTACCTGAGCTGGCAAAGCATTCATTAAAACAGAAGAAGGATACGAAGCTGTACCACCAGGAACATAAAGGCCACTACTCTCTAGAGGTCGATAAACCTGCCCTAAAATAGTTCCGTCTTCTTCCGTTTCTAACCAGGAATTTTTTAATTGCTTTTGGTGAAAAGAGCTTATTCTTGCTTTAGCTACCCTTAGAGCCTCTAAAAATTCTTGATCTACTAAAGAATAGGCCTCTTTAATTTCTGCTTCCGTAACTTTTAGTTGCTCTGGGGTTAAATTAGCCCCGTCAAATCTAGCTGTATATTCAAGGATAGCCGCATCCCCTCTTTGCTTTACATCCTCTACAATACCTTTAACCCTATTTTCTAGTTCTGCTAGATCAAATAGAGACTCTTGTTGGGCCTTAAAAGATTTTTTTTGTTCTAAACTTGTTATTTTTTCTACCCTAATCATCACTTTTCTCCTCCTGCTGCACTAACCTTTGTAAACCTTTAATAATACCATCTACCCGGTCAAATTCTGTGGTTAGGCTAACCTTATTTACAATTAGCCAGGAACTAACCTGCATGATTGGTTCAATCTCTGTCAATCCGTTAGCCTTTAAAGTCTTGCCAGTGTCCACTATATCTACAATCAAATCAGCTAACCCTGTTAAAGGGGCCAATTCAATTGAACCATAAAGCTTAATGTAATCAGCTTGAATACCTTTGCTATCAAAATACTGTTTAGCTAAATGAGGAAATTTGGTGGCTACCCTTACATGTCTGTGGAGTAACTCATCCCAAAAGTTAGCTTTAGCCATTTTATTTGGTCCAGCAATAGATAAACGGCATTCACCAAACTTTAAATCCAAAGGCTGGTAAACATCACTGGCTTTTTCTAATAAGACATCCTTCCCTACTATACCAAAATCTGCTGCCCCATGTTCTACATAAGTAGGAATATCATGAGCCCGGACGATAATAAACTTCAGGCGGGATTCTGTGTCTGTTAAAATAAGTTGACGAGAATTTTCTTTTAGTTCTATATTAACTAAGCCTAGCTTCCTAAATAACTCCACCGCTGGCTCAAATAAACGTCCTTTAGGCAAGGCAATACTGAGAAATTTCATTTTCAACACCCTCCTTTAATTCTAATTCTAAGGCTTTGCCATCCTCCACAAACTTTAAAACAGCATTCTGTTCACTTTGTAAGATAAGGAGGGTATTTACTTCCCGCATTTGACCATATTGCTCAATGAGCTCTATTTCCGTTTCTCCCACCTCCAATTCTACCTTCAAGCCTTGGTCTCTTAGCTTTTTAGCCAAAGTCCAAGCCCTAGAACGCAGAGAAGGTGGGAAAACCATTAAACAATCATTGTTATAGGAAACACTGAGCTTTTCTTTTTTCTCCAAAGCATAGAGAGTTCTTTCTAAACTTAAAGCAAAACCTACCGCTGGACAATCCTCGCCAAACTCGCTAAGCAAATTGTCATAGCGGCCACCGCTACCTAAACTGAAACCTATTCCTCTAGTGTAAGCCTTAAAGACTACACCAGTATAATAATCACTACCTCTTACTAAACCAAAGTCTAAGAAAATATAGTCAGTTAATCCATAGTCCTCTAAAATTTCATAAACCTCAGTAAGGTTAGCTAAAGCCTTTTGGCTATGCTTATTAACTACACTTTCCCGAGCTTGCTGCAGTACTTCCTTTTTGCCGTAAAGTTGAGGGATAGAAGTAAGCAAGGTCTTCTCTTCCTCAGTTAAGTTAGTGTCAGCTAGAATTTTTTCTAAAGTTAGAAAATCTTTACGATCCACCGCTAAGATAACTTTTTTCTTCTCCATTTCACTGAGCTTAGAGTTATTGAGAACCCCGCGGAAGAATTCTACTTGCCCTAAACTGATTTGAAAATCAGTCAGACCAGCAGCCTTAAAACTCTCTATGGCTACAGCAATCACTTCTGCATCAGCCTCAGCCTTGCAGGTTCCTAACAATTCTATCCCTGCTTGTAAAAATTCTCTTTGTTTTCCTACCTGCAACTCATCATAACGAAAAATATTAGTTAAATAGGAAAGACGTAAAGGGCGAGGATATCGTTTCATTCTGGTGGCTACCATTCTCGCTACAGGAGTAGTAGCATCAGAACGAAGCGCTAAAATTCGCCCTTGATGATCAAAAAATTTATACATTTTTTCTAGAGAGTCACCAGCTCCCCCAGTTAACATAACATCTAAATATTCGAAAGTAGGAGTAACAACCTCTTGAAAGCCCCAGCTTTGAAAAACATTATTAACTCGTTCTTTTAAGACTCTTTTGGCAGCCGCTTCCCTAGGTAAAACATCCTTAACTCCTTCTGGAACTTGTCTTTTGGTATAAGCCATTTCTTCTATCATCATGTTTCGCCCCCAAATTACTTTAATTAGTTAAAGTATTAACATGATGATATATTAACATAAAAGAATTACTGTTGTCAAGGAAGTTATTGTAATTATTTTCGGGCTACCCCTGTTTTTCTAGCAGTTTCAGCCACTGCTTGAGCTACAGCTGGCGCTACCCGGGGGTCGAATGCCTCTGGGATAATATAATCTTCCTTAAGCTGATTTTCTTCTACCAAACTGGCTAAAGCATAAGCAGCAGCTATTTTCATCTCCTCATTAATAGCTTTAGCTCTTACATCTAGAGCTCCCCGGAAGATACCAGGAAAAGCCAAAACATTATTGATTTGGTTAGGATAGTCGGAACGTCCAGTACCAATTATCCGAGCTCCAGCTTTTTTCGCCTCTTCTGGCATAATTTCCGGTACAGGGTTGGCCATAGCAAAAAGGATGGGATTTTTGGCCATATTCTTAACCATTTCTGGACTAACAGCGCCAGCAGTGGAAACCCCAATAAAAACATCGGTTCCCTGTAAAACCTCACCTAAACTGCCAACTACTCTTCTAGGATTGCTAAGGGAGGCAACTTCTTCTTTGATACTGTTCATTCCTAAAGTTCGCCCTTGATAAATAGCCCCCTGGCGATCGCAGAGAATAATGTCTAAAACGCCCATGCTGTTTAGCAAACGGAAGATAGCTATTCCCGCCGCCCCAGAGCCATTAATTACTACCTTAAGGTCTTTCATTTCTTTGCCTACTATCTTCAAAGCATTGATTAAGCCAGCTAAAACGATTACCGCTGTACCATGCTGATCATCATGAAAGACAGGAATATCCAAAGCTTTCTTTAAGCTATCCTCAATAACAAAGCAGGCTGGTGCAGCTATGTCTTCTAAATTAATGCCCCCAAAGGTAGGTGCCAAAAGCTTAACCGTCTGGATGATTTTCTCAGGGTCTTTGGTATCTAGACAAATAGGGAAAGCATCAACATTACCAAAGCTTTTAAAAAGTACTGCCTTTCCTTCCATTACCGGTAAGGCTGCCTCCGGTCCAATATCCCCCAACCCTAGTACCGCTGTTCCATCAGTAACTACCGCTACCATATTCCCTTTGCCGGTATACTGATAAACAGCTTCTTTATTTATATTAATTTCCTTGCAAGGCTCAGCTACTCCCGGAGAATAAGCTAAACTCAAATCCTCGCCATTCTTTACTGGAACCTTACTTCTCACTTCCAATTTACCTTTTGCTTCTCTGTGTAAATTCAATGCTCTTTCTCTTAGACTCATCTTCTTACTTCCTTTCTTAATACCTTGTTAGCAGTGGCTAGAAAAGCAGCACTTCCATCTATTCTATATTCTTTAGCTACCGCCAGTATCCTTTTTTTGCCCAAATGAATAAAAAGAGGCAAATCCCCAGGATAGGAGTTTACTACTTCCTTTAGCTGCTGCAATGTCTTATCTGTTGTCCAAGAAGGCAACTCTAAATGTATTTCCTTAATCTCCTCTAAAGGTTGAATTTCTTCAGCTATAATTTTAGTTCCTTTTTCGTCTTGCTGGTTTACCCTGCCAGTAATCAGAATCGGCTTATCTCCTTGGACTATTTCCCTATACTTCTGATAAACTTTAGGAAAAATAACAATTTCTCCACTACCGCTTAAATCCTCTAGGACAATGGAAGCCATCTTCTCTCCTCTTTTAGTAGTTAAGGATTTGAGAAAACTAACAATCCCTCCTACTATGACTTTTTCCCCATTCTTGGTCTCATTCATTTGGCTGAGGGTAAGGGAAATCCTTCTTCGCCAAGCTTTCTCCAATTGGTTTAAAGGATGACCGCTGACATAGAGTCCTAGTAATTCTTTTTCCATCATCAGAAGCTGGTCCTCCGGAAGTTCCTTTAACTGAGCTAGGGGCATCTCCTCCTCCGGATTATCCGCTAAAGCAAAAAGAGAACCCTGCCCACTCTCTTTTTCCTTTTGCTTAAGATGGGCCCAATTGAGACACTGCTCCATATTTAAAATTAAAGTAGCTCGATTAAGACCTAAAGAAGAAAAGGCTCCCACTTTGATTAAATTCTCCACTACCTTCTTATTAACCACCCGGCTATCTACTCTTTGACAGAAGTCTAAAAAGGAAGTGAACATTCCTTCCTTTTTCCTGACCGCTAAAATGTTTTCAATAGCACTACGACCTACATTTTTAATAGCAGCTAGACCGAAGCGGATTGCACCATGGCTAACAGTAAAATTAATATAACTTTGGTTAACATCAGGTGGTAAAACCTCTATCCCCATTTGCCGACAAACATCTAGATAAAGAGCAACCTTATCCACATTATCCATTACACTAGTGAGCAAAGCCGCCATATATTCACAAGGGTAGTTAGCTTTTAAATAAGCAGTTTGATAGGAAATAATCCCATAAGCAGCACTATGGGATTTGTTAAAACCATAACCAGCGAAATGGGCCATTAAATCAAAAATATGTCCAGCTAAAGCTAACTCTATTTCTAACTTAGCTGCTCCAGCTAAAAAAACTTCCTTTTGTTTAGCCATAGTTGCAGAATCTTTTTTCCCCATAGCCCGCCTTAATAAATCTGCTTGTCCCAAAGTAAATCCCGCTAGTTCTTGGGCACAACGCATAATCTGTTCTTGATAGACAAAAATGCCATAGGTCTCCTTTAAAATAGGTTCCAGTAAAGGATGGAGATACTCGATAGGTACTAAACCTTGCTTTCTTTTAACAAAATCCTCTACCATCCCGCTACCTAAAGGACCAGGACGATAAAGAGCTAGAAGAGCAATAATATCTTCAATTTTTTCCGGCTTCATTTGTTGGATTAAAGACCTCATACCGTTACTCTCTAACTGAAAAACTCCTGCCGTATCACCGTGACTCAGCATCTGATAGACCTTCTCATCCTCTAAGGAAATCTTCTGTAAATCTATTTTAACCCCGTGATTTTCCTCAACTAATTTGACACATTCCCCTAATACGGTTAGAGTTCTTAAGCCTAGGAAGTCCATCTTTAGAAGTCCAATTTTTTCAAGGTTACTCATGGTATACTGAGTAGTAGCAATACCCTCCCCAATTTTAGTTAGCGGTACATGATCAGTCAAAGGGTCCCGAGAAATAACAACACCTGCTGCATGGACTGAAGCATGGCGAGCCAAACCCTCCAACCCTCGAGCAGTATCCAACAAAAGTTTAATTTGTTGGTCTTGCTGGTAAAGATTTTTCAGTTCTAGAACATTATTTAAAGCTTTATCAATGGTAATATCTAATTCCCCAGGGATAAGCTTAGCTATTTTATCCACTTGAACTAGGGGAAGGTTTAGGGCCCTACCCACATCTCTAATGGCTGCCCTAGCAGCCATGGTTCCAAAAGTAGTAATTTGGGCTACCTTATCAGCACCATATTTTTGTACCACATAATCAATGACTTCATCCCGTCTCTGATAGCAAAAATCGATATCAATATCCGGCATGCTTACCCTTTCCGGATTGAGGAAGCGTTCAAAAAGTAGATTGTACTGCAGAGGGTCAATTTCAGTAATCCCTAAGGCATAAGCTACCAAACTCCCAGCAGCAGACCCCCTACCTGGTCCCACATAAATACCCTTTTGTTTGGCGTAATTAATGAAGTCCCAAACAATCAAAAAGTAAGCAGGATAACCCATTCTCTTAATAACATCCAACTCATAAGCTAACTTTTCTTTAATTTCTTGGGTTAATGGACTATACTTTTCCTGCAGCCCCTTTAAACATAGTTCTTCTAAATAGCTTTCTAGAGTGTATCCATTAGGCACTTGGTAATGAGGTAAATGGAACCCCTGAAAATCTAAAGAGACATTGCAGCGTTCTGCGATTTTTAATGTATTGTCCAAAGCTTCCGGCAAATAGCCAAAGTTTTCTTCCATTTCCCGTCTAGATTTCAGATAAAATTCTTCTCCGGTAAATCTAAGGCGATTTTCTTCCGCCACCGTGGCTCCGGTTTGGATACATAACAAAATATCATGGGTCTGAGCGTCTTCCTTGCTAACATAGTGCAAATCATTGGTAGCCACTAAAGGTATAGTTAATTCCTGACCTAGGGAAACTAATAATTTGTTGAGCATTTTTTCTTCTAATAATCCCTGATCCTGTAGCTCTAAAAAAAAGTTACCAGCCCCAAAAATCTTTTGATAATCCAAGGCCGCTTTTTTAGCTTCCTCATGTTTTTCTTGCAAAAGCTTCTGGGCAACTTCCCCTGCTATGCAGCCACTTAGAGCAATAAGACCTTCACTATATTGAGCTAAAATTTCTTTGTCCACCCTAGGTTTATAGTAGAAGCCCTCTGTCCAACCAAGGCTTACCAGCTTAAGAAGATTAGTATAACCAATCATATTCTCTGCTAATAAAACCAAATGATAGTATTTATCATCAATCTTTGGAACTTTATCTAAACGGCTGCGGGGTGCTACGTAAACCTCACACCCAATAATAGGCTTAATGCCTTGCTTTTTCGCCTTCTGATAGAATTCCAAAGCCCCATACATGACTCCATGATCGGTAATGGCTAGAGCAGACATTCCTAATTCCTTAGCCTGCTGCAGCAACTTATTAATTTGACTAGCACCATCTAAGAGACTGTATTCCGTGTGAGTGTGAAGGTGAACAAAATCTTGCAAATTCCATTCCCCTTTCCTTTGTTAATTATTGCTATTTTATACCAATTATTATTCTTTATCCTCTAGTCTTTCCAGAACTAATTGATAACCATCTGCTCCATAAAAAAGGCATCTTTTTACCCTACTAATAGTAGCAGTACTGGCCCCAGTTTCCTCAGCAATTTTTTCATAAGTAGCACCCTCTTTGAGCATTTTTGCTACTTCTAAACGTTGGGCCCAGGATTTCAACTCACTAATTGTGGAAATATCCTCAAAAAATCTATAACATTCTTCTTCTGTTTGTAAAGATAAAACAGCTTGACACAATCTGTCCACTAGTGGATCCTTCAAACGATTATTCATGCTAATCGGTCACCCTTTCTCGCCATTCTTTCTTTTATTATAACTTAAAAGACCAATAAGTTAAATCCTTTATTTCTTCGACGAGTTAAAGTATCTACTTTAAAAAAATCCTAGCTGTCCTTTTAACAGCTAGGAAGTAAAATAGTTACACAGCATCCTATATTTTGGGGTTCAATTTCCAGTTTACCGTTGTGGGAATTAATTATGCTCCTAGCTATACTTAAACCTAAACCTGTACCACTGTCTTTAGTAGTAAAAAAAGGGGTTCCTATTTTTAATAAATCATCATCTAATACTCCCATTCCGGAATCACTGATTATAACCTTAAAGCATTCTTGCCAGGCAACAGTACTAATGATTAGTTGTCTGGTTGTTGCTTTATCCATTGCATCTATAGCATTAGAAATAACATTCAAAAAAACCTGAATTAATTTATCTCTATTCCCATAGATATAACATTCTTGCTGAGAAAAGTTCATTAGAACATTAATATTATTTTTTATTATTCTATGTTCACATAATTCCAGAGAGTTCTCTAGTAGTTCTTCCAAAGAGATTTTTTCCTTTTTCTCTTTACTTGGCCTACCTAATAGCAAAAAATCACTGATTAACTTATTAGTTCGATCTATCTCCTCTAAACAAACAGATAGATGTCTACGTACTTCTTCCGGTAGACAATCCTTGGCTAAGTCTAATTGAATGAATCCCCTTACTGCAGTTAAAGGGTTACGCAATTCATGAGCTAGACCAGCAGCAATGTTCCCTACTAAAGCTAATTTATCATTATAGTGACTTTGCTCTTCATATCTTTCAAGTTCAGTGACATCATTAATAAATAAAACTCTATACTGACTAGGAGTGAAATTATTCTCAAAGCCAAACATACTTACTAAATAAAAGTTTCCTTCAAAAGCAATCTTGATGTTATCTAGATTTCCTTTCCTCTGAAAACATTGGTCAATTAACGGTACAGTCTTAATACTTTTACCTTCTCTTTCCCAGTTATCTAAGACAGGAAATAGTTTAACTGCAAAGTCATTAGCTATTAATACCCCGTCATCTTTATCTAAGACAATAACTCCCTGCCTTACTTTATTGATAATTTGTTTGTAAAAATGCTCCATAGCTTGGAAATCCTTAGCGAGGGACTCCCTAAGCCTCGACTCTTTAATCTGCTCTTCTAAGCTTCTTACCTCAGCATCTAGTAAAGCCATGGTTAGAGGATTAGCATTATCTATAGGTAATGCTAAATCTATTCCACCAACAAGATTCCCTTCCTCATCTCTAACCGGATAGTCAAAACAAATCCATGGTTTAAAAATCTCTAGATAATGCTCTTGCCCCACAATAGCAATGGGTCTCTGATAAAAGAGACATGTACCGGCGCCATTATTACCCCAATAACGTTCTTGCATGATAGATCCCGTTTTTAAACCCATTTGATTCATTAATTTTAACGTGTTTTCATCAGATAAAGAATATAGTAGTATCCTATCCTTATCATAAAACTTCATGTTAATTAATTTATGAAAGGGGGACAAGGCTCTGAATATTGATTGCATGGAACTACGGATTAGAGTCATTATTGGTTCTATCTTAGCTAGTCTTTTATTTAATTCCTCATCTGTAATAAAGAATTTAGGAATGGTCTCATGATTTACTCCTAAGGATCTAACCCGCTGCCAGTCTCCATAAATTTGTTCATCTACCTCTATTTCATAATCTTCTTGAGAAATGTACTTTTTCCAAGCTAAAGCAATCTCACTTTGATTATTTAATTTTTTCTCAATCAGCCTAATACAATCAGCTAAAGAATATGATGTGTTCTTCATTCTAATCCCCGATATCATTATGCCCCTGTTCTAACTCCCACTGAATACCATAGGGGTCAAGAAAATAGAAATAACGAGTGTTCCCCACTATCTGACAGGTGTTCTCTTTAGCTCGGCAATCATTGTCTAAGGCCAAATCAAAAAATCTTAATTCATTGGTTGAAATTTCATCTATTTTATAAGGCTTATATTCTAAAGATTGATTAATCATAGTCACACCTTTTACTTTTTTCAAATGGTTAAAAGATTCATCTATATTGGTTACTTTCAGACAAATATGTCTTACCCCCCCCATATCATTAGGTCTAAAAAATTCTACTGTTTGTTTCCCACGGGGGCTATGGCACTGCATTAGTTCTAAAAAAACATTAGTATTAGGAATATGTAAAAACCTTATTGAAAAATCTACATCCTCTGGTTTATCTAAAAACCCGGCAGCTTTAGCAAAACCAATATTCCTGAAATGGGGAAATTCCTGAATTGGAACAGCTTCTAGACTTTCTTGATAAAAACTGCTGGCAGCCTCTATGTCATCAACTATTATACAGATATGACCAAGACCGACATAATTAATCATTCTCCTCACCCC
>Ga0079098_1014761_pt1 | contig 9982 bp, 12 predicted proteins | sample ADurb_H2B_01_Slu_FD_74559 | JGI IMG/M metagenome (GOLD analysis project Ga0079098, IMG submission 74559) | Active sludge microbial communities from Illinois, USA, of municipal wastewater-treating anaerobic digesters - ADurb_H2B_01_SludgeMetaT... | ecosystem: Engineered > Bioreactor > Anaerobic >...
TGTGAAAAATGTTTGATAAAACTCAATTTCGTTTAATCTTAGAAAAAGCAAAAGGAGATAGAAAAATTGTAGAGTTCACTGAAGATAGCGGGGTTAATAGAACTTATATCTCTAAGTATCTTAATGAAAAGCTAGATAGGCCTCCTAGCCCAGAAATTATTAAACAATTAGCTTCAGCAGCAAATAATGGTGTTACCTATGAGGAGCTTATGGAAGCCGCTGGACATATTCCTAAAGGAGAACCAAATACCACCCCGAACCCCTACCTACCAGAATTGCCAGAAAACCTTCTTTTCAAAATCGATTCTAGAGCTAAAAAGCAGTATAAAGAATTTATGATGAAAGCTGGAGAAAACTTTTTTTATAATGATGAATATGATGAGGAAGATAAGCAGCAGTTAATGGAAGTATTGATGAGAGCCTTCATTCGTTCTAAAGAAGAAGCGAAGAAAAGGTATGGCAGAAAAAAGAAGAGCGAAAATGATAATTAGAAAACCAACTCCATTCCAAGGAGGCGGCTATGGCTACCAATAATTATATTGCTAAAAGAGTTAACAAATTAATAAAACAATATGGGACTCGTGATCCTTGGAAATTAGCAAAAGAACTAAAAATAATTGTTTCAGTTGAACCGATAGAAACTGAAATCAAGGGAGTATTTACATCTCCTTTGCGAGTTAAGCAAATAATACTTAATTCTAACCTTGATAGGCTTTCAACGATTATAGTCTTAGCTCATGAAATAGGACACGCTGTACTTCATGCTAACTGTGGGATAGGGTTTATTCGAGAGTACACGCTCTTCCCTACCGGCAGGTACGAAATTGAAGCTAACAAGTTTGCTGCCGAGCTATTACTTGATGATTTAGATCTAGGCTTATTTCTGGAACACGGTTCTATAGAATCCGCTAGAAGATTAGGAGTGCCAGAAGAATTAGTGCTATACAAATTTAATAAATAGAGAGCATCTTAGATTAGGCGCAATTCTGAAAGCGCTTTTTTTGTACCGTCTTAAGAAAAATTTAACATAAATGGGAGATAATTATTTTACTGTAAAGGGGAGAATTTGTATATGGCTACAATGCATGAATTAGCAAAGCAATACGTAAAAAGGCTTTTATCAGCGAAATATACTAGGAGGGATGAAGCTAAGAAAATTATTAAGGAAATTAATAGTCTGACTTATCATGGAACCAATACGTATATTTCCCTAACTGATAAAAAAGACATTGTTTTTCTTATGGAGAATGAATTAAAAAAATTGTCAACATGCAAGCAAATACTCATTAAGTCTTCCGATAATACAGAGACTCTGGATTTAATAACGTATATGTTATCTGAATTTGAAAGCGGTGCTTAAACTATGACTATTTTTGAAGTTATTACTTTAATACTATCAATAGTAGCAATAATCATTTCTATTATTTCTCTAAGTAGATCTTCAGAAGCTAACAAAATTGCTATGGGTAATTTAGAATTAGAGGTTAGTAAAGCAATTAGTGAAACCACTAGGAGGATACAGGATATTTCTTTGACGGCTGCACCTATATTAGCTAGAAAATCTAAAGGAAATCAGACAGCCGAAGATAATCATATGCTAACAACTATTGAAAAGACACTTAACTGTGCTATCGAAGATAATTTAAACGCCTATGAAGAAGCTTGCTCGAAATACCTAGATAAAAAAATTGATAAAGAAAGATTTAAAAAAAATTATATAATTTCTATTAGGCAATTAGTAGAAAAAAAGGAATATAAGAAATACTTTGACGGAGTAACCTCTAGATATAAAGCCATTCTTAAAGTTTATAAAGAGTGGGAGGATTTAGAGAAATAACCTAACATCACTGTAACCGCACAGAGAGGGCGGTTTTTGATTTTAGCCGATAATTCTTTTAGAAAAATTGTTATTGTGAAATAGAAAGAAGATCTTGTAGTGACATCAGGTAGAAAGTAAATAAAATGATTTTATACTAGAAAAACTCATGACTCTTGATTATAAGACAAGTCACATCGAACCAATATCTGTTAGAGGAGGTAATCTATTTGGGTAGTGGAATTAAAATTATAGATTGGCCAGACTGGCCAGTAGAACTGCATAATGATGTTGATCAAATTAAAAGGCAAATATAAAGCTACTAAGCCCAGAACTGACCCTTTAGATCTAAATAAAACAGAAGAAAAAGGTGTATTTAGTGGCTCTGGTAAAAAGCCTTATGAAACAACACTGTCTAAATGCACGTGTAATGATTTTGTAAAAAGGAAACTACCTTGTAAGCATATGTATCGACTAGCTTTTGAGCTAAACAAAATTGACATGTCTTATTATTACATGGCTTCAGAAGAACAAGAGCTAGAATTGGCTGAAGAGTATATGCAAACTCCTAAAGTAGTTGTCTGGGGCCCTTGGGATAGTAGAGTACATAAACTTCTTTGTCAGAAAAATAGGCTTAATAGAGTCTGTGATACTTACGTGGCTAGAGTGGATGAAGGAAGCGAAACAGGAAGAATAAGTGGCTACAAAGTAACCCTTTCTTCTTGTACTTGCCCAGATTTTAATGACCGACAGTTTCATTGTAAACATATCTATAGATTAGCTATTGAATTAGGGCATATAGATTGGGATGAAGAACTTCCCTATGAGGAGGACTAGGAATGAAAAAGACGGGTTCATTAATTTTACTTTTTTGTATGTTATTGCTGATTTCCTTCCCTGCTTTCGCAAATTTAAAATTAAAACCGGTGCCACCCTATACTGATTCAGCAAAATACACTTACAACGAATGTTTCTCTCTAATCGCATCCTTAGAAGCTATAGGAGAATTGAGAGAAGGTTTAAAAGAATTCATAAATTTAACTGATAAGACCAAAGATCTTATATCTGAGAAAGAAATTCATAAGGGCCCCGGCAATTTATGGGAAGAGCAATACATATATTTACCTAACTGCTTAGGCTCTATTGAAGGAACATTACGCAAACAGGATTACCAGATCAAAGAACTAGAATTTGAATTAGCTAAAGAAAAATATAAACGCAGAAAAATAACAAAGAAAGAACTTTCTCAAAAAGAAGCTGCCTATAAGAAAGCTGAAAAATCTTTTCAAACATTCTGGGATTCTTTTGGTTTTGCTGATTAAGTGCCTAGAGATGCCAATGCTACATTAATCCTAAACCAATTCTAGTCCTCCTGGACTATGCTATTGCGCTTACCTAGCTTAATAAGACCTTAGGACAAACCCTAATCCTACTTTTAAAGGAGTGGCGAAATGAAGTGTGTCAAAAATGAAAGGCCATTACCTGGTGAACCATCTTATTATTGTAAACCTAAGAGCCTATCTAAGCCTTTTAATCCGCACTATCTTTTACCAAGCTTAATGGTTTGGCTACTAGGAGCACTAGTCTTATGTGGAGCTTACTTTCTTTTTAGGCTCTATTCTCACTACACTGATTAGGACAAAAAAATAAAAGCTACCTCTTCCCTGCTTGGAAGGTGCAGCTAGTGGGTTTATGCTTGGGATTTTATGGTGGGTGCTGTGAAGAATTATTCTCCATTACTAATTATTTAGTAGATGTGCCCTATTAGATAAAAAATATAATTATTTGTTGAAAAGGAGGAGATATCTTTGACAGAAGCTAAAGAAGTAGTTATTTCATCATCCCAGGATCAACATCAGGACAATAGTGTCACTCAAGAATGTTTTGTTATAATGCCAATTAGCGATCCCGAAGGCTATGAAAAGGGACATTTTAGGCGTGTATATGAAGATATTTTTATTCCAGCAATTAAGAAAGCTGGATTTAAGCCAGTTAGAGCTGATGATAATAATGCAGCTAATCTCATTCAACTTGAGATACTTAGAAAACTTATTGATTGCCCCATGGCGATCTGTGATTTAAGTAACCGAAATCCTAATGTTTTATTTGAACTTGGAATAAGACAAGCTTTTGATAAACCTGTTGTTTTAGTGCAAGAATGTAATAATCCTAAAATATTTGATATATCATCAATAAATACACTTGACTACAGAAAAGAAAGAATATACCACCATGTTTTAGAGGATCAACAAAAAATTTGTAATAGCATTATAGATACATATAAAGTTCATACTGAAGGCTCATCAACAAACTCAATAGTTCGTCTCTTATCATTGAGCAGTCCCGCAACCTTAAAAGACATTGAAGGAATTAAAAATGATCCATCTATACAATTCATTATGTCTGAATTCAGAGAGTTAAAACAAGAAATACGTAATCTAAGCAAACAGGATATGGGTTCGAACTGTAATAACGTCCAGTATAGTTTAGATAGAGAAAAAATGTTTCAACTTAAAAATATACTAAGTACCATGATTGATAATGGAGAAGATATTCCAAATAAATTTATACAAGAACTGAAAACCCTTAGAAATAAATATAGAACTTTAGCTTCAGATAGTAACATACCAATGTTTCATGAATTGGCCTTGGAATATGAGTTTTTACACGATATGGCTGTTAATAACTCTCTTTATGAATCTAAAAACCTCTTCTCTCCAGCTTAAAAAATGAAATTAAGTTAATAGTATATTAAGCTAGTACATAAATGCTCTACTTTAGTTTCACTATTATTAGTATTTTCAGATTTTTATATTCCTCTCCGGAGGGCTTATTAGCATCTATAAACTCATGGCTAAGTTTTTTCAACACTCCCTAGCTAAAACAAAAAATAACAGCTACATTCTCCCTGCTTTGGAAGTTGTAGTTGTTGGGTTCATTCTTGGGGCTTTGTAAAGATAGTCAAGTTCTAACAAGTTCATAAATGCAAAATATCAATAAATAGTAGAATAATGGGAGGTTTATTTATGAATTTAACTGAGTTATATGACATTAAAAATGATCCTGAGGGCTTAAAAGCTATACTAAAAGTTCTCGATATTGAACTAATTGACATTAGTAAAGAAAAGAATTATTGGCTAGTTAGAACAGAAGGAGGTATATTTTTTTCAGATTTTTATTTTGGTGAATTTGTAGCTATACGTTACAACAAGATAAATAACATCGAATTAATTAAGTCTGGAAAAGAAGAATACTTGAGAAAGGAAATTGAAAAGCTCTACCCTGAAGAATCTAGGCCTGGTTTAATAATAAAACAATTGAAAAGATTTATTAATGAAATGGCAAAAGGTGACATAGTAATTATCCCAAGCAGAGGGTCTGAGCATATAGCCATAGGGGAAATAATAGATGATGATATTTATTTAATAAGTGACTCAGAATACGAAGAACTTCTTGCAGAGGATGCCTGCCATTATATCAAACGTAGAAAAATAAAATGGCTTAAAACTATTCCTAAAGCTAAAATTGATCCGTACTTATATAAACTATTAAATTCACACCATTCTATTACTTCAGCTAATGAGTATGCTTCTTTTATTGATAGAAGTCTCTATTCTTTTTTTAAAAAAGGTGATTCTGTACATATAATATTTGAAGTAGAAGAATCAAAACGAATACAAGCTGTTGATATTATAGGATTCATTGGTGGCTTGCTTAATGGAGTTGATATCTTTAATGCAACTACAGGAAGCAACTACAATAAAAACGATATTGATTTAAAGATAAATGTTCAGTCTCCTGGTCCCATTGAGTTTATAGCAGGTATTTCTTTGGCTGGTGCCTTTATTTTAGGTTATACAGCAATAATAGGTGGTAATTCAAAAATAAAGCTTCCATTTGGGTTGGGGGAAATAAGTATTGAAACTCCCGGTATAGTTGGTCAAATTCTAAAATATATAGAAATATCAAATCAGAATAAACTGCAAGATTCAAATAGTCAACAATGCCAAGAGGTTGTAAATAAAATGAAAAGACTCAAGATTAAGTCGCCTCTAAGAACTAGAAAAAAAGAAGAAGATAATGACGGTCAATGTGAAAATTCAAATGAGGAATAAAAAAACAAGTGTCTTTAACACTTGTTCAGATATTTAGCGTAAGGGGAAGAAATCCTAATATATTTTTTTATAATTAAAACAGAACTCAACGTAAATAGAATCTCATAAAGATACAGTTTATTAAAAACTATTATACTCTTCAAACCAAATATAAAACCAATAGTATACTTTTGAAGAAGAAATAGTAGTGAAAAAGTTAGAATATATGTGTTTATTTTGCTAATATAATCAAGAGCACCATATAGTTTTTTCATACTATCATCTCCTTTTCTTAAAAATATTTTCTAACTATATTTTATGTCAAAATATTAAATTTAGTCAACAGTTATAAAAATATTCAGAAAACAACTTTTAAATCTCCCCTCTCAAGAGGGCTTATTTTTTAAGCTTAGGTCAAACATACGTTTCAAAGGAGGTGCTTAAATTATTTAGAAGAACTAACTCAGAAGCTGCTATTTATTGTGTTAAGGATAAATAATATCAGCAATACATATTGCCCCCTGGAAGTGAATTATGGCTACTGGAGATATTAAAGCACTAGCCTATGATAACTGCATAGCTAAATTAACTAATATCATCTTAGAAAGGAGGTTATAAAGAAATGCAAGGAAGTGTGAGAAAAAGAGGAAAGACTTGGTCCTACTATTTTGACTTAGGAATAGTAGATGGAAAGAGAAAGAGGAAAGAAAAAGGTGGTTTTAGAACTAAAGCAGAAGCTCAAGAAGCACTCAGGGAAATACTAAACGAGTTTAGCCGCTGTGGATCTGTTATCGATGAAAGTAATATCTCTGTAGCGGATTATTTTGATTATTGGTTCAAAGAATATGTAATGATTAATTGCAAACATAATACTCAAGAGTATTATAGAACAATCATAGATAAGCATATTAAGTCAGCATTAGGCAGCTACAGATTAAAACAGCTCTCCCCTGCTGTGCTGCAAGAATTCATAAATAAGAAACTCTTAAATGGCTTTAGTAAGAGTTCGTTGTCTGGCTTTCACAACGTATTATCTAACGCGCTAAAAATGGCTGTACACCCTTACCAAATGCTAAAAGAAAGCCCTATGCAGTATGTTAAAATGCCTAAATATGATAAAGTGAAAGATACCGAGGATCTAAAAACAATATCCTTGGAAGATTTTAAACGCATTATTAACCGATTCCCTCAAGGAACTAGCTTTTATGTCCCATTACAAATCGCCTTTCATACTGGAATGAGGGCTGCAGAGGTATGTGGGTTGACCTGGAACTGTGTAGACCTAGAAAATGGTTCTATAAAGGTAGAGAAGATTTTGATAGGTAAAGGTAAGGGTATTTGGGAGTTTGGAACGCCTAAAACAAAAGGGTCTAACCGAACTATAAAAATTGGCCCAACATTATTAGGCATTCTAAAGGCGCATAGCTTATACCAAAAAGAAAACCAGCTTAAGTATGGCCCTTACTATACTAAGTCTGATTTTGTCTGCACTAAAGAAAATGGTGTTAATATTACTCCGGATACTTTAAAATATTTATCAAGAGTAGTAAATTATGAACTAAAAATTGACTTCAATTTTCACTCCCTAAGACATACCCATGCCACCATGTTGCTAGAGGCAGGAGCTAATATAAAAGACATTCAGAAAAGATTAGGTCACTCCAGAATAACAACCACCCTCGATACCTACTCTCACGTAACTGATAAGATGGAAAAAGCAACAGTAGATATTTTAGAAAGCGTAATAAGCTAATTTGCCACCGAGCTAAATATTTCGGTGGCAAATCGGTGGCATTTGAACTTTTTATTTACCTTCATCCTACTGCAAACCCTATTACTATCGAGTTAAAAGTGTAACAGTTTCGACATGAGCTGTCTGCGGAAACATATCAACTGGTTGGACTTCTTTTACTTGATAGCCAAGTTCAACTAAGTAAGCCAAGTCTCTAGCTAGACTACTAGGGTTGCAAGAAACATAAACTATTCTCTCCGGCCCCATCTGAGCCATGGCCTCTATTACAGCCCTTTCACAGCCTTTCCGAGGAGGGTCAACTACAATAACCTCCGGCTTTATGCCCTTGGCTAAAAGTTCAGGCATCAGCTTCTCGCTTTCCCCTACTAAAAACTCGGCATTGGTTATACCATTAATTTTAGCATTATGCTCTGCATCCAGAATAGCTTCCTTCACTACCTCTATCCCATAAACTTTTCTCGCCTTTTGCGCTAGGAAAAGGGAGATGGTACCAATACCGCAGTAGGCATCAATAACAGTTTCTTGCCCAGTTAAATGAGCATATTCTAAAGCCTTCTTATAGAGTATTTCTGTCTGTTCAGGATTAACCTGGTAAAAGGAAAGAGGCGAAATATCAAAGGCTAAATCCCCTATATAATCAGTAATTGTTTCCTTGCCCCAAAGCACTTTAGTTTTTGGGCCTAAGATAACATTAGTTATCCTAGTATTAATGTTTTGGCAAATACTAACCAACTTTTCACCAATGCTTTCCCTCAGTTCACCAATTAATTTCTCCTCTTGAGGGAATTTCTCTCCATTAGTTATTAAAACTAGCATGATTTCTTCTGTCTTGGCTCCTACTCTCACCATAATATGACGAAGAAAGCCTTTGCCACTCTCTTCATTATAAGGTTCCACTCCTGCCTTCTCTAAGATTTTCTTGGCCTGAAAGGCTACCTGATCTCCTAAAGTATGCTGAATATGGCATTGTTCTGCAGGGATAATGTTATGGGTTCCCGGAGCATAAAAACCAACTATCATGCCTTCCTCATTCTTACCCACAGGAAACTGAACTTTATTTCGGTAGGCCAGAGGATAAACTGCACCTAAGGTTTCCTTCACCAACCCTGCATCTAATTTGGCAAGACGGGTAATATTGTCCCTCACGATTCCAGTCTTTTCCCTTAACTGAGCCTCATAGGGAAGATGCTGCCATTGACAGCCTCCACACTGATAAAAGTTTTTGCAGACAGGCTGAATTCTTTCAGGCCCAGGACTAATAAGGTACATTACCTTAGCCCGACCATAATTTTTCTTTAGCTCTACAATTTTGGCCTCTACCAAATCTCCCGGAGCAGTATCTGGTACAAAAAGGGTAAATCCTTCGTACCGACCTACCCCCTCCCCACCATGAGCTAGACTTTCTATTTGAATTTGGATTTTTTGCCCCATTTTTACTGGTAACAGACTCTTTTTCTTGCTCATTCTTATCCTCCAAAACTTCTTCTATTCTTTCCATACAGGGACAAGGTGATTATTATAATTATTATAACACAGAAGCATTTATTTACTCTATTTTTCCAATTGCTTTTTCCTTAGGGGAGGTAAGCTTAGATCATAACCCATGCAGATAAACCTGGTAATGAAAGTGAGAAAAAAACAAATATATAGAGAAACTATTAACGGCACATTTCCATAGGAGAAGTAAAAACCCAAAGAACCTAAAATGCAAGTTAAGGCATAAATTTCCTTACGAAACACAAAAGGTATCTGTTGAGCAAACATATCCCGTAATATTCCTCCGCCAATTCCAGTGACTAAACCCATAGAGATAATAATGAATGGCTCATGGAAACCGCCCAGGGCAGCGGCTTTAGACCCTAAACCGGTAAAGACTCCTAAGCCAATAGCATCAAAGAAAGCAACAATGTTTTTTAATCTAACTACTTTTTTACAAAAGAGAACAACAAACAAAGCGGTCAGGACAGCTATTAGGCAATAGGTAGGATCCCGAAAGGCAATAGGCGGTGTATTGCCTATTAACACATCTCTAAATATTCCTCCCCCAACAGCAGTGGTGATAGCCAAGAATACTACTCCAAATAAATCCATTCCCTTTTGAATCCCCACCAATGCTCCGGAAACAGCTGCCGCTATTACCCCCATCATTTCAAAAATACTTAATAAAAAAAGCATGGTTCTCCTCTCCTTTTATCTTATCCTAAAATTATACTATGAAATCCCTCTTTTGGCATTATCTATAACTAAAAAACCCCATTTATTCTTAACTTGTAAAGAATAAATGGGGTTTCATGATTGTGAATCCAAATCTAATTCTCC
>Ga0079098_1021494_pt1 | contig 9908 bp, 9 predicted proteins | sample ADurb_H2B_01_Slu_FD_74559 | JGI IMG/M metagenome (GOLD analysis project Ga0079098, IMG submission 74559) | Active sludge microbial communities from Illinois, USA, of municipal wastewater-treating anaerobic digesters - ADurb_H2B_01_SludgeMetaT... | ecosystem: Engineered > Bioreactor > Anaerobic >...
GTTTAACTAACTCTAATGGGATATTATCTCATATGAGGAATATATAGTTATATCTTCCCTAAGTCATAACCTTAATTAAATGTCAATGGTACTTTATTCTAGACTTTAAACACTAGTGACATTATTAATAAAATGAAACAGGCTGTTAAACTTTTTGGCAAGTAGACAGTTAACAGGAGGGGAAACCAGGTGACAATTGCAGAAGTAAGCGAGAAATTTGCTATTTCCCAGGATACACTCCGTTATTATGAACGTATAGGATTGATTCCTCATGTGAACCGTAATAAAAGTGGAATTAGGGATTATACAGAAGAAGACTGCAAGTGGGTGGAATTTGTCAAATGTATGCGAAGTGCAGGCCTTCCCATTGAAGTATTGATTGAGTATGTAGGGTTGTTTCAGCAGGGGGATAAAACTATCGGGGCAAGAAAAGAACTTCTGGTCGAGCAGCGTAAGCAACTCAGCATAAGAGTGGAAGAGATGAAGAAAACCTTGGAACGCCTGGATTATAAAATTGCAGTGTACGAACAGACAGTAGTTGAAAAAGAAAAAACATTAAGAAGAATGAAGGATTAGGATTTGGGTTGATGCCTAAGGAATTGTTATAAGAGAAGGAATTATTATGTTGTATAGAAATTTAGGGAAAACTAACTGTTGCAAAAGTATTAGAAAGGTTTCTTAACTGACTTTTCCACACCATACATTCTTACCACTGCCTATCTAATACAAATTACACTATATTTCACTAAAAAAGGATAGAGTTATAGCGAAAGGAGGGCGTGGTAATTTTTCTTCGTCTATAGAGAACGGAGTTTTCTTGCCACAAACTACATAATGAAAGTATTATATTATGATTGTTTTTGCGGCATCAGCGGCGATATGAATCTTGGGGCATTGCTGGATTTGGGAGTGGAAGAAGCTTACCTAAGGCAGGAGTTGTCTAAGCTCAAATTGGATTCTGAATATGAGTTACATGTAAAAAAGGACAATAAAAAAGGAATAAGCGGAACCAGAGTGGATGTAGTATTAAAAAATGCAAGGCATAAACATAAACACCATCATCATGCTCATAGAAATTTAAAAGATATTGAAAGTATAATAATGAACAGCAGTTTGAGTGAGAAGGTAAAAAAGTTAAGCTTGGCTATTTTTATGAAGGTAGCCCAGGCTGAAGCAAAGGTTCATGGAAAGCCTTTAGATGAAGTACATTTCCATGAGGTTGGGGCTACTGACTCTATTATTGATATTGTGGGAGCTGCTGTATGCTTAGATTATTTAAAAGTGGATAAAATTATGGCTTCGTCGGTTCAAGTAGGAGGAGGGTTTGTAGAATGTGCCCACGGTATTATTCCTATTCCTGCTCCGGCAACTGTTGAAATTTTAAAGAATATTCCCGTGAAGTCCGGCTTAGTACCTTTTGAAACCACTACGCCTACCGGGGCTGCAATATTGGCGGCAAATGTAGAGATGTTTACAGACCAGATGGAATTTTCCGTAGAAAAGATTGGTTATGGGATAGGTCATAGAGAACTAGAGATTCCTAACCTTTTAAGGATTTATCTTGGTTACGAAGGTAGTAATGATATAAGAGAAGAACAATATATATTAGAGACCAATATTGATGATATGAACCCCGAGTTCTATGATTATATTGAAGAAAGACTTTTTACCCAAGGGGCTTTGGATGTCTTTAAGACACCAATTTATATGAAAAAGGGCAGATCAGCCACAAAACTCAGTGTATTAGTCAATCAGAAACAGGAAGAAAACGTACTTGACATAATTTTTCGGGAAACCACTTCTATAGGTGTTAGAAAATATAAGGTGGAAAAAATTATGTTGCCAAGAGATTTTGTAAAGATTAGTACGCCGTATGGAAGTGTAACTGTTAAAAATGCCTATTATCAAGGGGAAAAAGTAAAGTATAAACCAGAATATGAAGATTGTAAAAGGATAGCCAGGGAAAAGAATATACCTATCAATAAGGTATATCAAGAAGTATACAAAGTGATGGGGAAAAGTGATGATGATAAATAATGAAAAATATATAAATTTGATTAATTGCTTAAAAAGTATGGGAAAAGTTATTTTGGCTTTCTCAGGAGGAGTAGATAGTACTTTTTTACTTAAAGCAGCTAAGGAAGCTTTAGATGATAATCTTAAAGCAGTGACTATACAATCACCCTATATTCCTAAATGGGAAATCGAAGAGGCAAAACAATTAGTGAACCAACTTGGTATAGCTTTTGAAATCTTAGAAGCACCTATTATTGACGAGATTAGAAACAACCCTGAAAATAGATGTTATCTTTGCAAAAAGGCGGTATTTAGTCAGATTAAAGCCATTGCAGAAAGAGAAGGTTGTCCTTACGTTATTGATGGCACTAATTTTGATGATCTAAGTGATTATAGACCTGGGTTAAAAGCCTTGAAAGAGCTAGATATAAAAAGCCCTTTATTAGAGTGTCAATTGACCAAACAAGAAATAAGAAGTTTCTCTAAAGAACTAGGGCTTAATACTTGGGATAAACCACCTTATGCATGCTTGCTGACAAGAATACCCTATGGTAATGAACTAAAAGAAGAAGACTTTGTTAAGATAGAAAAAGCAGAGAGATATATGATGGAGAAAGGATTCCGGGCGGTTCGAGTACGATGCCATAATGACCTGGCAAGAATTGAAGTGGATAAAAAAGATAGAGGCAAGCTATTTAATGAAGAACTTCTTGATGAAATATCAGGTAAACTCAAGGAATTTGGCTTTAAATATGTAACCTTAGATTTAGAAGGTTATCGAGTCGGAAGTTTTAATGCAACAATAGGAAGTTCATAGTGCTATATATTAAGAAAATCCAGGAGGAAATGATGAATAAGGCAGAGATAAGAAAGTTACTGCAAAGAGTAAAGGACAATGAGATAGAAGTGGAAGCAGCCATGGGTATCATTGAGGATTTACCCTATAAAGAATTAGGTTTTGCTAAAATCGACAACCATCGGGAGATACGGGTGGGATATCCGGAGGTTATCTATTGTGAAGGAAAAACAGTGGAGCAAGTAAAAAGCATTGTCCAATTCATGCTGACTAAGGATAATAATATCTTGGGAACCCGGGCTAATGAAAAGATGTATGAAGCAGTAAAAAGTATCTGCCCGGAAGCCAAGTATAACCCTTTGGGAAGAACAATCACCATTCAAAAGAGGGAGGAAAATCTTACCGACAGTTATATTGCTATTGTTTCGGCAGGAACTTCTGATATGCCTGTAGTGGAGGAAGCTGCAGAAACAGCACTCATTTTGGGCAATCGGGTGGAAAAGGTTATGGATGTGGGAGTTGCCGGTATTCATAGACTTTTCGACAAAATAGGGATCATTCGAGGTGCAAAGGTAGTTATCGTAGTTGCAGGCATGGAAGGGGCATTGGCCAGCGTAATAGGTGGACTTGTGGATAAACCCATTATTGCTGTCCCTACAAGTGTTGGCTATGGAGCAAATTTTGGCGGTCTTTCGGCTTTGTTATCCATGCTAAATAGTTGTGCCAGCGGTGTTAGTGTAGTTAATATCGATAATGGCTTTGGTGCAGCTTATAATGCCAGTATAATTAATAAACTATAAGATGGCTTTCTGGCTATTTGTTATAATGATGCTCATCTATTATATGATAGTGTTATATTGTTTTATCTAGTGAAAGGAGTAGGGAGAGGGATGGGTAGAAAGAAAAATACAAGATATGATTTATGTTACAGAGATTTATGTCAGGATTTTGCTAAAAGGGATCCGGAGGAAATGGCCCGAAAAAGTGGAGCTAAATACAATCCGGAAACCAAGGAATTTGCTTTAACTTATCTTAATAAGACTTACTTGATTTCCTATCCGGAGGGAAATATTCTTTTGCAAACTGGGGAAGAAAAGCGTTTGAACCAGACTGAAGAAGCTATGTTACTTGAGCGTGTGGTTTTTATTAGCTATCTTCTTCATTCTACCAGTAGCCCCAGAACTGGGAAATGGGTTACTTATCGAGAATTACCAGGGGTCAAAGATCCCTTTGATCACTATACTGCAGCTGGAGTGGAAAAGTTAGTAAAGCTTTTTGGTAATAATGGTGAACTTTTCCTAAAGGTCTGTGCTGAATTAGGAGCTAAACCGCTAACCCAGGGGGATATTGGCTTAGAAATTATGGCTTTCCCTAATATTCCTGTGGCTTTAGTCTTATGGCTGGAAGATGAAGAATTATCAGCTTCAGCTAATATTCTCTATGATTATTCAGCAATTAATGAAGCTCATGGAGATGATCTAGCTGCTTTGGCCCCCTGGCTAGTAGTAGAGGAGTTAGAAAGGATTGCTAAGCAGCTATTAAAGTAGCTTTACTGCTATAGGGAATTTTAAAAGAATTTTTCTTTATATTATAGTTTCTTTAATAGTAATTCGTCTAAGCTGAGTCTAGGTCTTGGTGCAGGGTCTTGATCCGGATAGCCAACGGGTAGTAGCGCAACCACCTCATACCTGTCCTCAAGGTGATATGGTCAATGGCTATTGCTGCATTTAAACTTAAATATGCCTTTAAAGTTGCCTCATCCATATCTCTTCTTCTACTGTTATAATCCTGCGGGTCAATGTTATTTAATGGTATCTAGTAATTCCATAGGACACACCCCTTGTTCTTATTTTTATAATAAAGTTCTTTTTAAAGCTATTGTATCCTATTAACTGAATTTCTATTAAACACCATTTGGTTTGGAAAGCAGGGAAAAAATATCGTTCTCCACCAAGGGCTCTCATCCTGAGAGCTCTTGTTTTCGTTTTAAACAAATTTCCTGCATGGAATTCAGCAAATTTGAACATATATTGACACTAAGAGGATGTGGATATATAATATCTTCCATAGAAGTAAATGATTACTACGGATGGTGTTAAATAATGGAAAGTAAACTATTGCATAGAAAAGTGGGCATTATACTTGCAACTGTCGATGTCATTGATCAGTTGGGGATTCACGGATTGTCTACCAGGGAAGTTGCTAAAAGGGCAGGAATTTCAGAACCTACTATATTCAAACATTTCAAGTCGAAAAATGATTTACTTCTTGCTGTTTTAGATCATTTTTCTCAGTATGATTCAGATATAATACTTTCTGTGCAGACAAAAAGACTAAAACCACTAGATGCTATTATTTATTATGTAAATACATATGCTACCTATTATGAAAATTACCCTGCTATTACAGCAATAACACAAATTTATGATGTATTGCGGTGTGATCCAAACCTTTCAGAGAAGGCTAAAAGTATTTTTTTTGCACGGACAGACTTTATGATTGAAATGGTTAAACAAGCTCAAAGAAACGGAGAAATCAATCCTGACATTGATGGTGGGAATTTAGCACTTATTATTATGGGGATGGTCAGCGAATGCTGCTTGGATTGGCGAATGTGGGGTTACTGTTTTTCTTTGAAAGAAAGAACTCTTTCAACCTTAAGAATGGTATTAGACGCTTTCAGACTCAGAGACTAATAATATTACGGCGATTAATAAGTTGTATCGCTGAAGGAGGAAGATAATTTTGTCAGGCCAATTTAGCAATGAGCCTATGCTTGATATGTACATATTCGAAACTTCTCAAAATATTGAACAACTGGAGGCCTGTATTCTTTCAAGTGAAAAAACAAGCTGTTATACCGAGGTAGCCATCAACGAAATTTTCCGTATTATGCATACCATTAAAGGGTCATCAGCTATGATGCTCTTTAATAATATTTCTTTGCTGGCCCACTCTATTGAAGACCTGTTCTATTTCCTCCGGGAGGAAAAGCCTAAAGATATTGACTGTTCTACTCTTTCTGACCTCATATTTGAAGGAGTAGATTTTATAAAAGTGGAACTCCAGAAGATTAAAGATGGTAATAAGGCTGATGGGGATTCTTCCTTGCTTATAGAAAAAATAAAAGAGTTTCTTGAACCCCTTAAGCAACAAAACCCTTCTAAAAATGAAAGTGAAAAGTCAGCTTTTAAACAACCACCACATTATTATATTGCATCTGAAAATAAGAGTTCTTTATCTAATTTCAATTACTTCAAAGCAACCATATTCTTTGAAGATGGCTGTGAAATGGAAAACATCAGGGGATATACTATTGTTCATAATCTTAAAGAATTTGCTGAGGATATATACTATTTACCTAATGATATTATAGATAATGATGATAGTGTTGAGGTCATAAGAAAAGAAGGATTTAAAGTTTTTGTAAAAACAGACAAGTCTTATGAGGCAATGAATGATTTTTTTAACCAAACTATATTTCTTAAAGAACTAGAATTTATTCAATTGGAGGATAAGGAAGAGTTCCTACAATTTAATGATTCTTCTCAGACAATTATCAAGGACAATCCCGTAAAGGTACCACAATTACATAGTGAAGAACAAGAACGAACTACTAATTTTACTAATCAAAGTATTATTAGTGTAAATGTAGCAAAGCTTGACAAGCTTATGGATTTGGTCGGAGAAATGGTCATTGCAGAGGCTATGGTTACACAAAACCCTGAAGTTAGGGGACTTCAATTGGATAATTTTCAAAAAGCTGCTCGTCAACTTCATAAAATAACCAGTGAACTGCAGGATATGGTCATGTCCATTAGAATGGTACCTCTTTCTACAACTTTTCAAAAAATGCATCGCATAGTAAGGGATATGAATAAAAAATTAGGGAAGGAGGTACAGTTGGAACTGATTGGTGAGGAGACAGAGGTTGATAAAAACATTATCGAACATATCTCTGATCCACTTATGCACCTGGTACGAAACTCTATTGATCATGGTATCGAAACAATGGAAGACAGAGAAATAATCGGTAAGCCAAAAGCGGGTAAGGTTACCTTGGAAGCTAAAAACTCCGGAAGCGATGTATTTATTATCGTGAAAGATGATGGCAGAGGTTTAAATAAAGAAAAAATCCTGGAAAGGGCTAGGAAAAACAGCCTTTTAACAAAACCTGTAGATGAGATGACGGATAAGGATATTTATAATTTAATATTTCTACCAGGATTCTCTACAAAGGATAATATAACTGAATTCAGTGGTAGAGGAGTAGGTATGGATGTTGTAGTTAAAAATATCGAAACAGTAGGAGGGATGGTTTCTATTGATAGTACAGCAGGTGTCGGATCCACTATCACAACTAAAATTCCCTTAACCCTAGCTATAATAGACGGTATGAATATACAGGTTGGGAATTCCCGATATACTATCCCTATTACAGCTATTAAAGAATCTTTTAAACCAAAGGAAGCTGACCTGATCAGAGATCCTGATGGTAATGAAATGATTATGGTACGAGGGCAGTGCTATCCAATTATTAGACTTCATCAAGTTTATAAAGTTAAAAAGGCAATAACTGAGTTTACAGAAGGTATCCTGATTATGGTAGGACAGGATGAGAAAAACTTTTGTCTATTTGCGGATAAGCTGTTAGGCCAACAACAGGTAGTTATAAAAACACTTCCTAACTATTTGAAGAAAATCAAAAAAATACAGGGAATTGCTGGCTGTACATTGTTGGGGGATGGTAGTATCAGTTTAATCCTTGATACTAGCAGACTTGCAAATAAGGAGTAAGAAAGCATGGTAGAAATTGAAGCTTGACCTCTAAGATAGGAAACAAGTGTATAGAAAGGACTGTGAGCATGGATAAAGCAGAAGGGAAAGAATTATTAGAGCAGGAAGAGAATACACAAAAAGGTAGGTTTCTTACCTTTGCACTAAATGAAGAGTCATATGGCATTGAAATAAGATATGTAACCGAAATCATAGGTATACAGCCTATCACAGAAATTCCGGAACTTCCAGAATATATAAGAGGTATTATCAATCTAAGAGGTAAAATCATCCCTGTCATGGATATAAGGCTTCGGTTTAAAAAAGAATTCAGGGAATATAACGATAGAACCTGTATTATAGTAATTGACATTGAAGATACGTGTATAGGACTAATAGTTGATAGTGTATCTGAGGTTATATCTATTCCTGAGAGGGAAATTGTTGATCCTCCGGATATGAGCAAAGGTGGCAGTAGGTACATTAAAGGAATTGGCAAAGTAGGGAGTGAAGTAAAACTCCTGTTGGACTGCGACAAACTTTTAAACGAAAAGGATGTTCATGATTTAGCAAATATTTAATAATTGGAGGAATAACTAATGGAATGGTTCAACAATCTCAAAATTAAAGCTAAACTTATTATTTGTTTTGCAATTCTTGCTGTGTTAACAGCATTTGTAGGTATCATGGGTATTAGTAGCATGGATAAAATCAATAAGAATGCTACTAATATGTACAATAGTAATTTCATCCCAGCTAACCAACTGGCTAAAGTACAAGCTAATATGCTCTATATCCGTTCAAACTTCCTCTTAATAGTTTATGAAAAGAATGCTTTTAAACTACAGCAAAGGATAGATGAAATTACGGGATGGACAGAAGAAAATAGTAAATTACTTACTCAATATGAAAGAACTATCCAGTCAGCAGAAGAGAAAAATATGTATAATGAATTGAAATCTACAGATATTCCTGCATATAGAGCAATTCGTGAAGATGTGATTAGGCTATTACGAGCAGGTAAAATGGCGGAGGCTGCAGCTAAGATTCCTGAGTTTGCAGCAGCCAGGGAAAAGGTTGAAAGGGGTTTTGCAGATCTTATTGAACTAAATAAGAGATATGCAGAACAAGCAAGTAGGGATAATCAAAAGACCTTTAAAAGTCAGACAATTATGATGATTACTGCTGCAGTTATTGGGATAGCTCTTGCTATTTTACTTGGATTGATTATTGCTTCTATTATTAGCAGGTCCCTTAATCAGTTAGTAGGAGCTGCTAACAAGATAGCTGACGGAGACCTTGATATATCCATAAAAATTGATACAAAAGATGAGGTGGGTACTCTTGCCGCAGCCTTTAGGAAAATGACTGATAACCTTAATGAGGTAATGACAAATATTAGTACGGCCTCTGAACAGGTAGCATCAGGGGCAAGACAGGTGTCAGATTCCAGTATGGCTCTTTCACAAGGAGCTACAGAGCAAGCCAGTTCTGTGGAGGAATTAACAGCTTCCCTAGAGGAAATTGCGGCCCAAACCCAGCATAATGCTGATAGTGCCAATGAGGCAAACTCTCTTGCTGAAGCGGCTAAAGGAAACGCAGTTCAGGGTAATAGGCAGATGGAAGAAATGCTCAATGCAATGGAAGAAATTAATGACTCTTCCAGTAATATCTCTAAAATTATTAAGGTTATAGATGAGATTGCTTTCCAAACAAATATATTGGCCCTAAATGCTGCTGTTGAGGCTGCCAGGGCTGGACAGCATGGCAAAGGTTTTGCTGTGGTAGCAGAAGAGGTTAGGAGTCTTGCGGCAAGATCTGCCAATGCTGCGAAAGAGACTACTGAAATGATTGAAAGTTCAATTAAGAAGGTTGAAGGGGGTACAAGAATAGCTAATGACACTGCAGAAGCCCTTAATAAAATTGTTGACGACATTACAAGGGTCTCCAGTTTGGTAGGGAACATTGCTGTTGCTTCCAATGAACAGGCATTAGGTATTTCTCAGGTGAATCAAGGTTTAATGCAGGTATCTGAGGTGGTCCAAACTAACTCTGCTACTTCAGAAGAAGGTGCAGCAGCTAGTGAGGAACTTTCTAGCCAGGCAGAGCTGCTACAAGAACAGGTGACCAAATTTAGATTAAGAAAATTCCAGAATAGTGTTCGTCCTTACAAGGGGATGGAAGGGATTAATCCAGATGTTTTGAGAATGCTTGAGCAGATGAATGAGAAGAAGAATTCTTCTCCCAATTCAGATGGGGAGGCAGCTACTAATTCCAAGAGAATTGCTTTAAGTGACAGTGAGTTCGGAAAGTATTAATA
>Ga0079098_1016986_pt1 | contig 9853 bp, 11 predicted proteins | sample ADurb_H2B_01_Slu_FD_74559 | JGI IMG/M metagenome (GOLD analysis project Ga0079098, IMG submission 74559) | Active sludge microbial communities from Illinois, USA, of municipal wastewater-treating anaerobic digesters - ADurb_H2B_01_SludgeMetaT... | ecosystem: Engineered > Bioreactor > Anaerobic >...
TAGCAGGCTGAGTTATACTCAGCCTTTTTTTTATCCTGCTGCTGAGGAGGCCTAAAAGAGGATGGTTAAGGGTAAGATAAAATTAGGTAGAAGGACTAAGGATTTAGTTAAAAGATTACAGCCAGGGGAAATAGCAGTTATTGATCATCAAGATTTAGATGAGGTAGCAGCCCTTTCTCTAATGGAAGCTAAAGTTAGAGGCGTAATTAATGCTAGCTCTTTCATTAGCGGACGCTATCCTAACCCAGGACCAAAAATTCTTTTAAGCCATGGTATTGCTCTTCTGGATAATGTAGGCCAAGAAATAATGGAAATATTGAAAGATGGGGATTATATTTCCATTGTTGGGAACAATATTTTTAAAAATGAGCAGTACATAGCTGAAGGGTTACTCTTATCCTCATCTATAGTAGAGACTAAGATGAAGCAAGCTAGGGAGAATTTAGACCATGAACTAGATAAGTTTATTATTAATACTCTGGAATATGCGGCTAAAGAAAAAAGCTTAATCTTAGGCAAGCTTAATTTACCTCAAACAAAAGTCGATTTTACTGGTAAACATGCTTTAATTGTGGTCAGAGGGAAAAATTATAAAAAGGATTTAAGAATAATTAAGCCTTATATTGATGAGATGAAACCAATTTTAATCGGGGTGGACGGAGGCGCTGATGTTTTGGTGGAAGCTGGTTATCATCCTCAAATTATTATTGGTGATATGGATAGTGTTCAGGACAGTACCTTAAAATCAGGAGCTGATTTAATTGTCCATGCTTATCCTAATGGTAAAGCTCCCGGGTTAAAAAGGATAGAGGAGTTGGGTTTGCAGGCTGAAGTCTTTCCTGCTCCGGGAACCAGTGAGGATATAGCTATGCTTCTAGCCTATGAAAAAGGAGCTTCTCTCTTAGTAGCGGTGGGTACCCATACCAGTATGTTAGACTTTCTAGAAAAGGGTAGAAAAGGTATGGCTAGTACTTTTCTAGTTCGCCTTAAGGTAGGTTCCATTTTAGTAGATGCTAAAGGGGTAAGTCAGCTTTACACCAAAGGCACTAGCTTACAACATGTAGCCTGTCTTTTTTTAGCAGCTTTAATACCCATGCTAGTAGTACTAGATTCTGTTCCTGCTACTCAGCAAATTCTGCGCCTTCTTTCCCTGAAGTTAAAACTTATCCTAGGTTGGTAGGGAGGTTTGGGCTTTGATTGTTGATTTTAAATATCATATTGCCTCTTTAGTGGCAATTTTTCTTGCTTTAGCTTTGGGCATTCTGGTTGGTTCCACTATGATTGGGAGTGATATAATCGCTGATCAACAGAAAGAAATTGTTAATAAGTTAGAAGACGACTTTGGCAAACTAAGGGCAGAAAATATAAGATTACATAGTGAACTCAAATTAATGGGTAGTAAGTTAGCTTTGGATAAGGAATTTCAGCAGTCAGCTCTACCCACCCTACTCAATGGAAGACTGCTGGGAAAAAATATTGCGGTGGTAGAAGTTAATAGTACCTATTTCCATCAAGATTGGGAAGAACGACTAATTAATAACTTAAAAAAGGCAGGGGCTAATATCTGCTCTGTTACTGTGGTGCCTAACGATTTAGATTTAAAGAACTTAAATAAAAAAGAAAAAATCATGCAGCAATTAAACTGGGATTCAGCAGAAAAAGAACAACTTTTTCCTTTTCTAGCTGATAATTTATCCCAAGAAATAATAGGTTATAAGACCCAAGAATATTTGCCTCTTTTGGAAAGAATGGGAATACTGAAAAGGTCTGGTGGAACTTTGGACACGCCTAACAGTATTATAGTCATTGGTGGGGGTTCTAACGGAGGAGAACTAGACAAAAGAATAATTAGACAATGGAAAAGACAAGGCCTAAAAATTGTAGGTGTAGAACCTAATAATACTCCGGTGTCTTCTATGCCCACTTACCAAAAATTAGGCATTTCAACCATAGATAATATTGATACAGTTCCAGGACAAGTGAGCTTAGTCTGGCTTTTACAACAAAATAGGGAAGGTAACTATGGGATAAAACCTACGGCAGAAAAGCTGCTACCTAGTCTAGCTACTAATTAAAGGGGAAGAAAATGAAAAAGCCAAAAATATCGGTAATAATTCCTGCTTATAATGAGGAAGAAAAAATTACAGAAACTATCCAGGGTGCCAAGAAAATAGGCTTTTGGGATGAGATTATAGTAGTGAATGATTCATCAGAGGATCGGACGGCTGCTTTAGCTAAGAAGGCCGGAGCACAGGTAATCAACCTAACTTCTAATATGGGTAAAGGGGCAGCTCTAACTAGAGGAGTACAGGAAGCCCAAGGGGATATTTTGCTCCTTTTAGATGGTGATTTAGGTTATACTGCCGGAGATTCCATCAAACTGCTCTACCCTCTCTTAGAAGAAAAAGCGGATATGACTATAGCTAAGTTTCCTCCAGTTAAGAAAAAGAGTGGTTTCGGTTTAGTTAAGGGAACAGCCCGACTGGGTATTAAGCTTTTAGCCGGAGTTTGGCTGGAAGAACCTCTTTCAGGACAAAGGGGAATAACCAGAAGATTGTTAGAAGAAGTAAAGACTTTTCATTCAGGCTATGGAGTAGAGGTGGGTTTAAGTATCGCTGCAGCCCGGCGGGGATTTAGAATTATGGAAGTAAACACTCAAATGACCCATAAGGTAACCGGAAGGGATTTGCAGGGCTTTTGGCATCGGGGAAAACAATTTGGTCATGTAGTGAGAGCACTTTGGACAACATGGAGGGAAGGATAGAGGATGTTTCTTATAATAGGACTTATAGGGTATTTTTTGACTTCCCTACTACAGCCCTTCATCATTGGGATGCTGGTGGAAGGGGGATTGACCAAGGCCAATTATAGCAATAATTTTATTCCTTTAGCAGCTGGATTAGTTTTTCTATTTTCTACTTTAATTACCATTGGTTTAGGCATGACTTTAATGATTCTTCCCTGGTCTGATGGATTAATAGTTCTTTTTCTTTTAATAGTCCTTGGCCTATTAGGGCTAATTGATGATTTTCTTGGTTCCCGGTCCGATTCCGGGTTTCATGGTCATTTCTCTAAGCTGTTAGCTAAAAAACAACTCACTACAGGGGCACTCAAGGCTCTCATGGGAGGTCTTAGTGCTTTACTGGTGAGTTTTCTTATTACGCCAAGCAGCCTTCTAATTATTGTCCTTAATGGAGCCCTCATAGCTTTAACCATCAATGCTTTTAATCTGTTAGATTTGCGCCCTGGACGGGCTATTAAATTCTTCATTTTAGCCGTTACCACCTTTTTGATTTTCTTTTGGCAGAGGTCTAGTACCTTGCTGTTAGCTCCATTCTTGGGGGCAGTTTTGGCTTATTTTCCCCTAGACCTCAAGGCCGAAGCCATGATGGGGGACACTGGTTCTAATCTTTTAGGAGGTGTATTAGGTCTGGTTTTGGCCTGGAATTTGTCCTTTAGTAGTAAGGTAATAGTCTTATTTCTACTAGTCATTTTTCATCTCTACACGGAAAAGCATTCTTTAACAGAAACTATCGCCCGGATTAATTGGTTAAGATATCTAGATGAATTAGGCAGAAAAGGAGAGAAAAGAAATGGTTAAGCAAGAACGAGTGATTAATACTTTTTGTGATTTAGTAAAGATAGATAGCGAGTCCGGAGAGGAAGAACAAGTAGCCCTTTGGCTAAAGAACAAATTAAAAGATTTAGATTTAGAGGTAGATGAAGATGAGGCAGGCAGAAAATTAGGTTCTAATGCTAAAGGTAATCTTATTGCTCGCAAAAAAGGTACTAATAGGCAAAAAGAAACCTTGCTTTTTAGTGCCCATATGGATACTGTTAAACCTGGTAAAGGTATTAAGCCCCAAATTAAGAATGGAACAATCTACAGTGATGGAACCACTATTCTAGGTGGAGACGATAAGGCTGGTATAGCGGCAATTTTAGAAGCCTTGGAGGTAGTCAAAGAAAAACATCTAGACCATGGGGATTTAGAAGTAGTTCTTACCTTATCGGAAGAGATAGGGCTTTTAGGCTCCAAAAATCTAGATTTTCCTAAGCTGAAAGCAAAAAAAGGTTATATTTTAGATAGTGGAGGGCCAACGGGAACAATTATTGTTCAAGCTCCTTATCACTTGAATTTAAAGGTAAAGGTTTTAGGTAAGTCCGCCCATTCTGGCGTTAATCCTGAAGATGGCATTAATGCTATTCAAGTAGCTGCTATGGTTCTAGCTAGATTACCTTTAGGTAGAATAGATGAAGAAACTACCTCTAACTTTGGAGTAATTAAGGGGGGACGGGCTACCAATATTGTTCCTGACTATGTAGAGCTAGAAGGAGAAATTCGTAGTTTAAATGAAAATAAACTAAAAAAAGCAGAAGAGCTATTTCGTGCTATCTTTTTGCAAGTAACTAAAGAGCAAAAAGCGGATCTAGAATGGAAAACTCAGTTAGAATATAAAGGTTTTCAACTAACCGAAGAAGACTCGGTGGTTGCTTTGGCCATTAGAGCCGCCAAGGAATTTAATTTAGAGTATGCTTTAAAATCCAGAGGTGGTGGTAGCGATGCCAATGTCTTTAATAATGAAGGCCAAATCCCGGCAGTAAACTTAGGAGTAGGTTTATCTAAAGATCATACTGTGGAAGAAAGTCTGCGGGTAGAAGATTTAGTTAACACCGCCAGTTATTTAGTGCAGATTATTGGACTAGCAGAGGAAAAGAATGATTAGAACCCGGTATGGTAGAGTAAAGAAAATCCTTCAGTATAAGCCCAACCTAACAGAAATATTAGTGGAGGTAGAGGAAAAGGTAGAGAAAGCAGTAAATTATGATTCCTTGACAGGAAAGATATGGGAAGGGGCAGAAGTACTGCTTAATACTACTGCTTTAAATCTAAGCTTAGGTACCGGAGGGTATCATTTTGTCATGTCCATTTTAGGACAAAAAGATTTAGAAATAGATCCTCCAGGCCATATTATGAAACTTCGTTATACACCTTGGCAAATTAAAACCTTAGCGGTAGAAGAGGAAGTTAGTCCTTACCGTCGGCAAATGGAGAAATTCACTAGCCTGGAGAAGATTCCTGTCATTATCGGCTCTTTACATAGTATGCTACCTTTAGCTGCTGCTGGGTTTTATCAAGGGAGCCAGGGCCAAAGGAAATTAGTTTATATTATGACCGATGGGGGAGCTTTACCCCTGGCCTTTAGTCACTTAGTTAGGAAGTTACAAGATAAAGGATTAATAGCTGAAACCGTCACTGTGGGCAATGCCTTTGGTGGTGACTTGGAGGCGGTTAATATTTATACTGGGTTAATTGCAGCTAAAGAAGTTTTAGCTGCTCAGGCAGTAGTAGTAGTTATGGGTCCTGGAATAGTAGGAACAGGTACTGAGTATGGTTTTACCGGAGTAGAACAAGGGGAAATAATTAATAGTGTTAATGTCCTAGGTGGAACTCCTATTGCTATTCCCCGTTTTAGCTTTACTGATCAGAGGAGGAGACATCAGGGTATCAGTCATCATACTCTAACTACTCTAGGTAAGATAGCTTTAACCTCTGCTCTAGTTCCCCTACCTAAGTTAAAGGGTGAAAGAAAAAGGAAGGTCTGGCAGCAACTTCTAGAGGCAGGAATTATGGAAAAACATCAAGTAATAGAAATGGATGAAGATTTAGACAGTATCCAGCTTCTAGAAAAATTAGATATTAGGGTTACTACCATGGGGAGAGGGATAGAGCAAGAAAGGGAATTTTTTCAAGCTGGAGTTTTAGCGGGAAAGTTGGCGGCTAATGTAGCTGTTTCCTTATTAACTCCTGCACAGTAGTGTAGTCTTTGCTCATTTCCCTAAGATAGGCTAAAACTTCTGTTATAGTACCCTGCAAGTAGAGCTGATTTTTAGTAATGATAGTTTGCATTTACTACCCTCCTGGAATAATTTACTATTAGCTTATGTCAGGAGAAAAATTTTATGCATTCAATAATTTGGTGAATGGAGAGAGAAAAATGTGGGAAAAAACTTTGGAATCTAAAACAATTTTTCAGGGGAAAATTCTTAATTTAAGGGAGGATCAAGTACTTCTCCCTAATGGGCATACCTCTTCCCGGCTAATAGTAGAACATCCAGGGGCAGTGGCGGTGGTACCGGTAACACAAAACAGGGAGATTATTATGGTGGAGCAATTTCGTAAACCGGTAGAACAAATTATGCTGGAAATTCCAGCAGGCAAGCTAGAGAAAGGGGAAGAACCAGCCAAGTGTGCCGAACGGGAACTAAAAGAAGAAACTGGGTATAGAGCTGGTAATTTAACCAAACTAACCACCTTTTATAGTACTCCTGGCTTTAGTGATGAAATAATGCATCTTTATCTAGCTACTGGGCTAACTTTTTTTGAAGCTTGTCCTGATGAAGATGAATTCGTAGAAGCTAAGGTAATTCCTTTAAGGGTGGCGGTAGAAATGATAGCCCAAGGGGAGATTAAGGATGCCAAAACTATTATAGGTATTCTCCTAGCCCAACAATTTTTAGAATAAAGAAAAGGGGAAAAAGAGTGGGAAAGTTTTATTGTGATTTCCATTTACATATTGGAAGAAATAGCTTGGGGAAAAGAGTAAAGATAGTCGGGGCCAAAAACCTTACCTTTGAGAATATTGCTAAGGAATGTCTAGAGAGAAAAGGAATTGATATTCTAGGGATAGTGGACTGCGGTTCTCCTAGAGTTGGTTATGATATTGATGATTTATTGGCCAGGGGGGAAATGGAAGAATTAGAGGAAGGCGGCCTGCGTTATAAAGGAAAAACGGTTATTCTTTTAGGTTCAGAAGTAGAAACTGGTGAGGAAAAAGGGTGCAGTGCTCATCTCTTAGTTTATTTTTCTCATTGGCATCAGATGAAAGAATATACTAAAGTTATGGCAGAAAAATATATTAAAAATGTTAATATTAGTACCCAAAAAGCATATTTAAATATGTCTCAGTTAATGGATTTAGTGGATTCTCTAGGGGGAGTAGTAATTCCTGCCCATGCCTTTACACCTCATAAAGGAATTTATGGTAATTGTGTCCCTAGATTGGCGGATATTTTAACTTCAGCTCAGATAGCTAGTATTCCGGCCATTGAATTAGGCTTAAGTGCTGATACCAGGTTGGCAGATCAAATCAGCGAAGTAAAAAATATGACTTTTCTCACCAATTCTGATGCCCATTCTCTGCCTAAGATCGGCCGGGAATATAATGTTCTGGAATTAGAAGCTGCTAATTTCCAAGAGGTACTAAAGGCTTGGAGAGGAGAAGAGGGGAGAAAGGTTATAGCTAACTATGGCCTAGATCCTCGCTTAGGTAAGTATCACCGCACTTTTTGCTTAAATTGCTCAGCCATTGCCCAAGGCCAACCTCCCCAATATCAATGTGCTGAATGCGGTTCTAGACAAGTGGTGCCGGGGGTGTTAGACCGAATTAAGGAAATAGCCGATCAGCCTGAGGGAATTCATCCGTCCCACCGTCCCCCATATCATTATCAGATTCCTTTGGAATTTGTCCCAGGGGTAGGCAAGAAAACTCTGGATAAGCTCATTGCCTCCTTTGGTAGTGAAATGGCTGTTTTGCATGAAGCCAGCCCAGAGGATTTGTTTAAGGTAGTAGGAGAAAAAATTGGGCAGCATATTGTTTTAGCCAGAGAAGGGAACCTAGAATTACAGGTGGGGGGCGGTGGTCATTATGGAAAAGTGCTGGTGGAATGAAAACGGTAAATATCACTGCTAATGCCAGCGGTGCTGCCCGAGGAGCTAGGCAGGGGGACCTAGTTATTATTGTAGATGTTATTAATATGTCCACCACCGCTGAAGGAGCTTTGGAGGCCGGGGCTCTAGGGATTTTTGGCGCCGCTTCCAGTAACAGCCATCCTCCGGAGGGTTTAACCAATCCTGAAAGGGTAGGCTATTTAGCCGGATTAGAAGCCCTAAAGAATAGAACTGAGATAGTCCTAATCACCGAGCCAAGAATAGGTAGTGACGAAGAGAGAAGAAAAAATGCCTTGTCTGCTCTTAGGGGGGTAGAGCGGGCCGGAGCAGTTGTAGGAGCTATTCTGCCTAATATTGGAGCAGAGACTGTTAAGATGACTTCTCTAGAGAACAAAGTAATACTTTTAGTTACTGACTGTGGTGGGGTGGCCTTTGATGCTGCCTTAAATAATGGCTCCCCTTTAGTACTAACAGGGACTATCGCTAGAACTCTGTACAAGAAAGGTACTGAAACTCCCCGGAGAGCAGCTGCCCAAGCAATAAAAAAAGCTCAGGAACTAGACTGTGCTATTACTGTAGCGGCAGCCAGTTCCAATGCTTTGGAAGATGTCTTAGGAGCAGAGTACATAGCTAGGACTATTCTAGAATTAGGATTCTTACAAAAATAGTTTAGGAAGAAGGAAGGAGTGAAGAAGATAATGATAGGACAAAGGGTTACCATGGGTAGAGAAAAGAAGATTGCTTTAGTGGCCCATGATAATAGAAAAAAGGATATGGTAGAATGGGTAAATCTTAATCGAGAAAAACTAAGTCAACATATCTTATTTGCTACTGGGACAACGGGAAAAATTATTGCCGAAGCAACAGGGCTTTCGGTGAAATGCTTTTACAGCGGCCCGTTGGGTGGAGACCAACAGATAGGTTCCCGTATTGTAGAGGGAGAAATTGATTTTTTACTTTTCTTTTGGGACCCGCTAGAATTCCAGCCTCATGATCCTGATGTCAAGGCACTCCTAAGAATAGCAGTACTTTATAACATTCCAGTAGCTACCAATGAAGCCACCGCTGACTTCCTGTTTTCTTCCTCTTTTATAGATGAAGAATATGTTAGAATAATTCAACCTCGCTAAGAGAGAATTTTTTGTTCTAAAAGTGTAAATTATTTTATTATATGGTTCTATTATCACTCAGGAGGGATAAGGATGGAAAAAGCAACTTTTGGTGCCGGCTGTTTTTGGGGAGTAGAGGCTACCTTTAGAAGATTAAAGGGAGTGGTAGATACTGCTGTGGGATATATGGGCGGAACCCTAAGTAATCCTACCTATGAAGATGTCTGCAGTGACCAAACTGGTCATGCTGAAGTAGTACAAGTAAAATATAATCCAGCAGAAGTTTCTTATGACGAACTTTTACAGGTATTTTGGGACAAACATGATCCTACTACGCTAAACAGACAAGGTCCGGATGTAGGAAGTCAATATAGATCCGTCATCTTTTATCATAGTGATGAACAAAAGAATGCAGCTCAGGCTTCTAAAAAGCAATTACAGGAAAGTGGTAGTTATAAAAATCCTATTGTCACTGAAATTCTTCCTGTAGCTGAATTTTATCCGGCAGAAGAGTATCATCAGCGGTATTTAGAGAAAAGAGGCTTATCTAGCTGTAGAATCTAATATTCTTACAAATGTTTCTTGACATCCCAAAAAATAATCAGACTATTTTGCAGGTTTTTGTCGAATTAAGTCGAAATTATCTAAATCAAAGATTATGGGAAGGGTGTCAAGATGAAAAAGTTAAACTCATTTTTACTAGCTATCTTACTTCTGCTTGTTTTAGTTAGTGCTGTTTTTGCTGTTGTAGACGATTCTTTGGTTAATGATATTGTGAGCAGTGTGAAAAACGGTATCATTCAGTGGTCACAAAATTCAGGCCTAATTCCTGCTAATGTTTTTGCTGACAAAGCCCAGGAAGTTCGCAGTGAAGTCAGTAATTATGGACAAACCATCAAAGAGCAGATTAGAGCTGAATTACAGGCCTATGTCCAAGGGTTAGTAAATGAAAAAAATCAAGAGCTAGAAGATACTAAAAATGCTGCTAAAAATCAGCTAAATGCGGAAAAAA
>Ga0079098_1001417_pt1 | contig 9838 bp, 8 predicted proteins | sample ADurb_H2B_01_Slu_FD_74559 | JGI IMG/M metagenome (GOLD analysis project Ga0079098, IMG submission 74559) | Active sludge microbial communities from Illinois, USA, of municipal wastewater-treating anaerobic digesters - ADurb_H2B_01_SludgeMetaT... | ecosystem: Engineered > Bioreactor > Anaerobic >...
GGCATTTACACTTTACAACAGACTTTTGACCGCGATAGCCAGCAGCCGGTAATATTTGAGAACGTTCTGATACTCCTGGCTGACTATATCGAATACAACCCATCTTTTTATGATATCGACTTTCGCGAGGGTGACAGGGAACAATCAGCCATTCTATTACGCGATGGAAAAATGACACACGGCACCTGGTACGCACCCGATATCAACCAGCCCTTCCAGTTTTTTGACCTGCAAGGGGAGCCCTATTACCTTAAACCAGGTCAAACGTGGATCACATTTGCCAGCACAACCTCACGCATTACCATGGTCGAAGAGGGAAGCTGGGATATTACCTTCGTGCCAAATTAGGCTGTTTTTGCTTCAAATCTCAATGCCCGAAAACCGTTGAGGGTCACAATTAAAGAGATCCCAATATCAGCGAATACCGCCATCCACAGCGGAGTAAGCCCAGCCATGGCTGCGGCTGCCACTAAAGCCTTAACAGACAGGCTGACGACTACATTCTGCCGGATCAGGTGATTGACATACGCTGAAAGCCTGACCGCAAACGGGAGCTGGCTGAGATCATCATTCATCAGCACCACATCGGCGGTTTCAAGCACCTGCGCGTTGCCGGCACCACCCATGGCCACACCGATATCTGCCTGTGCCAGGGCAGGCGAGTCGTTGATGCCGTCGCCGACCATCACCACCTGGCCATATTCCTGCTTGAGTTCAGTAAGCTTGGCCAGTTTTTCATCCGGGAGCAAGCTGGCATACACCTGATCGATGCCAACTGCCTCCGCCACACGCTCTGCCACGCCAGGATTATCACCGGTTAGCATGACCGTGCGTATCCCTTTGGCTTTCAGTTCTGCCAGCACCTCTTTCGTACCCGGACGCGGCTCATCCTGAACAGCAAGATACCCGATCACACGCTCGCCATCACAAATGAGCATGGTTGTCTGCCCCTGGCTCTCCGCAGTCCTGGAAGCGGTAATGATTTCCTCAGGGGTTTGATGTTCAGCTAAAAAGAGCGGTAAACTGCCAACAGTTGCCAGTTTCCCATTCAACATCCCTTGCTGACCCCGCCCCTCCAATACCTGCAGTCCCTCAGCAGCAGGGTAGCGGTTGAGAACCCCACGCGCCAGCGCCTCCTGCTTTACGGCAGTGCCCAGCGGATGAGTGCTGTGGGCTTCGAGAGAACTTGCCACGGCAACCAGATTGTCACAAGGCTCGCAGCGTTCTTCACCAGTGCAATCAATCGCCTGAACCCTGGTCACGGAAGGTTTCCCGAGGGTCAGCGTGCCGGTTTTATCGAATGCCATCACTTTACTGCTGGACAAACTTTCAAGGAAAATGCCCCCCTTGAAGATCACACCTGCTCTGGCAGCACGGGTGAGACCGCTGACCATCGTGATGGGTGTACTGATGATCAAGGCGCACGGGCAGCCGACCAACAGCACCGAGAGGGCACGGTGGAACCAGCCATAACTCTCAGGGGTATTCCAGAAGCTCTGTTTAAAAACCAGCGTTGGAATGAGAGCCACCAAAATGGACACTCCAATCACTATAGGAGTGTAAACCGCGGCAAAGCGATCGATGAATTTCTCCTGTCGAGCCTTGTTCTCCTGAGCTTCATTGACCATGGCAATAATCCGCTGAATCGTATTATCTTCAGCCATACGGCTGACGCGCACTTCCAGCACGCCTTGCCCATTCACCGTCCCTGAGAGGACTTCATCGCTCACAGTTTTTGGTACGAGCTTGCTCTCGCCGGTAATAGGTGCCTGGTTTGCCTCGCTGGACCCTTTGACGACGACGCCGTCCATCGGGAAGCGCTCCCCTGCCCGCACCAGGATCAGGTCACCAACTTTCAGATCTTCAATCGGCACCAGCTGGTCTCCGTCCGCCGTCTTCAGCAGAGCTTGATGCGGAGCGAGATCCGCAAATTCAGTCAATATCGCGCGGGTGTGATCATTGGTATACCCCTCCAAGGCTTCTGAAAGCGTGAATAGAATGACCATGATCAAAGCTTCGTGCGCCTCACCAATAGCCACAGCACCAATAAACGCCACAGACATGAGCACATTCATATTGAGGTTGTGTTCTTTGAAGAGACTGATGGCACCATTACGGAAAACCATCCAGCCCGCAACAGGTAAGATCATAAATTGCAGTACGAGGACCGCCGTCTCCGAAAGTCCCAACCGTTCGAGGAAGAAGGTGGCAGTCAGAAGAATCCAACCTGGCACAATGATCTTCAGATCAGGCATCCGGCGGAAGTATCGCCAGAAGCCTTTGAAATCCAGAACACTCGCCTTTTCGGCAGGCATATCGGACGACGTATAAGGTCTTATCGGCGAGGAGCAGTTCCCCGTGCAGGCACTGCCTGCAGAGTTTTCATCAAAAGTTTGCTTGTCTTTATCGGCTTGGTTCATTGTCATTATTTATCCCTAAGTTATGAGGATTGAAGATGCAGACTGTGTTTGTAAGCCTGCTCCATCAAGTCCCGGATATGTTCGTCATTAATTCGGTAGTTCACTTGTTGACCTTCACGATTGGCGGACACAAACCGCAGGTTGCGCAAAACACGCAGCTGGTGCGAGGTGGCGCTTGGGCTAAGCCCACATTGCGCTGCCAGCTTACCAACATTGGTTTCTCCGTCAAGCAGGATAGCGAGTAACTGCAAGCGTGATGGGTCAGAAAGACACTTAAAAGTAGCTGCCATGCTGTCAAAGTCTGCTTGAGCTGAAAAAGATCTTTCCATGCTACCTCATTTAATATGAATACTTGCTCATATGTTCATAATACCATGAATCATAAAAAACTGCAAGTGGGAATTTCTGCGATTAGTTATTCGGGTTGATAATCAGCGATTGCCCGGGTCAATGCGGCGGTCAGGCGAGCATCATCGATTGCATCGTGGCTGTTTGGAATTGGAATCTTCAAGAGCCTGCCGGCAAATTCAAGCTTCTGCGATTTAAACCCATTGTTACGCGCGTTCCATTCGCCGTAAAAGGCAGCAAAAAGCTTCATCACGCAAAAAGCCTGGTTGGTTTCAATGCTCATTGGTAATCCATAGACCTTGTTAGTCTGGCGCAGCAATCGTAAGTCAAACTCGGCATTGTAGATGCCCATCACCCTCCCCTTGAGAATGGCTTCCACATCCGTCCAGATCTGAGTCCAGACAGGAGCATCCCTGACCATCTCATCGGTAATGCCATTGACCGCACTGGATTCAGCTGGAATCGGCATGCCGGGGTTCACCAGAGATTCAAAGAGGGTTTCGCCCTGGGTGTTCACGATCCCGATCTGAATGATGCGATCAGTTTGCCCGGTACCCGTGGTTTCCGTATCAAGGAAGATTGGCTGAAGTTCGAGCACAGCCTGCGCACGTTGGATGACCTTGGGGTGAGCAATTGGATAGGGCATAAAACCTCGAAAAGTATTATAACGCATCCAATTTCCCATGTCTGAGACTGGTTTTCAGAAAACGTGCTCAATCGAATTCTCTGAAAAGCTTTCACCTCGGGGAGGATGACCATCTAACCCTAAAATAAACACAACAAACGATATTTATTGTTCCCTTACTTTTGTTAATAGGTTATCATCAGTGCAAAACAATTATTGGGTTTAATAGGATGCAAGAAAACACTGCCTGGAAGCGATTTACCTCTATCCTCATCAGCAACTCTCCCGGCATGCGGGTCATCAAAACCTGCCTCGCCATCACCATCTGCCTCATCATTGAATATTTCCGCGGCACGAATATGCCCTACCATTCCAGCATCGCTGCGATTGTCTGCATGCAGCCGACATTGAAATCTACCTTCAAAACTGCTGTTGAGCGGACCATCGGTACGATAATAGCAGGTCTTTACGGCTTCTTATTTATCACCTTCTTTACACAACAACTGCTCTTAAGCTTCCACTCCCTGAGCTACTTTATCCTGATCGGGGTCATGACCTTGCCGCTGATGATGCTGATGATAGCGATCAAAAAACAGGGCGGACTTGCCATCACGTTGGTCGTGTTTTTGATTGTTGTTATTAATGCCGGTGCAACCAACCCCCTGCTCTACACCATCGAACGCGTGGTTGGTACCCTGATCGGTATTGGCGTGGCACTTTTCATCAACTGGCTGCCTATCCTGAATAAGATTGGCAAGCGCTTGGGACATGTGGAAATTTCGCCGGTTAGTCCTGCCTCCAGCAATATGGAAAAAACCAAACTTGAACTACCAGAAAAATGTTAGGACATTCCCAAGTAAATTATTCCCTTGAAGCCGCGCGGGAGCGCCTGAAAACCAGCCGGAGAGTGACATTTTTTGGCGGGGCGGGAGTCTCAACCGCCTCTGGCATTCCCGACTTCCGCAGCGCCACCGGTCTTTATAACCAGATGACTGGTTCACGCTACTCACCCGAGACCATGCTCAGTCACAATTTTTTCGTGCACCATCCGGACGAGTTTTACGCTTTTCTTCGCAGCTCACTTTATTATCCTGACGCAAAACCAAACGCCGCGCACTACGTGCTGGCTCAAATGGAAGAAAAGGAGAAACTCAACGCTGTGATCACCCAAAACATCGACGGGCTGCATCAACAAGCTGGATCGAAGGTTGTTTACGAGCTCCACGGCAGCCTGAAGCGTTTTTATTGCATGCGCTGCCACCGCGCTTACCAGGCAGAGCGCGTCTACTCCCAGGAAACTACTCCCTATTGTGAGGTCTGCGGTGGCCTGGTGCGTCCGGATGTGGTGCTCTATGTCGAGCCGCTGGATCCGGATGTGCTGAATGCGAGCATCTCCGCCGTCCGAAAAGCGGATTGCATGATCGTGGGCGGCTCGTCTTTGGTTGTCTACCCTGCTGCTGGCTTGCTGGATTACTTCCGCGGGGACTGCCTGATCTTGATCAACCGCGAACCGACCCCCTATGACAGCCAGGCTGACTTCGTCTTTCATGGAGACATTGGGGAAGTTTTGACTCAAATCTCCTGCGACTTATAAGTGAAAAACATCACCGTCATCGCGAGCGAAGCAGCCTGTGCCCGCGAAACAGGGTATGGCGATCTGCCTTTTGTTTGTATTAGCTGGAGACCTTCGGTCAGATCCCGTGCTCGGTCTGGAGACCGGCACGATCATTCTCGTCATCGCGACGTAAGCGTGACGGCTCGTTCGGATGCAATCTACCTAAGGTAGCCCTTTGCCTTTTCCCAGATCTGATCAAACATCTCTGCCGTCAAACGCCCGGTTTGCGTGTTTTGGAGACTGGGGTGATAGGAGCAAAGGATCCACGGCTGCCCCGGGAGAGTCTCGTAGAAGCGGTTGTGCCCAAAGGGAAATTGCCTTTTTGGCAAATAAGCAAATGCAGGCAAGCTAAGCAGTCCCTCAAGCGCGATCTTTCCCAGAACGACCACTCCCTGCATGTGAGATAAGGCTTGCATTTCCTGGGCGAGCCACGGCAGGCAATTGGAAATTTCATCCCGGGTAGGTTTATTCTCAGGCGGGGCACAACGGCAAACCGCCGAGATAAAGACATCATTCAAAACCATCCCATCATCAATTTCAGTTGCTTCTGGCTGTGATGCAAAACCCGCCCGGTGAAGTGCGGGATAGAGGAAATTGCCCGAGCCATCGCCAGTGAACATCCTGCCGGTGCGGTTGGATCCGTGCGCGCCTGGCGCCAAGCCCAAGACCAGGATCCTGGCATTGGGATCACCAAATCCTGGCACTGGCTTACCCCAATAATCCTGGTAGCGGTAGGCTCGCCGCTTTACCCGCGCAACCTCCTCGCGCCACTCGACCAAACGAGGGCACTTTCTGCAGGAGATCACTGCCTGCTCAATTTCAGATAGTTCTTTTGGCATTTCCAAAGTGTACCAGAGACATTCCTTGAGTTGGTAACAAAGTTAAAAAACAAAGTTAAAAAAAGCATCCCCTCATAAAGAGGGGATGAAAGTTATAAAGATGGACTTTTTAGCGTTTAAATGCGAGGGCATCCCAGCCAGCATACTTCGCTGTCAGGTCGAGTTCCTGTTCGATGCGGAGCAGTTGGTTGTATTTTGCTACGCGGTCAGACCGTGCTGGAGCACCGGTCTTGATCTGACCCATGTTCATCGCCACGGCCAGGTCAGCAATGGTGCTGTCTTCCGTCTCACCGGACCGGTGCGAGCAGACTGCCCGCCAACCGTGTTGCTGAACCAAGGTAACTGCCCTCATCGTTTCAGACAGAGATCCGATCTGATTGACCTTGACAAGCAGCGCGTTACAGGCTTTTTCTTCAATCGCGCGAGCCACACGCTCGGGGTTGGTCACCAGCAAATCATCACCCACAATTTGCAGGCGATGCCCGTTAAGCGCGGTGAAGTTCTTCCAGCCCTCCCAGTCATCCTGGGCAAAGCCGTCTTCAATCGAGACGATCGGGTACTGGTTGATCCAGTTGGTCCAGAATTCCACCATCTGGTCAGAGGTCAGTTTTCGGCCTTCCTTGCGCAGGTTATAGAGCTTGGTATCTTCTTCATACAGCTCAGAAGCGGCTGGGTCGAGGGCGATCGCCACGTCTGTACCAGCTTTGTAGCCCGCTTTTTCGATAGCCTCCAGGATGAGTTCCACCGCTTCATTATTGGCGCTCAGCGCGGGCGCAAACCCACCTTCATCACCAACCAGAGTGGTATAACCTTTACTCTTCAGAACAGTTTTGAGTGAGGCATAGATCTCAGCACCCCATCTCAGACCTTCAGCAAAGCTCGGGGCACCAAAAGGCATGACCATGAATTCCTGGGCATCGGTTGACTGCCAGCCAGTATGCGCCCCGCCGTTGAGGATGTTCATCATCGGCACAGGCAGCACGTGGGCATAAACACCCCCAAGATACCGGTAGAGAGGCAAACCCACAGAGGCTGCGGCTGCTTTCGCGACTGCCAAACTGGTCCCCAAAATGGCATTGGCACCAAAATTAGCTTTATTGGGAGTGCCGTCGAGCTCAATTAACATTTCATCGATTGCCATTTGCTCGAGTGCGTCCACGCCGAGCAGCTCATCAGCGATTTCATTATTGACGTTTTCAACGGCTTTCAGCACACCCTTGCCATTGTAGCGACCTTTGTCGCCATCGCGCAGTTCGAGTGCTTCGTGTACGCCGGTTGAAGCGCCAGAGGGAACAGCTGCACGACCAAAACTGCCGTCAGCCAGGATAACTTCAACTTCCACAGTGGGGTTGCCACGGGAATCAAGGATTTCTATTGCATTGATATATTCGATAATTGTGTCCATTAAATACCTTCCTTCTAAGGTTTTTTCTGATTAAGTATAGCCTATCCCGATATCAATTTGTAAAGTCCAGGTCAACAAGTTGGTCAGAAAGGCCGGCGTTTCTACAAGCGGCTCCGATGAAACCGAGAAAAAGCGGGTGAGCCCGATTGGGGCGGGATAGAAACTCGGGATGGAACTGGCAAGCCATCATAAATGGATGATCTTTCAGCTCCGCCATCTCCACCAAAACACCATCCGGAGACAACCCCGAGAAGACCATGCCGTTTTCTTCGAACTTTTGACGATAGTCATTGTTAAATTCATAACGATGCCGATGGCGTTCCTGGATTACTTCCGTCTGGTACAAGGCCGAGGCTTTGGTTCCAGGTTTGATATGGCAGGGGTAAAGCCCCAGGCGCATCGTGCCGCCCAACTGATCAAGCCCGCGTTGTTCCAGCATCAGATCAATCACTGGATCAGGAGTAAGCTTATCGAATTCAGCCGAGTCAGCCTCTTTTAATCCCAGGACATTTCGAGCGAAATCGATCATCATCACCTGCAAACCCAGGCAAATTCCCAGGTAGGGGACCTGATTTTCCCTTGCATATTGCGCAGCTATAACCTTGCCCTCTACGCCGCGGCTGCCAAATCCGCCGGGAACGATGATGCCATTCAAGCCGACCAATAAATCTTTTCCATTGTTCTTTTCAATATCCGTCGAGGAGATCCAATGTAAGTCCACGTCCACCCCATAAAAAAGGGCGGCATGGTTGAGCGCTTCTCTGACACTCAGGTAGGCATCATGCAATTCAACATATTTCCCCACCAGTCCAATCTTAATGCTGGGCTTCTGGCGCTTAAGCTCTGCAACCATCGTTCTCCAACCTTGTATCTTAGGGGATTGTTTGGGTTCGAGTTCCAGCCTTTCCATGAGGATATCCGCAACATGGGCTTGTTCAAGCACCAGGGGAATTTCATACAACAGATCCGCTGTCACCAGGGGGATTACAGCTTCCTCGCGAACATCACAAAATTGGGCAATTTTATGTGAGAGATCCTTCTCGACCGGAAAATCACTGCGGGCAATGATCATATCGGGCATAATGCCCACCGAACGTAATTCACGAACTGAATGCTGAGTGGGTTTGGTTTTGGTTTCATTGGTGGCGCGCAAGTAAGGAAGCCAGGTGATGTGCACAAAGGCGGTGTTCTCGCGACCAAGATCGTTGCGTAGTTCCCGGATGGCTTCAAGGAAAGGCTGACTTTCGATATCGCCGACCGTTCCGCCAACCTCGATCAGCGCAATCTCCGCGTCAGTCGAACGAGTGAGCAAGTCAATCCGCCGTTTAATCTCATTGGTGATGTGAGGTATAACCTGGATAGTGCCGCCGAGGTAATCCCCTCGGCGTTCGCGATTGATCACTTCTTCGTAGACCTGTCCAGTCGTAACAGTGCTGGTTTTTTTGAGATGGAGATCGCAGAAGCGTTCATAATGCCCTAAGTCCAGATCAGTTTCTGAGCCATCGTCCAAAACGAAGACTTCACCATGCTGATATGGGCTAAGCGTGCCCGGATCTACGTTGAGGTATGGATCGAGTTTCTGGATTGTGATATCAAATCCCCGGGCTTTGAGCAACCTACCGACTGATGCGGCAGTAACACCCTTCCCCACAGAGGAAACCACGCCGCCAGTAAAGAATATCAGCTTCGTTGTCATCTCGCCTCCTGAATAATAACTCTCCATTAAAAGTATCGGGGAGGGCTGTTTACTCCAGCACCTCCCCGGCTCGTTTTTCTTAGTTTCCGCGCAGTCGCTTTACATCGCGCATGTTAATCCTTGTTGTTTATCTTGTTCTGCATCGTTCTTTCGAAGATGTCATCCGCTTCACGGTCATAAGACTTGGATTTCTTCACTCGGCTTGTGATTTCAGGCAAGCGTTGTTCAGCCTTATCCATTGCCTTACGCATCGCAATTTCCATATAAGTAGGATCTGGTATCACTTCTTCGGCTGTTTCTTCAACAAATTCTTGCTTGTGACCTTTGCCCTTGCGACCAGTGCGTTTTGGTTCCGGAGCTACTTCTTCGGGGGATTCCTGCAGAGCTTTAAGACTAAGCTTGATTTGTTTCTTGTGGCGGTCCACTTCGAGAATTTTCACATCCAATTCGTCGCCTACTTTGACGACTTCATTTGGGGTCCGCACATAGTTATGCGAGAGTTCACTGACGTGGATGAGACCAGGGCGTTCAGCACCGATTTCCACAAAGGCGCCGAAGGTTTCAAGGCGCAAAACTTTACCGTGTACAACCATGTCTGGTGCTAATTCGCGCCACTCATAAGCCAACGGTTCACGCATGGTTAGCTCGATGTGGTCCTTCAGAACGCGACGTACCCAAACTGTAACGACGTCGCCCACCTTAATCACGTCTTCAAGTGATTTCAAAACAGCATCAGGATTTTTGGGATCAATAACCTGAGAAATATGCAGGAATGCCGGCAGAGAGCTATTGATATCAATCAAAGCACCTTGCAACGAGGTCTTTAAGACCTTCCCTTCGAATTTATCTTTCGGCTTAATATTTGTTTCTTCTTTCTTGTTTTCGACGGG
>Ga0079098_1022214_pt1 | contig 9801 bp, 10 predicted proteins | sample ADurb_H2B_01_Slu_FD_74559 | JGI IMG/M metagenome (GOLD analysis project Ga0079098, IMG submission 74559) | Active sludge microbial communities from Illinois, USA, of municipal wastewater-treating anaerobic digesters - ADurb_H2B_01_SludgeMetaT... | ecosystem: Engineered > Bioreactor > Anaerobic >...
AAAAAACGCCGATAACCACAGCAATAAGCAAACCAATCAGAATTTCCTTTTTCATTCCAATCACCTCACACTTTAACAGTATCAGTAATGATATCTGATCTTACTTTTAGAACATAAGAAATAGCAATTACATTAATAAATGCTTCCCCAATTCCGATTAAAGAATGAACACCTAGCATGGCTGGAAGAACTATTTTGAGAGGAATTGTACCAGAAATAGCCAATTCAAGAGAAGTAGCTGTTGCTGCTAACATTACAGAGCACCAGGCAGCAATGGCTCCTCCAATTAAAAGACCTTTGTTCCCACCAATCATGTTACTAATTCCCTTATAAATACCATAGCCAGCTAAACAGCCTATAATTCCCATATTAAAAATATTTGCCCCTAAAGCAGTTAGTCCTCCGTCTTGAAAAAGTAGACATTGAACAATAAAGTTAGCTGACATGACTAATATAGCGGACCAGGGCCCCAAGAAAATAGCAGCTAATGTTCCCCCTAGAAAATGTCCGGAAGTCCCACCAGCTACAGGGAAGTTAATCATTTGGGCTGCAAAGATAAATGCTCCCATAACCCCCATCAAGGGAATCTGTCTTTCACCTAGCCTCTTATTAACTTTCTTTGTAGCATAGCATACTGCTCCAGCAGTAACCACATCCATGCTTGCCCAAACTTTGGTGTCTAAAAATCCATCAGGTATGTGCATCTTTTTCCTCCTTTACATAGAAAAATTTATAATAAACAGTCTTAGTTTTGATCCCTCAAAATAAAACTATTAATAACAAGGGGTTCCCTTCTCTAAGGAAAGAGGGCTGAACTCTTTTAATTAGAGAAAGGAAGAGGAGAATGTTTTTAAATAAAAAATAGCCATAAAGAATTGACTCTATTTCAATAGAGTGGCTAACCTTCATGGCTAAATTTCTAAGCATATTATTTTTTACTAAATTATAAGAGCTAGAATGATAATCTTCAGATTATCTTATTCATCAATTTACTGTCTTTATAGTACACTAATAGTTAAAAATTGTCAAGGCCTTTAAATAAATTTCTTATTAATAAGAAAACTTAGATAATGTTTGTATAGATTTATTAAAATCTATCAGCTCTAAATTTATCCCATCGTTTTATCAGTCGATAGAAAGTTGCATTAGCTAACCCAGTCCTCTTCATAGCTTCTACCCCAGATATTTCTCTGTGCTTCCATAAATGATAAACTTCTTCCCAGTTATCTGGAGTAGTAACTGGCTTTCTGCCCCTATACTTACCTTCCTTTTTAGCCAAGGCAATTCCCTCACGCTGCCTCTCTAACAAACAGTCCCTTTCAAACTCTGCAATAGCAGCTATAACAGTTAACATTAGTTTACCTGTTGCAGTAGTAGTATCTAGGCTTTCCTTAAGACTAACTAACTGAATACCTTTTTCCTGGAAGAATTCAACTAAACTCTAATGAACAAAGTAATAATTTTTCGTCCTTCAATATATAGGATTGAATTTAGAATCTAAAATTAGGAATGCTCATTTTTACAAATTTTGATATATTTTATCACTAGTGTTTAAAGCTTAGAATAAAGTACTATTGACATTTAATTAAGGTTATGGCTTAAGGAAGATATAACTATGTTAAAGAATAGATTTATTTCCCAGCGTTTTTTATAAAGCCAGGCTATTTCTTCACTAGCTAAGCCAAATTCATTGGTTAGGAATATTAATTTCCCATCTTCCGGATTTATAATTTCTATAAGTCTGTACTTGGAATTAGTTTTATTGCTGTATTTACCGCCTAAATATGTGACCTTATCTGAGATTATTTCAATTCTACTATCAAGTAGTCTCTAGATAGTAAGTTAAAGTTAATTCTTGTTCTACTCCATAAACAGCGTTATCCCTAGCTTTGGTTACAAAGTAAATTCCTTTTTTACTTAGCTGGTGGTATTTATGGTAGTCATCATAACCTTTGGCAAAAACATAAATAGCATTTCGTTCAGTTATTAGGTCATCTATTTTGGTTCTATCGTGATCCTTAGTGTTAGAATCAACAATTATTTCTGGTAATTCTTTGTTCAAGTTGTAACAGGTATTCATCTTAACACCGGCTTTGGTGGATCTAAATTTAGCCCACTGGTAATAGGTTAAGAATAAACTAAAAGTGGTAGAGTCAAGTGTCTTTATAGGTCCAAGTCTTTTAAATACCTCTTTTTCTGGTAAAGATGCTATAGCCTGTTTGATTAATCTATATATCCGGAAGAAAAACTTGAATTTCTTTTATTCCAGGATTTAAGGTAGTAGCAGCATACAGCTCTCTTAATCCTTCCAGTTGAGCTAAATGGAAATAAATCATTAAAGCCAAATGTTTTTTAGTAGTAAGAGTAGAGCTTTTTTCATGCCTTGATTTATGGAAACGTTTCCATAGCTATGGCTACTAATATTTATGGATGGTTTTATAATCCAGTGATTGACACTAGTGATGAAAAGATACCTTTTCCTTATATACATAATTCCCTTTTGGATATTCCTACACGGAATCGTCAATTATATCAATTACACCATAATCCTTACAGCTATTCCTATGCATCCAGCAAATGAATAGTAGAAGAAAAGCCTTTCCAAAAATGGAAAGGCTCTAATCTACAGCTTAAAAGGATTTTCTATTATTAAAATTACTCAAAAAGTTTCTAGACATTCTACAGTACCCGGTCTAGATATATGACTAAATCTTGCCCTTCAAATACTTTCCCTTGAGAGTCAACAAACTTCCATTTTTCAACTCTCGGTTGATCATGAAGCTGGATGAAGCCAAGCCTTTTATATAAGTATAAAGCTCTAGGATTAATTTCCATATCAGCCCCTATATGTAGCCTATCATATCCTTTTTCTTTTGCCAGATTAACCATATAATTAATAAATCTACTACCTATACCTTGCCCTCTTCTTTGTTCTAGTATATTCAAATCTATTATTTGGGGTAAAGGGTGTCGTGGACTCCATTTAGGTGGTTGTTTCCAAACTAGACAGCTAAAGCCTACAACTTGTTCATCCACTTCAACAACAAAAAATTGTAGAAAATCCCCTTCTAAAACTTCCTTAATCCTGTCCTCATATAGTAACCTATCCCTATTTGATATTTCAATTAGGCATTCAAGGTCCTTAAGTTCTGCATTTCTAATTTTAATATCCATGCACAGCCTCCTTATATTTTAGGAACAATGAAAGGAACTCCTTTATTCTCCAGGACATCTACTTCCACTCCATATACTTTTTTCATATTGTCTGAATTTACTACCTCTCCGGGTGTTCCCCAGGCTAGAACTTTTCCTTTCTTAATAAAAGCTATTAAATCGGAAAAAAGTAAGGCATAGTTAGGGTCATGCAAAGTCATAATAACTGCCAGTTCTTTTTTTCTAGCCAGCTCTTTAACTTTCCCTAAGACCAGCACGGTATTTTTAAAATCTAGAGGAGCTGTAGGCTCATCTAAAACAAGGACCCTTGGTTGTTGAGCTAAAGCTCTAGCTAGGAGAACTAATTGCCTTTCCCCTCCACTTAATTGTGTATAAGGTCTATCTGCAAAGTGGCTAATCTCTAATTCAGTTAAAATGTCCTCTACTACTCTTCTGTCCTCTAAAGTGGGAGTAGAAAAAAAACCTTCTAAGTAAGGTGCTCTTCCCATTAATATCAGGTCTCTTACCCGATAGGGGAAGGCAGCCACATGGCTTTGAAAAAGAGTAGCTATCAACTGGGCTAATTTCTTAGGTTTAAGAGATAAAGAGTCTTTTCCATCCACATAAATACTCCCTCGTTTAGGCTTTAGAGAAGCATTTAAGCATTTCAATAAAGTGGTCTTTCCAGATCCATTAGGACCTAACAAAGTTAGAACTTGCCCTTTCTTCAATTCCAAAGATATTTCTTCTAATACTGGGGTCTTTTCATAATTAAAAAAGATTTTTTTAGCTTTAATCATGTCCATCCCCCTTTTTTACTCTTAGATTTTAAAAGGTAAGCAAAAAAAGGTGCGCCTAATAGCGTAGTAATCACACCTACTGGAATTTCATAGATAAAAGCTGTTCTAGCCAAATCATCAGCTATTAATAGGAAAGCAGCTCCGCCTAAGGCAGACAGGGGAAGAAGCTGACTATGGTCTGGACCCACCAACATTCTTACTATATGAGGTATCATTAATCCAATCCAACCGATAACCCCACTAACTGCTACTGCTGAGGAAGCGGCTAAGGTAGCTAATACTACAATCAAAGCTCTATTCTTTTCCACATTTAAACCTAGACTTCTTGCTTCAGTATCACCTAGAGATAATACGTTTAGTTTCCAACCTAATAGGCTAAGCATTAAAATACTAAATATTATTAAGGGACCTGCTGACTGAATGTCTTTCCAACTAGCCAAACTTAATCCACCCATTAACCAAAAGACTATTCCCTGTAGTTTTAAAGGGTCTACCAAGTACTGAACTAAGGAAATAAGGGCAGAAAAAAGAGCTGAAACTATAACTCCTGCTAAAACTAGAGAAACCACATGGGTTTCCCCTCCTTGCCAGGCTAGTCCATAAGCGAGAACAGCCGCCAGGAGACCAAAGAAAAATGCTAATAATGATACAGAGAGATAACCTGGCCAGAATGCCAAAGCTAGAGCCGCCCCAAACCCCGCTCCAGTAGAAAGGCCTAATGTATAAGGCTCTACTAAAGGATTCTTAAAAAGGCCTTGGAAGGAAGTACCTGCTATAGATAAGGCTGCCCCCACTAGCATGGCTAAAATTAGCCTGGGTAAACGAATATTTAGAATGACTGTCTCATAAGTATCAGGCCAAGATCCTGCAAAAAGACCTGGGACTATTCTATTGATTAAAAACTTAATTAATTCCTTAGGTTGAAATTCGTATGAACCTAGAAAAAGAGAAAAGAAAAAAGTACCTATTAAGATCATACTAAAGATTATCCAATTGCCCAATCTAGATTTGAACATGAGCTAACTTCTCCCCTTTTTCTCCATATAAAAGCCTAAAGAGCCTAATTTTTTCTTTTTCTAAATCCTCTGGAAACAGGTCTGGATGAAGATATTTAGCAGCGCATTCTATTCCATAGATGTATTTAAGAGTCCAAAGATCACAGGAAAAAGCATCTGGTAGTTGATAAACCCGCTTCTTCTTGACAGCGAATATATTTTTCCACTGGCTATCTGTATAAAATTTTTCCGGAGTTATATTAGGACCATACCAGCTTATTATTACTTCTGGATCCCATTCCACTATTTGCTCCAAATTGGCTTTAATATGCTCTTGTTTAATATCTTCAGTGACACTATGACCACCAGCTAGTCTAATCAGTTGAGTCCCAGTACTATCACCACCTGCAGCATCTAATTTAGATTCTGCCCAGGAAAAATAGCAGGTAGGTTGTTTTCCCTTAGTAATAGACTTTAGCTTGGTTTGGATAGAAGTTAGTTGTTCTTGACTATCTTTTATTAATTGTTTTCCCCGTTCTTCTTCCCCTGTTAGTTGACTTAATAGTTCTATTTCGTGCCAGATATCAGTGAAGTTATCCAACTGCACAGCCAAAACTGTAAATCCTCTATCCTTCAAGGTTTTAATTACATCAGGATATCCTGCCCAAATAATAACTAAATCAGGTTTAAGAGCTGCTATTTTCTCTAAATCTACCATAGCTCCTTCTCCTACATCAGTTAAGGTATGTTGGACGAACCGCTGGTCTAAAGCTGAATAATATGGGTAGATATGTGGTTGATAAGGATAGTGGTTTACCCCTATTACCTTTTCCTCTGCCCCCAACATATAGAGAGCTGCTAAACCGCTTTCCAACAAACAAACTATCCGTTCAGCAGGTTTGGGTAGAATTACTTCTTGCCCGGTAAAATCTTCTATTTTGATAGCAGATCCAGTTGTAACCTCTTGACTAACATGGTTACTCTTGAAAGCTGGTAAAAAAGCCATGAATAAAAAAGCTAAAGAGACGATAAACACTAAAGGTTTAATGAGCTTTTGAAAGAACCGTCCCAAATAGATGCACCTCCAAAGTAAAATAGGAAAAAAGGCAGACTAAATCTGCCTTTTTCGGCTTACTAAAATTCAAATTCTAGACTGGCTTGGTAGCTAAATCCTGGGTCTTGGAAGCCCCATGGCATTTCAAACTTTTTATTGCCTAGATTGTATAAATCCAGATTGGCTTTCACACCATCTTTAAGTTGTTTCTGGAATTTAGCATTAGTCACACTATATCCATCGCCTTTCTTATCGCCATCATAAACTCCACTGGTGTAGTGGTTATAGATTGCAAAACTGTAGTCCTTAGGCTTCTCCCAAGTGAAGCCTAGGTTAAACAAATTTTGCGGAACAAAGCTTACCTTGCTTCCATCATTATTTTCTGCATCAGTATAGGTATAGTTTCCAAACCATGAGAAACCTTCTTGGATTTTTTGTTGATAATCTAATTCGATACCTTTAGATTTAGTCTTCCCTACATTCCTAGCTCTCGACTGGTTATCATCACTATCTCCAGGGTTTTGATAGACTTTCTCTGTTTGAATCCTATCTTTTACTTCGCTATAGAAAGTTCTTAACCCTAGTTTACTATTAGAACTTAATTTATAATCAAAACCTAAATCATATGCCGTACCACTTTCTGGTTTTAAATCAGTAGCCGGTAGCTGGCCCTTATTGCCGGAAATACCATATTTATCAGCTCTAACGGTACCAAAAACATCTTTGGCAGATGGTGTATTAAAAGTAGTACCTATATTTGTATACCAAGATAACTTATCATTCTGAGCATAACGGGCACCAGCACTCCAGAGAACCTTATCCCATGATTTGCTTTGTCCGCTTACAAAAGCACCATTGGTCATCTCCGGCTTAGTTTCCACTTTGTTATAGCGACTTCCTATATGGAAAGTCCATGGACCTTGGAAAAACTCTTGCTGAGCAAAAAGACCTTGGCTAGTAGTCTTAACTTTAGTCTGGGTAGAACTAACTCCGGCATTTATCTTAGCAAATTCAAATTTATTGCTCTGATAATCTGTTCCAAAGGTTAACAGTTGATTGGCCCCATTCTTATAAGTAAAAGTCATGTCAACTGGAATGTTTTGCTGTTTCATATTTGATGTTAGATCATCATACTTTCTATCAGTACTTCTATAGCCTAGTTTAAATTCAGAATCTAGTCTGTCACTTATTTTGGATTTATAGCTTAGATTTAGGAAATCATAGTTATGGTCATAGCCAGTTCCTACTTTGCCTTCATCACCTGTATTATCAGTATGACTAGTAAATAAGGAAACTCTTTTGTTGTCACTAATGTCGTAGGCAGTTTTAAAATAAATTTTCGTTTTATCATATTTAGGTTTATTAAGCATATCAGGTTTATAACTAGCATAATCTGACTTTTCAAAACTACCACCAATAAAGTAGTCCCATGCTCCTTGGCTTCCTTGACTATAAATACTCATATTGCGGGTATTATAGCTGCCGATACCTAAGTTAATCTTAGTTAGAGGCTGATCAATTTTATCTTTTAGTCTAAAATTGGTAGTCCCCGCTAAAGGGCTTTGTACTCCAAAGTCGTTATCTAGATAGTTGGAATACAAGACTGGTGCTGGTCCTCTTTGAGATTCTACTTGCTCCACAGCAAATGCATCTAATGCCATGGGAGAGGTAGCAGAACTCATAGGCATACCATCTATCATATAAGTATTATAATTAGGACCTAAGCCCCCATAAGTCCCCCAGTTAGCATGGTTACGAGAAAGCACACTTACTGCTATTCCAGGTTGATACATTAATAATTCGGATAAATTTTTGTTCCCAGAGACAATTTTATCGATTTCCTCCTTGTCAATTACCGTAACCTTTTGAGTAACTTTGTCTAAAGGTCTTTCTGTCTTGGTAGCAGTTATTACTATCTGCTCCAAATCAAAATCCGGAGTCTGGGTGCTAGCTTCTTCCGCGTAAACCGTTGCTGGCCCAGCCAGCATTACAAACGTCAAAGCAGTAGCTAATACTTTAGTAAATTTTCTCACGCTTTTTTTCCCCTTTCTAATTTTAAATTTTTAAAATAAAAGGCTTTTGCCTTTCATCACAATAAAAAACCATGAAGAAATTACTCCTAATTCCAACTAGGAGTTAAAAACCTTCATGGTTAACTTGCTATTTCTATTTAGTTGTCTAGTTATTCTCCATAATACTAGGTCTAAGTAGTTTTCTAACTAGAAATAGTTACATTCATATAACTATTTCTACAATATTTTTACTAAAATATATTATGCATCATTTTTCCTCTTTTGTCAATAGTTTATAAGATTTGTTATCCTGCTTCATACCCAGCATTCTTCTAAAATAGTCGGGTTCTTTATTTAAAAGAGTAATAAAAGAGCCCGATTCTACGATTTTCCCATTATCAATTACTATGATCTTATCAGCATTGCTGATATTGGAAAGTCGATAGGCTATTATGACTATGGTTAGTCTTCCTTGCAAATTCTCCAGAACCTTTTGAATTTTATATTCATTCTCATTATCTAAGAAACTAGTAGCTTCATCCAACACTAGAAGCTCCGACTTGATAGTCTCTTTGGTTATATGATTTGATAGAGTTCCTAAGCTTACAGTAGGTAGAATTTCTTTTATTCCAGGATTTAAAGTAATAGCAGCATAAAATTCGCTTAATCCTTCTAGTTGAGCCAACTGGAAGTAAATCATTAAAGCTAAATGGTTTTTTAATCCATTAACTGAACACTAGTGATTTTTTATATTCTCTGTTACCTGAATACGAAAAGGCTAGACTATATTTGTTCTCCCTAACAAATAATCGGCAGAAATATTGAAGAAATCTGTTATTTTTTCTAGTTAAATTAGCAAAGAATCTTTTTTCTCTTTAGTTATTGATAGTTTATCCTAGATATCTATATATTTTGAAGAGACTTTGCATTGTTTTGAGTTATGAGGAAAAGGCAATTAATTATAAGTTTATAACTTACTTTCGCAAAACTTAACATTGGATAAGAAAAGACCCCTAAAGTGGAGTAACCTAGGGATCTTTTCTGTACTGAAGAGTTACTTTTCTGTTTCTAAACTAAAGGTTCTGAAAAAAGCTCCTTTTTTCTCCCTGAAAGAATTAGGTCTTTCTTCTTTATTTCTACCTAACCCCAATGGTGAAAGGGCTAGGATAGATACTTTTTTAAAGAGCGGGGCCACTCCCACTGTAAGGATAAATGCCCATAAAACAATAAGAAGGAAAGCTTACAAATAAGTTAGAAAAAGGATATAACCCTTTTTGGAAAGCCGGAAGGCTGCTGATCTCTTCCGGCTCAACAAGGGCTGAAAATGAAAAAGATTGTTATATTCAAAATTAAGGGATTAACTTAGTTTAGTTCTCCCGGTCCTAGTTCAGACCGGAAGGATTTATATTTGAATAATTAATCTATGTCTTAATTTTATCATCTGCAGTAAACCCTCTCAACCAGTGAAAAGGCTAAGAGGATCCCTAGGCTAAAGGAGCTCTCTTAATGTGCTTCTATGGGGTACTTTATGGCTTTATGTCCCCCTTTTTATTTCCTACTTCTCTAATCTCTTAACTTCCCGCCTCCCTAAAAAGTTTTTTTTTTATTTCTTTGGTTATTCACTTCCAGAATTGCTTTCTATTCAACTTTCGCCTGATTGTTAGGAGTTTCTAAACTTTGAATCCTGCCTTTCACCTTATTATTCCATATTTCCTCCACTACCACTTCTTAACTTTCTCTGGAAAGTAAAATAATTGATTTTAATTGATTAAAATGATATAATTAAT
>Ga0079098_1018391_pt1 | contig 9784 bp, 8 predicted proteins | sample ADurb_H2B_01_Slu_FD_74559 | JGI IMG/M metagenome (GOLD analysis project Ga0079098, IMG submission 74559) | Active sludge microbial communities from Illinois, USA, of municipal wastewater-treating anaerobic digesters - ADurb_H2B_01_SludgeMetaT... | ecosystem: Engineered > Bioreactor > Anaerobic >...
CCTTTCGGTCCCGCACCTAGGTGCGTCGCTCCAGCTCTTCGCCTTTGCATTGATACCACTCAGGTATCTAATTTTGTTGTACGTTACTCAGTTCACCTCCTCGTCGTCATCCGTGGTTGACTTACTCCCTTTTTCAATTCCAGAGGCCAAGGTGTTGAGGTTACCACCTTCCTCTCCCGACACACTAGTTGAGTCTTCTTTAGGGTGAATAACGGTCTCCCTAGCCATATTTGCTAGCCTTTGCTCGGGCGGTAACTTTTGTTCCCCGCTCGGATACGCGATGAAATCCTCCGGAGTCTTGATCCGGTCAGAAGCCTGAGCCTTGATAAACGTAACGTAATCGATCACTGAGAAATCAAGAGTTGGTTTCATCTTCGGATTTGTTATGGGACGTTCTCCCGCTGTGGGGTCTACGAAGAAGACGTTCCCCGATTTAGCCCCTCTCAGGGTTGTAATGACGTATTTACCTGGAGGTAAATCATTCTCGTACATCATCTCGATTATCGGGATGTTTTGACTCTTGTATAAGGTCTCATTCTCATACCAAAGAGGATCGACCAGAATTAGAGTTTTATCCATGGTTCTCCTTAAGTGTTAGTGGTTTGGTTGATATGGGTGTAGTTTGGAAGGCCTAGTTTAACCGATGCCTCCACTATAGCTACCAGAGTTGCTTGGGCTGTTACACCCCAGTCACCCTGGCATGTGACGAGCTCGTCCCTCGTAGGTTTGCACTCACCATTGTTTGAATCAAGATCAAGGGTGTAGGAGCAGAGAAAGCATCCCTCCGATGATTTCAGGGCATCTAAGAACATCCCCCGCCCACCTTTGGATTGGAAGAAGCTATGGATCTGCACTGATGATCCAAGTTTTGGGTTCACGTTCAAGACTTTGACGATGCTATGCCGGTTGCTCGGTGTTGGAAATGGATATGACCCCTCTTCGAACCTTTTCTCTCTTTTTGGCGAGCTATAAGGAACCCAACCTGAGCACTCAGCCAGTCGTAAACCTCTGACCTCATATTTCGTGGGGATGGTTAGGAACGCTTTCACCAGCGTGAGCGACGTGTACCCTCCTCCGTCTACTACTTTGACGGCGAGTTCGTATACTGAGTTTTCGCCCACATTCCGTCCACGCAGATCCACTTTACTCATATCGAATAGCAAAGAGGAGTGCGAGTCCCTAATCGCCGCTTTGATTGTGTCCGTGAAGTCCAGGGATAGTGACTGAACAGTGTAAGCCGTTGCTGACTTATACTTTGTAATCTCCACCTCTGCTTTCGCTTTAGGTGGAGCTGTCGAAGCTGATGAATCCGAGCACGCTTGAGATAGACATCTACCCAGCTTGCCAGATACATACGATCCACTTAACTGATGCGGATCATCGAGCCGGAGTTTTTCAGTTTTAAATGTCATATTTTACTCCTTAGTAGCCCAAGTTAGAGTGAAAGTTCCGGGGTAGGTGGCGCTGTGCGCTACTTTCACACGCAACCCCCCATGGTTGAAGATCGACAGACGGCTTTCGATTTCCCGACCCAAGTTCAAACAGAGAGTCGCCATGGCGTTTGCTTGGAGTTCACCTTGATTTATGAGGTAGTTGTCCGGAATTGTGAATTGCAGAGAGGGAGGGAGCATGGAGATACGAACTGGGTACGAACCTACTCCTTGCCGCTCCCCTTTTATCGAGAGGCCCCTTACGCTAAATGAGGAGCCAGTCCCGATATGCATTTTTAACACTGTGGGACGTTGGACAGTGATTACGGTGTCCGCTATTCGTGTGTCATTCGATAAATCCCTGATGAAGGAAGACACAAAGGACTCTCTCAGAAGAACTCTTCCCCCAAACCCTATCAGGGCCTCAGGGAAGACCGCAAGCAGCCCTGTGATCAGTGTTCCCAGTCCGGAGCTGTTCACCCTTCGTATGTCAACCTCAAACTGAGTTCCAAAGAGTGATCGCGCATCGAGACATATGGACGTAGAATCATCTGGATACGTCTGGCAGCTGGTCGTGACGTCGTCCACTTTCCCTTCTCGATCCCTGTTGATTGCTACATTTATAAACAGGAATCTCCCTATCAAAGAGTGATGAGATAGAGGCCCTGCTAGATCTTCAAGGCCGGGGTCTACATGCCCACTGGTGGGGTAAGTCAAAATCTCGTCATGCGGACAAAGTAGCTTCATCACACTGAGGCGGTCCGCCTCATCAACGAACGCTTGATGGTTAATCACGAGAAGGTGAGCGTTTGTGATAGCTCTAGACATATTAGAAAGATGATCTGATTTGAGATCGTCCTCCAGATACATACCCAACGACGATACGAACTGTGAATATATCAATCGGGCTAACCGCTTCAGATCGCTTACGGCTGATTGCGTCTCAAACACCAGTTGCTTAGCGTTAAGTAACAGATCCAGAGCAACTACGTTATCGCAGCACACTCGAATCGGTTGATCGAGTAGGTTAGATGCGATAAGCAACCCAACCCTTTGAGACATATATCTTTCAATGTCTTCGTTAGTGATTGGTTCAAGTGCGAGGAATGCAGCTACCTTCGATTCCACGCTACCCGGGGTGAGGATCATCTTATTTAGCTGTATTCCCAAAATCAGGAGCGCGACTTCGTCGTTTGATCCATTTACACCATATAAGGAATCCATGAAATCGAGCTGATCCGCGGGGGTAGGCCCCAGTTCATGCTTAAGCTTTCTAATTATGAAACCACAGCGAGCTTTTATCGCTGACAGATGTTGAGCGATCTTCGCTAACTCTCCCGTCGAATCCTTCCAGGGGTTCCACACAGATCTGAATAATACGGACCGATCAATAGCGGAGGCTATTGCATCGATTTCGGATTCTTCTAGAAATTCGCTCAACGGATTTAGAGATTCTCGCACTGTGAAGCGCTTGCCTCGAGCCGTTACACGAAGGATGATCATGTCGTGCTGACTTGGCCTGATTCTATTGACTAGATTGGTCTTCGCCCTATCGGTTATGATTGGGTCTAATCTCAAACGTTGAGATATATCGAATGGTTTATCATAGACAAAAGTTTCCATGTCGTAACCTCTAGTTTACACCCGATACGAGTGTGTGAAATGGGTAATTCGCAAGTACTATCTCGATCACCGCTTGGTAGATAGCAAGGAGATCGGGCGATAAGGCTCCTAAGAGACCGAGATCATATCGGACACATGTAGCAGCTATGGATAGACGTGCCTCAGCTGTTAATCGAAGCTCTCCCATAAATAGCTGGGAATCGACGAGTTGGTCTGTCAAGACTCTATCCTTCCACCTCGATACACAGTCGTTGATGTAGTTAGATACCCTGCTTCGTAGGACGAGTAGGATGTCTAACTCGGACGCATAGGAAGAGAGCAGATCATTCCAATCGCGCTGTCTCTGTCGGAGTCGCAAGTCAAAAGTCGTATTGTTGAACATGGCAAGACCATCCTCCTGCGCTGTTCCAAGAAGGGATTCAATTCTCATCACGGGATGGCCAATTGTTCCATTTAGACGTCTCACCGCCATACCAATCGTTGGAAATTCGACAAACCGATTCCCAAGGTTGATAAACAGAGTTCGATCATCAACATATTGGGCGGGACTCTGATCTAGTATGATAGATTGGCTCCCTATGTGGTCTGGAACGCTAGCAAATACTGCAAGATCTGGTCTCGTATGCATTAATCTCAGATCCATGCTACCCAGCACTTCGTCGGGGGACGCAATCTGGTCATCAATTGGATCAACATGAAACACTAGCTTACCCGGCTCGATTACAATTTCCCTCGCGTGGGTTGCTGCTAGCCCAAAACGGACGAAAGATGCGTCAGAAGATGAGACTATCTCGTTAAGTCTATCGATTGTGCCCACAGCCATGGTCGAGTATGACTCCCTCACCATATCCAACAGATCCTCGCAGTCCATGCGATCAAACCTGTTATTCAAGAATTCAGTAAGCAAAGATTCAGTCGTCTTTGAAGGTACAAACATCGGCGAGTTTGGATTTAGACTTGCGGCAAAAGTAGAACCCACCATGAGATCAATTCTCTGAGGCAACGCAAATCTCAAGCGACGAACTCTTCGCAAGATCTCACCATTTGGAGATCTGCTTGTCACTGTTTTCATATCCGTAATTCCTAGAAGGAAGGTTTTAGTGCTCTCCGATTGAATGAGAGAGCCCTCCTGATTCAAGGCGCTTATAAGGTCCCTGTAAGCGTTGGCGGCCAAAACCTCCTGCATCTGCGAACAGACGCTCCTCGTTGAGCTCACTTTGGATAGGAAGTAGTTTGCTATGTTACCGATGGACAACATCTGTGCGATCATCTCCTCCGAGATATGTAATGCTACATAATGATCATCGGACGCGATCGCGCTTAGAAACTGTTTCAAAGCATCAAAGTTTCGACTTATAATATTAGAGTCGTGAACGAATGCAGCTCTGAAGGATTCCCACATGTAGAAAAATTCCCGAATGAGCGTTCCAGCAGATACACCTGATAAATCTTTCACATTTGTGTTCTTTATAGAAGTTTCATAGTGTTTTCTAAATAACGCCAAGCCAGTCTCGAAGAGGGTTATTTCTTGAAGTTGATCGAGCGTTGGAAACAATGCCGAGGGGTCGGATAGATACGCGAACTTATATGAATGGGACCCCACGTTATTAATCAAACCGATGTCTTTGAGCCACTTCGAGAACAAAAGGCCAAACGCTGTGACTGTTTGTGGTGAGACGGCGGGCGCGGATTCACTAACTGCGTCCATAATATCTTGGAAGTTCGCTCCTTGCTCAGACTTGCCATATACTCGAATATTGGCACGTCCAAAGATGCTGACGAGCGCCTGACCCAACTGTGAAGGCGTGATTGGTTGATTTCGGTGAATAGCACCCGAGTTCGTCAGACATTCGAACAACACGCGGATATTTACGTCGTCTGATGACATTATCCGAGTCTTGACCTTGATAAGATCACGATACCTTATGAGAGATGAAAAGAACGTCTTTCCGTATTTGAGGAAAAGTTTTTGCATGGTTAATCCTTTGGTTATTTGTTTGTGGTTAGGGTTGAAATTTCACTTGTATACGCGTCGATACATGGTGCAGACGCACTCTGATAGACGAAGTTGCAAGCGGGTTCGTTAGGAATGATTGAGACTGAAGGAACCACCGACTTTGGGATGTTACCCCCGTCTAGCGCCGCAAGAATCTTTTTCACACGAGTGGACTTGGATGGGCTCTTAATCGCTGATTTCGCATGAGCCCATGCGGTCTCGAATATTCGGTCGCTGACGCTTGAAAGATCGATCCCAGACGATTTGATCTCTAGACCCGCAAAGTCTCCTTTCGCTGATCGACCCTTAAGTCCGTTCAGGACGTTAAAGGTGGACGCGTAATCTGGATCATCTATCATCTCCTGTGGAGAGGGATCGGCAATCTTCGCACTCGAGAGCTTTCCTTTCTCCTCTTCATCACTAGTACCTCTGGCTAGCATAGCTAATCTAGCTAACGCCGTTTTCATGGCAACGTCTGACGTAGGCTCGGGCTCCTGATCCTTGCTAGGCTCCGACTCGTCCGGACCATCCTGGGATCCCTTCGGTTCGGACTCAGGTTGCTCTTTTAGGCCGAGCTTAAACGTAGTCAGACCTCTCTCTTGTTCTTTTTCTTCCGTACGTTTCTGTTTCTTTGACATGTTAACCTCCAAATGATTTGTCGCCTCTTGACCCTGGGAACCAGCTTAATATCTCTCTTTCCCAGTATAGCTCTTCATCGGCTGCTCTTACTGGGCTAGTAAGGGGAATAGAAAAAGCGGATCTTTTTGTGACAAGTAGAGACGGCGCTAGTGCTTCGTCTACTTGGGTCCACTGTCCTTTATCATAGATAGGAACTCGTGACAGTCCAGTTATGGTGAGTTCGTTGGTTCTCGCGCTATTTGAAATTCTCCAAACGGCAGAGAGCGAGGAAGTTATCGCTTTCACGACATCCTCCAACTTCACGAACAGCGGGTTAAGAACGGCTATGACCATAACATTCGCGTCGAGACACAGTGTGGTGAGTTCACTTAACGCCTGATATGAAGCCGTATTTACCGCCCCACTAGCGGTCGCCCCGGTCACATTAAGGATGGGGTCAGACCAGAAGTTTTTGAGCGAGTCCACGACAATCACACTCATATCCGAAGGTTTCGCTGCCGCCTTTTGGTTTATGAGCTCAAGTAGAGCTTCCATTGAGTAGGAAACTGAGGACTCGGGTTCACCCATCGAAAGATAGGTGACATCGATCTTCGGATCATTACCCTCGTAGGATGATAGGACATTAAATATCGCCTTTGCAACAGTTGTCTTACCAGCACCGCCCTCAGCAACAATGCCTGTGAAGCCGGGAACTAGGTGCTGAATCAGGGCAGATTCAGATGTGATCTTGTCGATCATATCCATAAGTAGGTAAGAACCTTCAAAGCACGGATCATCATGGCTAGACGTCCCACCTTCATTTGAGCTCAACTTACCCTCGAACCGGGGGTGCGCCCTCACATTTCCGCGGATAAACCAGCTTGTAAAAGGTTCATCCATGGAATCTTTCTTGCGCTCAGAATCAACTACGGATTTCGTTTTATTCATTTCGTTTCCTTTATGTTTTCACGTTGTTGTTTGTTTGTTCCGACCAATTCGTGGCGAGACCCGATTTACTTATATAAGTCCAGCGTGGCCTCCACCTCCTCCGGCGGAATGTTTATGAAAAGCGACTCCAATACGTCATAACTCACATCCTCAGGTCTAATCCTATAATGCAAGTAATCCGGATTCGCTAGTACCATTTGATCGTACACATTCGAAAGGGAATGGACTTTCTCGATCTCTATTTGTTGTTCGACTGCAGATTTCGCGATTATAGCCGCGAAATCGCACCCATACTCTTTACCTAAAATGGATAGCGCCTCATCGTACACCACTCTGAACTGAGGGTTCTTTTCATAGTGATTAAGGCGATCCATGAGGCCAAAGGCCCAGGTCTTGGATCGCTTTGGATTCGATATTCCGACCTCTGGGACTAGTGGGTTGACCACACCGTTTGTGAGACCAGGCATTCCGTCGAAAGTGGAGTCCCGATCTATGAGCTCATAGGATAGGAAGGATGGTGTCGAATCCCATTTCACGCTGAACGTTTTGTCCGCGTGCATCGCCTCCTCAAATGCCTTAGCGGTGCTTTCATCCTTAAAGGAGAAAAATGAGTCATCTCCCATGTTCATATACCTTAGAATCCTATCATTTCCACCCTTAGCAAGAAATGAGTCAACGGTTTCGTAATCGAGATCATTTATCAGTCCAGCCGCGAATGCGACTCCAAGAAAATAGCTAGTCATTACTGCCTTTCCGACATCTGATACTGAGAATATTCCTGATGGAAGACCGCAATCACGTAAGGACGCACCTTGGGCGGGGTCAAAAGGGTTCCCCTCCCACGAACTGTGCTTTACTCCAATTACGTCACTGGTCTTCACAAAAGGAGGAGTGATCACTAGATTCATCGCCTTTTCTATGATTGGATCGAGCCCTTGGTTTTGAATGAGAAATTTATGATAGGTACGTATCATAAAGTTGCTCATTGTCTGATCGAAGGTTGAGACATCAGATGATCGATTAACTGAACCTTTGGTTAACTGAGAGAAGGACTTTGCAACGTCCACATGGTGAAAAGAAGCCGCATATCTTTCAAAATAACTGGCTCTGGCTTTCTGCGCAATTGCCTGGAACATGTAATTACATGTCCCAGATATACCCCAGACTGTGCGTTCACGCATAGCATGAACAAGCTTCGTGAATGGGAGACTCTTGTCCGCGATCACCTCTCGCCCTAAGTAGTCATGCACGCGGCGTGGTTTGCTTACGCTTTTGACTAATCTCTCACCTTCAAACTCCGTTTCACAGGAGTCAGGTTGGGCCCTTCGTCCTATGGAGGACGCAAACCAGATTGGAACCTTGTTGGAGCCGCCATTGGCGAGTTCTTTAAAGTTCTCATCTCTCAAGTTCTTTTTGATCCACTCGTGGTTCGCTCTCCAATTCAGGAAGCATGAGGTTTTAAACTCCATATCCTTCGTCATAAAGGGAAGTCCTGAATGAGAGAGTCTTGAGATTTGCAACGACAGACCGTCCTTTGGTTCTCGAGTCATCAGATCACATACAACCGGCAATGCCTTCTTAAACTGGTCAGAGGGTGGATTTGCTGATCTATCGAAAGGAAAAGGGGTACCTAGAGGGTTCATAGGATACCCAGTTAAGTTAAGAAGTCGATTGAAGTCATTAGGGATCTTGTTCCAGCCCGTACCTTCGTTGAGAAGATACCGCTTATGCAGAGCTTCATAAATTGCTACTAAGGTAGCGGCGTATCTTGCATCATTCACGACTCCAGGTAGTATAAACTCCCTCGTATTCCGTGGGGATTTTCCAAAATATGGTGCAGTCAATACAATTTTATCGACCTCACCTCGTAGAATGGTCATCTATACCTCCCACCATTTGAGTTGGTCAACGAAAAGGTTGTTCAGAAGGGCATGCATGTAGGGACGTGGGAACTTAAGCTCATCCGGGGTTAAACCGAACGTGTACCTAATATCCTTATCCACGAAGAACCTGAGCTTATTCCTCTGGGCCTGGTTCAATGACTGATTCCTATCCAATGGAAGATAAATAGAGACGTTGGCTTGAGGTGGAGATACCATCTCGCCCGGTCCTTTTGAGATTTGGACAAGATTATTGACATAAACGTCGGCCACGCACCTCTGACGGAGGTGGGCGCGAAGCGGGATGGAGTTCTTACCTCTCCTTATCAGCGCGAGCTGATAACCAAATGAGATGAGAGTTTCAAGAAGCACCTCACTAGCCTCGACCCCTCCCGCCATTCGTGAGAGAGAGTGGAGGGAGAACTGAGCTCGTAAGTGGAGAAAGAACCCGGTATCCTTATTCGCTTTCATCCATGGGCCTTCGAGCGAGGTTTCTCCGAATGAGGCGCGAAGCCCGGATTCGTGGAAACCAAACGCGTCAGGTTCACTAACGCGCTCGGGAAGCTCACCGCTATATCTCGCGAGAGCTCCGTGCTCACTGCGGGGTGAGGAGCACACCAGGCAGAAAGGACTCAGTATATTCGCGGATTTTATGAGATCTACGGATAAGTCTGCGGCAACAGCGGATTGGAAATCTTCCTCCAATCGCGAGCTTAAATAACTATTACTATGCGTCTGAGAGATAGTCACGACCGCTCTAAACGTCCTGAGTGACCGCGACTGTGGCCGTGACATCCAGGATGCTCGATATTTCATCTCACGCTGCAACCTCACGTCATTAGGCAAACTATCTATCTCCTCAACTGAAATCGCAATCAACCTTGCCCTGTGATCACCATTAGCACCGCATCGGGCAATTTGGTGACCAAGCTCTTCACTTGCCGATATGGCAACATCGAAGAGAGTGCGGCTGAGAAGGTCGTACTGGGTCACGCACTGTCCTGGATATATTCTCGAATCGAAGTAAATTTCCAGGTCCCAGTCAAAAGCATGGGTAGGAACAGACCCGATGCTTCGACTTATAAAGTCGTATCTGGTGGATGCTTTAAGATTAGTCATAATTACTCTCCTTTAGAGTTTATTTGTTTATGTTTCGCTGAGCTTCAGCGACACGTTGAAATTAAATTTCTGGATCTGCACGATCCATCTACACTGTTAAGTGCACCCTAGTGCCTAGGCACTTACCCGGGAAGGCTTCTTCTAGGTTACGCCCCAAAAAGAAATTTTTG
>Ga0079098_1029913_pt1 | contig 9761 bp, 8 predicted proteins | sample ADurb_H2B_01_Slu_FD_74559 | JGI IMG/M metagenome (GOLD analysis project Ga0079098, IMG submission 74559) | Active sludge microbial communities from Illinois, USA, of municipal wastewater-treating anaerobic digesters - ADurb_H2B_01_SludgeMetaT... | ecosystem: Engineered > Bioreactor > Anaerobic >...
GCTGCATCATAGTCTGGATTTTTTCTTACTTACCTGCGAAAAAATTAAACTCTAGCTCCTTCGATAATGTTTTCTTGACCGGACATTTCTCCAAGGCCTTTCTTAGTTTTTCTTTCTGCTCCTCAGTTAAATTATTATCTGTTCTATATGTATACTCAAACTTTGCCTTCTCCGGATCCTGGCGATTCAATTTCACCTCTACTTCAACGCTGTTATAAGGCAAATTGTACTTTTCCATTGCCATTCTTAAGGTAATATTCATACATGATGCTATGGCAGCTTCCAGTAGCTCGTGAGGTCTAATTCCTTGACCAGTGCCACCTTTATCCGGAGTAGTATCTACAAGAATATCTTTACCTAGTAAAGAAGTAAGGTATTTCGCTCCTTGGTTTTTGCTGGTTACCATAATCATTCATCCCTTTTCTTTAGATTCTTATTGATTATAGTTAAATCTTAACTACCTTCTCGACTAAAATGCTGCACATATTCAAATATACTTCCATCAGGGTGCTCTACAGTCATGTTTTTTCCAGTAGGGACAGCCTTAATATCCCTTACAATTTTAGCACCACTTTTTTCTAAATAAGACTTGAATTCTTCTATAGAATCAACTAAGAGTGTTGCTTTTGTATCTTTAAAAGGCTTTAGCTCATCTTCTGAACCAGCAAGTAATAAGAAGTCTCCTATAGCGGCTAACTCCAGATTAACCTCCGGATAGGCAAAGCGCATATCTACTTTCTTGCCTAAAAGGTCTTGATAAAATGATAGAGCTGGATCCAATTCATCAACATATACTCTGATAGCACTCCTAATTACCTTCATTCAATTCTCCCCTTTCATCTTTAATAATAGAAATTTTTAATCTATAGATTATTAGATGGATATCTACCATTTTCCTCCATAATCGTACTCTCCTTTAAAACTAAAACTGGAGCGTTAACATTTAGTTAGACAAATTTCTTAAGTTAGCTTCAGGGGAGTTTAAGGCTGTCTTCAGGATTAATTCAGGTTGGACTGATAAACTTTAAACATAAACAACAACTACTTAAAAACAGGAGGGTTTATCATGAATAACAGAATTAAGAAGGCAGCTTTAACAGGAATCTCAACTCTAATGGTTTTTTCCGCCAGTGTATTACCGAGTTTTGCAGCGGATAATTCAAACCACTACAAAGGGGACCAACTACACAATAAGCCACCTATCTCAAGTGAAGTAAAAAAATGCCAGAAAGATGAGAAACAAAAACTCTTTCCTACACAGCTAAAGGAGATGAATGATAAGAGAAAACAAACTATGAGGAAGCTAACTCCTGAGCAAAAGAAAGAGAGAAAGGCTAAGTGGGAGCAAAAGATGAAAAACCTAACTCCGGAACAAAGAAAAGCTATTATGGATAAGATTAAAGCAGATAGACATAGACAATAGTTTTAACTAGCTAAGGAACGAAAGATTAATATTCTAAATAAAAGAAAGCCCATAAATACCCATTATGAACTTTCTACTGAAAAAGACACTGGAAACAGTGTCTTTTTCGCTTCTAAAACTTAAATTAATCTTAATATAGTACAAAATTTTTGATTTTTAACTAAACCTCAGGTTTTCTAGGCTCTTCACCAGCAGAATTTATGTATACTAAACCAATAGAAGGAAAATTTATCTAATTGGCGAATATGAATTAATTGGTAGTATATTAGCAAAGGTAGTAGGAATTTATTTGCAAAGGTGTTGATGACTTGAGAATTAGCAGCGTAATAGCAAAAGAAGCTTGTATCTTATTAATTCTTATTATTACCTTACCTGTAGCTTTTTTATCCTATGATGATTGCGTACAGGAGAAGAATTTGCTAATACAGCAAAAATTCCATCAATTATTAGATGCAGCTACTCTACTAAAGACTAAAATACCTTCTTCTATTAATAGCACATTAGCTAAAGAAGATGCTAATAGTCCTAACAAAAAAGAAAGAATACTAATACTAAATAAACAGCTTCAGCCACTAGTCAACCAATTTTGTAAGCAACATCCAAACTTAGGCTTTGGGGTTTATTCCCTAAATCTGCACAGTGTTTTAGCTATCGGACCCAATTTCAGCTATAAACTCCTACATGACGTACATAATCCTAATTATCTTGAGTCTTATAAAACTAATCAAATAGAAGTACAAGAGATTAACAAATCCTTGACTTGGAGGGGAAAACCCATCTTAAACCTGACTTATCCTATTTGGTACAATGGAAAAATAGTTGGTCATATTTGGAGTAGTATTAAAATAGAAGATCTTAATAAAGAACTCTATATTGCTATCATGAAAAGAATTTGTATGATTATATTTATTTGGTTAGCAGTTGTATTAGTTATATGGTGGATATTCTACAAACTCCGGCTTAATTTACTACAATTATTAACCCAAATCAGAAATGAAGATGATAATCCTGATGGATTAAAAGACTTTCCCGAATTATTTCCAGTATTAGAAACTATAACTTCCCTACGGGAAAAGTACCTAGACCAGGTTGAGGCTTTAAGACAATTAGTTGATAATACACCTATGGAAATTATATCTATAGATAATAAGAAAAACATTAAAGCTATTAATAAAGCCTATTTACTAGCCAATCCCCAATTCACCTATAAAGATTTAATTGGTAAACCTTTTACAACATTTACTGAACATGAAGGTGTTAAAGAAGAAAACTTACCGATAATTCAAGCTTTAGATGGTAAGATAACCCGTAATGTTATTCTTAATACTCTAAACAAAAGATTGCTTATTAATGCTTATCCTATAAAGCATTCAAAAACCAAAGAAATAATAGGTGCTTTAGCAATTGCACAAGACATTACTGAACAGGAAAAACTAAAATCAGAAATGGAAAGGCTAGACCGTTTAAACTTAGTAGGAAGCATGGCTGCTAGCTTAGCTCACGAAATCAGAAACCCCTTAACAGCAGTAAGAGGATACACACAAATGCTAATGGCAAAGACTGATGAAGGCTCCAGTAATTTCTTTAAGATTATTTTAGAAGAATTAGACAGAACTAATAGCATTATTGAAAACTTCTTATCACTAGCTAGAAATAAACTTATAAAAAAAGCAGAATGTAATCTAAATAAGATTATAGATGATATTTTCCCACTTTTAGAGACAGAATCTATTAAAAGAGATATGTCTGTGAAATTAGACTTAGCAGACAATCTCCCTAACCTATATCTAAACCCTAGACAAATTAAGCAACTTATTCTCAATCTAGGACTTAATGCTCTGGATGCTATGGAACCTGAGGGTAAACTAACCATACAGACTAGATACAAAAACAACATGTTACAATTGAAAGTTTCTGACACAGGTTGTGGTATTCCAAAAGAAAATCTTGATAAATTATTTGAGCCATTCTATACCTCTAAGGAATCCGGAACAGGGTTAGGATTATCGGTATGTTGGAGTATAGCTCAGCAACATCAAGCAGAAATTAATGTCCAATCTCAAGAAGGTATAGGTACTACTTTTATTGTCACATTCAATAGCAGTAATCTATCCCCTAGCAAAGCATCAATTGCCTAGGGCCCAAACGAAACAAAGGAACGATAAAAGACCTACCATTAAGTGGGTCTTCCTAATAGTCTACATCTTTACTGGAGAGAACTTTACACACATTAGATTTTCAGCAAAGTTCTTAGCCGATTCCCAACTTAGACCTAAGGCATAAAAACTTAAATCTTTAGAAAGAGGTCTTCCACACTCATCAAGAATTCCATTTTTCTTAATCTCATTTCTTGTTTGGCCAAGAGATAGTTTTATCTCCCCTTTTTTAGTTAGATAAACAGAAAATAACTTGTTTTCCATAAGAAAAACCTCCTTATCTTAAAGTAAAATTCTCTCTTCAGAATTCATCTGAAATGATTTATTGACAGTATACAAAATTTACACAGCTATTTCAATAGTTTGGCAAATAGAAGTAATGTTTGGAAAATTTACATTAACAAGATATTTCTTTTAATATTCCCAATAAAAATAACCGGGCATTTTACCCGATTATTTTTAAGATCAAGCTTATTGTAATTTACTGCTAGGGTTCATAGGGCGATCACCGGCCATATCATTTTGACCATCTACTAGGTGTCTCATACCCCTTACTAAAGTATCATCCTCTAGGACACTATAGAGGTGATATCCTAAATCTTCTCTATCTTTTAGAACCTCTTCCAGAACTTCAACAGTGCCAAAATCCTCTAACTCAGCTGCGCGTTTAATTTGTTTTCTCATCATTTGTTGAACTTTTAATTCATGCTCTAAATCATTCCTTAGAAAATCCCTTATAGTATAGCGGCCTTCTACTTCATGTTTAACATAAGAAAGCTCGTGTTGAGTAACAGGATGAGCAGTAGGAACGCCACCTAATCTAGCAACTCTTTCTCCAATCATATCAATATGCTCTTGGGTTTTCTCCCGATGCTCGTTTAATAGCTCATGTAAACTTAAGAAACCTTCTGCACCTTCGCTCATCCAATGATGTTTATTATACTGATGCAGCATAACAGTTAAAGCACACTGATGATCATCTAACATTAAAGCCATTTCATGACGAACTTGAAATGGTAAACTAATTCCTGCTCCTTCTTGCTTTACAGTTCTTGGTTGTTGGCGAAAAACCATATTATGGTCAGAAGAATGTCCGGGCATTTTAGGGTCAAAGCCAGATTTATTGAGATTAAATTCACCCTTGAAGTTAGCAACATTAGCTGTTACTACATCAAGGTCTTGTGGTGGTCTAGTCATAGTTGGAGCTTGAGGCATAAAATTCACTCCTTGCTTTAAATAATTTTATCAGGGAAATATTTATCCCGCCGGAATTATTGTTCCCTTTTAAAAAAAATTTATTAATTGACTACCACAAACCTAACCCACTCTACTACCAATAAGGTCAACCAGATAACTGCGGTAACCTTATTAGTAATTACCCATAATTTTCCGCCATAAGAAACGAAGAGCTAAGAATATAAATCCTAGAACTATCACTAGGAATACTAAATTAAATACCATCCCTAGAATATTAGCTAACATACCAAGGCCAGAGAAACCAAACATGTTGGCTAAGAGACTCCCTAGCATCATTCCCCCTGCTAGGAGGCCAATATTACGCAAAAAACTGCTGCTACTTTTCTTATTCTTAGTTACTGTTTTGGCATAGAAATTTTTGTCCTTATAACTCTTACTTGGTAATTGCTGAGTAGTTGTTGGTTTTTCAGTCTTCTTTATTCCGCTAAAATTTATAGTTGATTGTTGTGAAGACTTGGAAAAAGATCTTTTAAAACTCCGGGTTTTGCCTACTGCCCCAAAGGCCAAAAGATTAATGGTAAACATACAAATTAATAATGATACTAAGACTTTTTTCACGGTTTATCCCCCTTCTAAATTTCCCTCTACTAATTTATGCTTTGTAAGTTTAATTGGATAAATATTTTATCTATTCCTGACCTATTCTACCATACTCTAAATATTTTCGTAAGTGGTCCTAGCAATAATGGCCTCCTGGGCTTCCCGGGATAGATTGATAAACTGGGTACTGTAGCCAGCTACCCTTACCAATAAGTCTCTATAATCTTCTGGTCGTTCTTGGGCTGCCCTCAAGGTTTCTGGCGAAATAACATTAAATTGAACATGAAAAGCACCCAAGGAAAAATATCCTCTAATCAAAGCAGCTAAGTTCTTAAGATTGCTCTCCGTTTTCAATAGTTCAGGAGAAAGTTTAATATTCAGTAGAGTGCCGCCAGAATGTACATCATGATTGATTTTAGATGCCGAACGCATAGCAGCAGTAGGACTACTTAGGTCTGTTCCAGCGTGAGGTGATACTCCCTCCGTCAACGGACTTTGAGCTTTTCTTCCGTCCGGGGAAGCACCAATGACACTTCCCGCAGGTATATAGTTAGAAATACCCATAAAGGCTGAATTAAAAGGAGAACCGAAATAGTCATTATATGATCTAACTTCCTGGTAATAAAAATCGGTAATCTCCACAGCAATTTGGTCAACATAGTCATCATCATTGCCATACTTAGGGCAAGACAACGCTGCCTGCCTTATCTCTTCATAGCCCTGCCAATTGACTTTTAAAGCCTGACCCAGTTCCTCTAATGTATATCTTTTTTCTTCAAAGACCAGTTTCTTAATAGCAGCTAAGGAGTTAGCTGAATCAGCCACACCAATTCCAGTTAGAACTGGTCCCACATTATATTTGGCTCCTCCTTTACTAAGGTCTTTTCCCTTTGCCATACATCCATCAACTAACAAAGAAAGGTAGGGCCTTGGTACCATTTCAGCATGGATTTTTTGGGCAGTTATTGTGCCTATCACCGAATGCTTAACTAAATTAGCTAACTGCTTGTAGTAGGCAGACTTTAGCTCTTCAAAGCTAACAAACTGGGTAAGGGGCTTTTCCTCTAAGCCCATAATCTCCCCTGTAAGTAGACTTTTACCTTCATTAAGGGCATATTCCATAGCTGCAGCTAGATTAATGTTTACCGCCGCAGTCCACTCCCCCACCTTTCTAAAATGAGGAACCACACAGCCACAGTTACTCCAGTCCCGGGCATCTTCTGGTGATAAACCTGCTGCCAACAGCATTTCTGAACCTAGACGATCATTATGCACCGCCGGAAAACCAGTCCCTAAACTAATTAGCTTACATACTGCCAAAAGAAATTTATTAGGACTATCTGGGTGAATCCTTACACTGAGACCCGGTTGGTGTGTCTTTACGTTTTCTGTGGCTTTTAAACACATATAAGAAAGGGGATTAGTGGCATCCTTTCCACTTCTGGTTCTGCCTCCTACCGTTAGGTTCTGAAAGGAATTGTAGCCAGCAAAAAACTTAGCTGTATTGCTAGAAATAGCCCATACCCATTCAGAAAGCTTTATCCAAAGAGCCTCAATCAACTCCTGGGCCTGTTCTTCTGTAAGGTATTCCTTTTCTATATCCTTGGCAAAATAAGGGTACATGTATTGATCAAACCGCCCTAAATTGAGAGCCAAAGAGTTCTCTGATAGTACTGAACCTAATTGGGTAAACCATACAGTTTGAATGGCCTCATAAAAGGTTTCCGGAGGGTGCTCCGGTACTTTACGGCAAATTCGAGCAATTTCTCTCAGTTCCTTTTGTCGAACAGAATCCGATTCTATCTCAGCCATCTCCTCTGCTTTCTGGGCATAGCGTTTAGCTAAAGTGATGACTCCCTCACAAACTAGAAGAGCTGCTTGATAAAAATCAATCTTTTCCAAAGCCTCTGGGGTAGTAGGTTCTAAGCTCTGCAGATTGCTCTCAGCCTCCCTTTTCAAGCCTCCAAAACCCGTCTGAAAAACTATATCTTGATAGTCTGCTGTAACCTCCCCCACTGCACTTCTCCACTTAGAGTCGTTATCAATAATCCCTGTATCAATCAAAAGCTTAGCAGTCTCTGGATTAATACGAGATAAAAAGGTTTCTTCCAGAGACTTACCCTGCCAGTAAGGAAAAACATTTCGGCGAAGAATATCTTTCGCCCCTTCATCAATTTGATAAGGGTCCTGATTCCGCTCCTCAAAAGAATCCATTTCTTGGTCAACCCACTGCCAAGAATATTCAGGACAGATAATGCCGGATTTACGAAATTCACCAATAGATCCAACAATAAGTTCATTGGGAAAAATAGTAACCCGAATGCTCTTACATACATCTAGGAAAGCTTTAGCTCTTCTTATAATCACAGATTGACCTTCACTATTTTTATGAGATGCGGTAAAAGCTACTGCTCTTTCAATACTAATTGACGGCTTGGAATCGAGATAAGATTTTTTAAATTCCTCAATTCGTTTGCTAGACATACCCCTCTCCCCCTATTATGATAATCGTTCATACTGTTACTATAGCATTCTTTGTTAACCATTGATAGTGGGTATTACAACCTCTGTCCTACAAATAAAAGATCTGTCTAAGTTGGTCTAGACAGATCTTTTAAGCAAAATATTACCTATATCATTTCGATCATTGGATAATTTTCACTAAACCTTAAATTTACTTGCTACTTCTTGCAGTTTTTCAGCCATATCTACTAACATATTAATGGAAGCAGCCACTTCTTGTAAAGAAGCGTTTTGCTCTTCAGTTGTAGCCGCTATTTCTTTGACAATATCTTTAGACCCTAAAGCTTCTTGCTCGATTTGGTTAGCTTCCTCTACTAGACTATTAGTTCCTGCGGCCATTTGTTCTATAGCTGCAGAAATATCCTGTATTTGATCTGATACTTGGTTAGCTGCTTCCAGTATATCATGGAAAGATGCCCCTAGCTTATCCATTGCTTGAATACCTTCCCGAACCTCTTGTGTTCCTATTTCCATTGAACTAACTACTTGTTGGGTATCATTTTGTACCAAATTAATTAAATTCCCTATTTTTTCTGCGGCTTCGGCAGATTGTTCTGCTAACTTTCTTACCTCCTCGGCCACTACCGCAAAACCACGGCCCTGCTCTCCTGCCCTAGCAGCTTCTATAGCAGCATTGAGAGCCAAGAGATTAGTTTGACTGGCAATGCCAGTTATCACCTGAACTATATTTCCTATCTCCTCGGAACGCTCACCCAATAGCTTGACCTTTTCTGAAGTTGTCTCTACCGTAGAATTAATAGATTTCATTTGTCCGATAGCATTTACTATCTCTTTGTTTCCTAGTTCCGCAAACTTAGCAGCATCAGCAGCATTTCCTGCCACTGACTGAGCATTGGCAGCAGTTTGTTCAATTCCCGCTGATAACTGAACAACTATGGAGGAAACATTGCTAGTATGTTTAGCTGAATTTTCTGCCCGGAATGCAATCTCTTGCATACTACTACTAATATGTTCAGAACCTTGGGTAACCTCCTGAGTACCGGCACTCAATTCTTCAGAAGAAGCAGCTATTTGTTGTGCAGAAACAGAAATCTGCTGTATTAGCTCTCTCAAGGTACTAACCATAGTGCTAAAACCTTTGCCTAATTGACCTACTTCATCTAAGGAAAATGAATTTGCTGTCTGAATAGCTAAGTTACCTTGGGCTACCTCCTGGACATCACCTAATAATCCCTTAATGGGATTAGCAACTAAGTTAGCTAAGAAGTAACCTAAAGCTAAAGCTAGGATAATAGACAGGACAATGGTTACTAAAATTATAGTACTAGAAATTGTAGCGTTAATCATATTCCGCTTGTTAATTGCTTCAGCTTTTCGATCACTCTTATCGGATAAATCTCTTAGAATAGCATTGATATCATCTACCTTTTTTTCAGTAGCCTCATAATAGGCCAAAGCTTCTTGAGGCTTTCCCTGAGCAACTAATTGGATTACTTTCTCTCTATCTTTTCTATGAGCAGCTAAAATGCCCTTAAGAGTTGCCATTTTTTCTACTTCATAAGACCCTAAGTTGCTGTTTTCATATTTATTTATTGTCTTATCGGCATCTTTACTTCTTCTGCCTATATCCTGAATGTACTTTTGTCGTTTATTAGGGTCGTGGGTTAAAATTACCTTTAACAGGTTAGCTTCGTTAGCCCGGTTATGAGTTCTAATTCCATTGAGCCACATGACAGGTAATAACTCATCGTTATACATACTAAGCATAGCCTTATCTGCTTCCTGCAGACTATAATGCCCTACATAACCTACAATACCGATGAAAAACACCATTAACACTACAAGACTAATAACTTTGTGAGCAGTTTTTAAATTGGTAATAAAACTCACTATAATCCCCC
>Ga0079098_1025854_pt1 | contig 9759 bp, 5 predicted proteins | sample ADurb_H2B_01_Slu_FD_74559 | JGI IMG/M metagenome (GOLD analysis project Ga0079098, IMG submission 74559) | Active sludge microbial communities from Illinois, USA, of municipal wastewater-treating anaerobic digesters - ADurb_H2B_01_SludgeMetaT... | ecosystem: Engineered > Bioreactor > Anaerobic >...
TAAAAGCCAAAAGCTCTTGCTATACTATTTTAGAAGGCCAAAAATAGGAAAGGAGCAGAATGATGGAGCAAAGGGAAAAACTTTTAGATAAATTTATTATCCGTCTGCAAGGTAAGGATTTTATCCTTTTTGAGGGGCTGCTACATTTGGCTCATCAGGAAGGATTAAATAAGGTAAAAACAGAGATTGTCCAAATTCCTAATGAAGAGAATAATTTTTTGGCCGTTGTTCACGCTGAGGTAGAAACTGAAAGGGGATTTTTTACTGGCTTAGGGGATGCTTCTCCCGAATCGGTGAATAAGAGCGTAAGTCCTCATCTTCTTCGACTAGCAGAAACTAGGGCTTTAGCCCGGGCTTTGAGGTTTGCTATTGATGTTGGTATGACTACAGTAGAGGAGTTAGGGGAGGTTAATCCCCAAGATATAGTTCTAGAGGGGCAGACTAAAAAACTAGAAAATATCTCTCAAGCAGAATCTGGGCAGCCGGAGAATATAGTTATTAATTTTGGTAAGTATGCTAGAAAAACCCTAGGAGAGATTATTCTAGAAGATCGAGGCTATTTAGAATGGTTGGCAGAAAATGCCAGGGATGAAAGTATTCGTCAAGGGGCCAGAGAATTAGTAGGAGAATTAGTTGCTTCTTAGCAAAGAAAATTATGGTAAAATAGAATTAGAATGGATAAGGAGGTAGACCAGATGACTTTAAAGGAAATTTATCAATTAGTTGTAGCAAAGGGAATAGAAAAAGATCCGCGGGGCAAGGAAAAGGTAGAAAAATTTTTGGCTCGCTTAAGAAAAGATTATGAGGAACTAAAAGAGGAAGAAAAAAAGGATTATGACCTAGAAAAACTGACTAATCCCTATTCTGATACTAGAATCTTATCTGGTGATGAGGCAGGAAAAGTTAATAGAATATTAGTAGGAATAGATATTGATGTAGGAGAAATTCTTTTAGCAGATCGCCTAACGGAAAAAGGAAAGAAAATTGATTTGGTCATTGCTCATCATCCTGAAGGAGCGGCTTTAGCTAACTTGCACGATGTTATGCATTTACAGGAGGATGTTCTAAATCTTTTAGGAGTTCCTATTAATGTGGCTGAAGGTATCTTAGCTCCTAGAATTTCTGAGGTGGAAAGAAATCTTATGCCTACTAATCATAACCGGGCTGTTAGTGCTGCTAAAGTATTAGATATTCCTTTGATGTGTATGCATACTCCTGCTGATAATCAGGTTAATGATTACTTAATTAAACTAGTTAACCAACAGCAGCCAGAAACCCTTAGGGATATAATCAAAATGTTAAAATCTATTCCTGAATATGCCGAGGCAGCCAAATTGGGTTCCGGTCCTAAGATTATTCTAGGTGTTGAGCAAAGGAGAGCAGGAAAAATATTTGTAGATATGACTGGAGGTACCGGAGGGCCAAAAGAAGCTTTTGAGAAAATGGCTATTGCCGGTGTTGGGACAGTAATTTGTATGCATATTAATGATAGTAATAGGAAAGCTGCGGAAAAGAATAATATTAATGTAATTATTGCTGGTCATATTGCTAGTGATTCTTTAGGCATGAATTTGCTTTTAGATGAGTTGGAGAAACAAGGAATAGAAATAATTCCATGTTCAGGGTTAATTAGAGTAAAGAGATAGAGAGGTGGGGAGAATGGATTTTAACCATTATACTCAGAAATCTAAAGAAGCCATCTCCAGTTCCCAAAGTATAGCCTTACAGAGACACCATCAAGAAATAACAGGCAGACATTTAATGTCTGCCCTTTTACATCAAGAGAAAGGGATTGTCCCTAAGCTATTGGATTATGCTGGAGTTAATGTGGTACTTCTGCAAAGTATGTTAGAGGAAGGATTGCAGAAGATTCCTAGCGTTTATGGCTATGAGGGGAACTTGAGTATGAGTGCTACTTTAGGTCGGGTTTTCTTACGGGGAGAGGAAGAAGCTCGCCAGATGAAAGACCAATATGTTAGTGTGGAACACCTTTTACTAGCCCTTTGGGAGGAAGGGGAAAAGGAATTAAAGGAAAGCTTAAAAAAGGTTGGTCTTGATAGAAATAAGATTCTTTCAGCCTTAAAAGCTATCCGGGGTAACCAACAAGTGCTTAGTGAGAACCCAGAAGAAACTTATGAGGCTTTAGAAAAGTATGGTCGAGATTTAACTAAACTTGCTCAGCTGGGTAAACTAGATCCTGTTATCGGTAGGGATGAAGAGATTCGCCGTACTATGGAGATCCTTTCCCGCAGAACTAAAAACAACCCTGTGCTTATTGGGGAACCAGGGGTTGGCAAAACTGCTATCGTGGAAGGATTAGCCCGCAGAATAGTAGGGGGAGATGTACCGGAAGGGCTAAAAAATAAGTTGGTTATTGCCTTGGATATGGGAGCACTAATTGCTGGAGCCAAATATAGAGGGGAATTTGAAGAAAGACTAAAGGCTGTTTTACATGAGGTAGCTTCCTCTAATGGTCGAATTATTCTCTTTATTGATGAATTACATACAGTGGTAGGGGCCGGAGCTGCAGAAGGGGCCATGGACGCCGGAAATCTATTAAAACCGATGTTAGCCCGGGGTGAACTGAGGGCTATAGGAGCTACAACCTTAGATGAATATAGAAAACATATTGAAAAAGATGCTGCTTTAGAAAGACGTTTTCAACCAATACTAGTACAGCCTCCTTCTGTGGAGGATACTATTTCTGTTCTCCGGGGTCTCAAGGAACGCTATGAAGTCCACCACGGAGTTCGAATTCATGATGCTGCCTTAGTGGCGGCAGCTACTTTATCTGACCGCTATATCTCCGATCGTTTTCTACCGGATAAAGCCATTGATTTAATGGATGAAGCGGCTGCTCATCTGAGGACAGAGATTGACAGCATGCCTACCGCTCTAGATGAAGTTATCCGTAAGGTTATGCAGCTAGAAATTGAAGAAGCAGCTTTGCAAAAAGAAAAAGATCCTCTTTCCCAAGAAAGATTAAAAAGTTTGCAGCAGCAGTTAGCAGATTTAAGAGAGGAAGCTAAGGGGATAAGTGCCCAGTGGGAAGTAGAAAAACAGGCTATTACTAGGATTAGGGAATTGAAAAAGGAAATAGAAAATACTAAATTGGCTATTGAAAAAGCTGAGAGAGAATATGACTTAAATAAGATGGCTGAATTAACTTACGGTAAAATGCATGAGTTGGAGAAAAAGCTCCAAAAAGAAGAAAAGTTATTGGCGGAAAAGAAAAATGTCTTTCTCAAAGAAGAAGTAGAGGAAAGTGATATTGCTCAGATAGTTAGCCGCTGGACTGGAATTCCTCTCAACAAAGTCATGGAAGGGGAACGGGAAAAACTTATTCATTTAGATAAAATTTTGCATCAGAGGGTTGTGGGTCAGGATGAAGCGGTAGAGGCGGTGGCTAATGCTGTTATTAGGGCTAGGGCTGGAATTAAGGATCCTAACCGACCCATTGGTAGTTTTATTTTTTTAGGCCCTACTGGGGTAGGAAAAACTGAACTAGCTAAAGCCTTGGCCTATTCCCTTTTTGACAATGAAAGGAATATTATTCGCTTGGATATGTCTGAATATATGGAGAAGCATGCGGTAGCCCGTCTCATTGGGGCACCTCCTGGTTATGTAGGATATGATGAAGGCGGTCAATTAACTGAGGCTGTGAGGCGCCATCCTTATTCAGTTATTCTGCTGGATGAAATAGAGAAAGCCCATCATGATGTTTTTAATATCTTACTGCAAATGTTGGATGATGGTCGTCTAACTGATAGCAAAGGACGGACGGTTAGCTTTAAGAACACAGTGATAATTATGACTTCAAACATTGGCAGCCAGGAGATTCTATCTTTCCAAGGTCAGGATAACCATGACTATGAAAAAATAAAAGCATCAGTATTAGTTCTTTTACATCAGCACTTTCGCCCAGAATTCCTTAACCGGGTAGATGAACTTGTAGTTTTCCATCCCTTGGAGGCCAAAGATATGGAGGCTATTGCCCAACTGTTACTGCAGCCTTTAGCTAAGCGTTTACAAGAGGCTGCCCGGTCTTCCTTGGCTTGGTCTAATTCAGCTTTAAATTACTTAGTAGTTAAGGGCTATGAGCCTAGTTTTGGGGCTCGCCCTCTGAAAAGGTTAATCCAGCAGGAAGTGGAGACACCTTTAAGCTATCTCCTAATTAAAGGAGAAGTTACCCCTGGCAGTACTGTCTACTTGGAATCTACTGGAGAAAAATTAGAACTAAAGGTTTCTATTTAAGTACATATATTCGTAGTATCATTATTTTATCTTTGCTATAATTCTTCTATGCCATTGAAAGCAACCGCTAAGTCGGCTGCTTTCTGTTTTATTTTCTAAATAACTTTGGTATAATAAAATAATGCGAAGGAGGTAGGAGATTTGCAAAGAGTAGAATTATTAGCTCCCGCCGGAAGCCAGGAATCTTTACGAGCAGCAGTAGAGAATGGAGCTGATGCTATTTATTTGGGGGGCGAAATGTTTAGTGCCCGTAGTTCCGCTAATAACTTTTCTTTAGACCAACTAAAGGAAGCTTTGGATTATGCCCATTTAAGGGGAGTTAAGATATATGTTGCAGTAAATACATTAGTAGCCAATGCCGAATTAAAACAGTTAGCAGCCTACTTACAAAGTTTAGTGAAAATTGGTGTAGATGCTGTAATAGTGCAGGATTTAGGGGTAATGCAGTTAATTAGAAAATTCTTCCCAGAACTACCTATCCATATTAGTACCCAGATGACTGTCCACAATTTAGAAACAGTGAAATACTTAGAGAAACTAGGGGTGAAGAGAATAGTCCTTTCCCGGGAGCTTTCTCTATCAGAAATGAGCTTCATTAAAGCTAATACTTCCGTGGAATTAGAAGTTTTTGTTCACGGGGCTCTTTGTGTTTCCTATTCAGGGCAGTGCTTAATGAGTAGTATGATTGGCGGTAGGAGTGGTAATAGAGGTCGTTGTGCCCAACCCTGTCGTTTGCCCTATCAGTTAGTAGATAATAAAGATCAAGTTTTAAGTGATGAGAAGGAAATTGGTTCTTACCTTTTAAGTCCTAGGGATTTAAAGCTAATCAATTATCTACCGGAGCTTTGGCAGGCTGGGATAAATTCTTTAAAGATAGAAGGGCGGATGAAAAAGCCTGAATACGTAGCCACTGTAGTAAAAATTTATCGTCAAGCTTTAGATAGGGTAATGATTAATCCGCAAAACTTTACCGTAACACCAGAGGAAGAAAAGAACCTAGCTCAAATATTTAATCGTGACTTTACTAGTCAATATTTACATGGTCAGACGGGGCAGGAGTTAATGAGTTACCGCCGTCCTAATAATCGAGGCGTTTATATTGGGAGAATAGAGAAATATCAAGCTAAAGAAGGGTTGGCCTACCTCAAGTTGGAGGATGATTTAGCTAAAGGTGACGGTATAGAGATATGGGTTTCCCAAGGAGGAAGAGTCGGGAAAGTAGTGGAGGGGATATTGGTTGGAGGAAAAAAACGGGAAGAGGCTTATCCGGGAGAAGTAGCTGCTTTAAAAATAGAGGGGAAAATTCACTCCGGAGACCGGGTTTTTAAAACTGCTAATGAAAAACTGAATTGGGAAGCTAGGCAATCCTTTAATTCCCCAGCCCCGTTGCGAAAGTTTCCACTAAGAATGAAAGTTACCGGTAGCTTAGGTGAACCCTTGACTATAGAAGTGACTAACGATGGAGGTTTATCTGGTAGAGGACAAACTGCTTTCAGGGCAGAAAAAGCTTTAAAAAGACCTCTAACTCGGGAGTTTTTATTTGAGCACCTAGGGAAGCTGGGCAATACTATTTTTTCCTTAACTGATTTAGAACTGAATTTAGCAGGAGAGTTAATGGTTCCTGTCAGTGAGATTAATCAGGCCCGTCGAACCGCCATAGAGAACTTGGAAGAAAAAATAAAGAGGAATAGACGTAGGGGGGACTTTCAAGGGGAAAAATCTTTAGCAGATTTTTTCCAGTCCCAGACTACTGACAGGAAGAAAAAGGGGAAAAGACAAAAACCTCTCTTAACTCTTTCTGTGGCCCATTGGGAAGGGTTAAAAGCCGGAGTAGATCAGGGAGCAGATAGGATTTGCTTAGGTGGAGAATATTTAGGGGCTAGAAAAATTATTGATTTAGAACTGTGGCAAAAGGCCTATGAATATTGCCAGGAACACAAAAAAGAACTTTATCTGGCTGCTCCTCGGATTATTAAGAATGGTGAATTTGAGGGCTGGCACAAATTATTTAACCAACTAGAAAAAGCTCCACCAACGGGGATTTTAGTAGGCAATCTAGGTTTATTAAATATTTTACAGGGCAATTATCCTTTGGTTATAGATTACTCCTTTAACATCTTTAATAATCTAGCTTTAGACTTTTTGCAGGAAAATGTGCAGGGTCCACTGATTGGGGCAACTTTATCTCCGGAACTAACTTTAAAGCAATTAGAAGAGCTGACAGAGAGGAACGAAGACTTGCCTTTAGAGATATTGGTGGAGGGAAAATTACCTCTAATGGTGATGGAACACTGTCCCCTCTGTAATTTGCTAGGCTCTGGGGACAAGGATAGGTGTGGTAGGTTTTGTCAGGGAAAAGAATATTTCCTTAGGGATCGCCTAGGAATGAAATTTCCGTTAAAGACTAACCCTTACTGTCGAACTTATCTTCTTAATTCAGTGCCTCTTTCTTTCTTAGAGAATCTAGAGGAATTGAAAAAATTGAGAATCTCTGCTATTAGAATTGAAGGTCAAGGGGACAAGGATGTAAGTCAAATGGTCAAGTTATATCGTCGGGCTGTAGACTTATGCTGGGATAATAATGCTTATTTAACTGACAGCCTAATTAGGGAATTTACTCAACAACCGAAAAGAGAGTTTACTAAGGGGCATTATTTTAGGGGAGTCTAGGGAGAGGTGAAAACAATGGATGAACGTACAGAAAGAGTGCTGGAGTTTGATAAAATAAAGAAGTTGCTCTTGCTTTATCATGAAACGGAAATGGGAAAAGAGTTAAGCGAAAGTCTAGAACCACTAACAGATTTGGAGAAAATTCGCCACTTACAAAGAGAAACCAGTGAGTCTAGAGATCTATTGATTAGGGAAATTAATCTTCCTTCCTTAGGGGGGATGAGGGATGTGCGCTCTTCCTTGACTAGGGCTAATTTAGGTTCTATTATCGAGCCGGAAGAATTATTAAACATCAAGCAAACCTTGGGAGTTGCCAGACAAATGAAAAGTTTCCTCTTGGACCGGAAGGAGCTTTACCCTCTTTTAGCTATTTTGGCTGGTCAGCTTTTTTCTTTTAAGGACTTAGAAGAAACTATTGAAAGATCTATTGGTGACCAAGGAGATGTATTAGATACTGCTAGCACTGCTTTAGCAGATATAAGGAGACAGAAGAAAAATCTCAGTGCTCGAATTAGAGAGAGAATGGAACAAATATTACGTCACAGCGAATATCAGAAAATGTTCCAGGAAAGCATTATTACCATTCGCGCAGATCGTTATGTAATTCCTATTAAACAGGAATTTAAAAATCAATTTCCTGGACTGATTCATGATCAATCAGCCAGCGGTGCCACCCTTTTTGTAGAGCCTATGCTAATTGTTAACTTAAATAATGATTTAAGACGTTTAACCTTATTAGAAAAAGATGAAATAGTAAAAATTCTTACTCAGCTTTCCTTAAAGGTAGGGAATCATAGTGGAGAGATTCAGCAAACCCTCTCCTCTTTAGCCCAAATTGATTTTATTTTAGCTAAGGGCAGATTAAGTGAAGAAATGAATGCCATCTCTCCTGTCCTGAATAATCAAGGTTTTCTTAAAATCAGCCAAGGACGCCACCCTCTTTTAGGCAAAAAAGCTGTCCCCACTAATGTTCATTTAGGCAGGGACTTTAGAGTCTTGGTTATTACTGGCCCTAATACTGGTGGAAAAACAGTAACCTTAAAAACAGTGGGCTTATTAACCTTAATGGCTCAAGCCGGGCTACACATTCCGGCAGGGGAAGATAGTATTATTGCTGTTTTTAGTAAGATTTATAGTGATATAGGGGATGAGCAAAGTATTGAACAGAGCTTAAGTACTTTTTCTTCTCACATGACCTATATTGCTAAAATTTTACCGGAAATCAATCAAAAATCTCTGGTACTATTAGATGAACTAGGAGCTGGTACCGACCCTACTGAAGGTGCTGCCTTGGCTATGGCCATCTTAGAGGATTTATATGACCGGAGAGCCAGGGTAGTAGCTACCACACATTATAGTGAACTAAAGAATTTCTCTTATTCTAAAGATGGTATTGAGAATGCTTCAGTAGAGTTTAATCTAGAAACCCTTTCTCCTACCTATCGACTGCTTATTGGAGTTCCGGGCAGAAGTAATGCCTTTGCCATTGCTGAAAGATTAGGCTTAGATGCCGAGGTCATCAAAAAGGCAGAGGATAAAATGGAAGAAGCGGATAAAGAAATGGCTAATGTTTTGCATAATCTGGAAGAGATCAGGATTCAAGCAGAACATGACCGCCTAGCAGCAGAAGAGGCTAAACAAGAAGTAGAAGCCTTGAAGGCTGAATATCAAAGAAGAAAAGAAAAATTAAGATCTGACTATGATAAGGTCCTAACTCGGGCTTACCAGAAGGCAGAGCAGGTTATTCGACAGGCAGAAAGAGACTCTAGACAATTGATAGAGGACTTAAAAAGGGCCCAACAAGAAAAAAATGTGCAAGAGGCCTTGCGGCAAGCTAAGGAAAAGATGAGCAAAATGGCTGAGGAAGTAGGCCAAAAGGCAGAAAATAAAGTTAAAGCTGGTGGGCAGTTAACCAAAGAGGAGGTAAAAGTAGGGTTAACCGTTTATGTACCTAAACTAGGGCAAAAGGGACAAATTATTACACCTCTAGATAACCGGGGAGAGGTTCAGGTGCAGGTAGGTAACATGAAATTTAACTTGAAGCTTTCCGCTTTAGAGAAAACAGCAGATACTACTGCTAAAAAATCAGAAAGCAATGCCCAGAAATTTAGTTTTAAAAAGATGCAGCATTTATCTCCTGAATTAGATTTACGGGGATTATTATCGGAGGAAGCCCTAGCCAAATTGGATAAGTATTTGGATGATGCTAATATAGCTGGTCTAATAGAGATTAATATTATCCACGGTAAGGGTACTGGAGCCTTAAGGCAAGCAGTCCATCAATACCTAAAAATTCATCCTAATGTAGAGGAATTCCGTTTGGCTGGATTTGATGGGGGTGGCGATGGTGCCACTATTGTCCGTTTAGGTAAATAGGAGGGGAAAGTATGATTTTGGTTAGCGCCTGCTTAGCTGGTATTTACTGCCGCTACGACGGGAAAAGAAAATCTTTGCCTTGGATTGAAGAATTGGTTAATAGGGGAAAAGCTTGCTTAGTTTGCCCTGAACAGCTGGGTGAATTACCTACTCCTCGCTGCCCTGCAGAAATAAGCCATGGCAGCGGAGAAGATGTTTTGGCTGGTAGAGCGGATGTGTATAATCAACAGGGAGAAAAGGTCACGGAAAACTTTCTTTTAGGGGCTAAAAGAACCTTACTTTTGGCTAAAAACCTGGGGGTTAAGGAGGCCATCCTCAAATCTCGTAGTCCCTCTTGCGGCTGTGGGAATATTTACAATGGAGAATTTAACGGAAAATTAATTGCGGGGAAAGGCGTGACCACAGCTTTATTAGAGGAAAATGGAATTAAGGTTTTTACTGAGGAAAACTATCCAGGGC
>Ga0079098_1023726_pt1 | contig 9664 bp, 5 predicted proteins | sample ADurb_H2B_01_Slu_FD_74559 | JGI IMG/M metagenome (GOLD analysis project Ga0079098, IMG submission 74559) | Active sludge microbial communities from Illinois, USA, of municipal wastewater-treating anaerobic digesters - ADurb_H2B_01_SludgeMetaT... | ecosystem: Engineered > Bioreactor > Anaerobic >...
AGCCTTAGTATTAGTAGTATTCCACTGTACCATTTCATCAACGGTTTCTCCTATTTTAAACTTTCTACAAAGGTGAGCTATCAAAGAAATTCCACCAGGTTTTATCATTTTAAGGGAATTAGATTTCATCTTTCTTCTCCTTTATTTTTTGTCTTCTAAAGAAGGAATTCCATATACTATTTTAATTCCCTTTTGGATATTATTACATGCAAATCGTCAGTTATATATCATGTTTTGCTCTTTTTGTATCCACCTTCTTATTGGACGCTTACGTTAGTTCTCACTTTAAAATACAGAAAAAAGAAGGGTTTTCCCTCCTTAATTTCTTAACCAAGAGCTAGTAGCTAAATTCTAAATTTACTAATTGCTTCCTGTAAACTTTGGGCCATGCTCGCTAATGTATCAGCAGAAGAGGCAATTTCCTCCAATGAAGCGTGCTGTTCTTGGATTGCTGAAGCTACTTCTCTAGTAGCTTCTTGAGAGATCTTAGCTGTTGTATCAAGATCTTTTACCCCATCCACTATATTATTAGCACCTGCAGCCATCTGTTCCATAGCAGCTGAAATATCTTGATCTTCATGTGATAGTTCTTCAATACCCTTCAATATTTCCTTAAAAGAATCGCCTGTTTTTCTTACTGCTTGAATCCCTTCTTCAACTACTTGTTTTCCATTTTCCATGGATTCAACAGCATTAGTAGTCTCTTTTTGTATTTGTCTAATCAATTTTGCTATTTCCTCTGCTGCTTGGCCTGATTGTTCAGCTAACTTCCTTACCTCTTCAGCAACCACTGCAAATCCGCGGCCTTGTTCCCCTGCTCTAGCTGCCTCTATAGCAGCATTTAATGCCAAGAGATTAGTTTGGCTAGCAATACCCGTGATTACCTCTACTATTTTCCCTATCTCGGCTGAATGATTTTCTAATATATCTACTGCATGTGCTGTATTTTCAGTAGTAGATTTAATGTCATTAATCTTATTAACTACATTAATAACTTCCTGATTTCCCTTTTCTGCTGTATTAGCAGATTGCTCAGCATTATCAGCAACTAATTGAGTGTTAGCTGTTACTTGTTCTATACCTGCTGTCATTTGGACAATAGTACTGGATAATTCATTTACATGCTTCGCTGTTGTTTCTGTACCAACAGCAATTTCCTGAATTCTATTAGTAATTTGTTCAGAAGCTTGTGTAGCTTCTTCTGCTCCAGCACTAAGTTCTTGAGATGAAGCTGCCACCTGCGCTGAAAGTAGAGAAACCTGTTGGACCAACCCTCGTAAATTCTTGGTCATTATGTTAAAGTGTTTTTCCAACTGTCCTATCTCATCAAATGTGAAAACTTCCATTTCTTCCATAGAAAGATCTCCATTTGCTACTTGTTCTGCCTTCTTAACTAACTCTTTAACTGGATTGACGATAACAGAAGATATTTTTAAAGCTATTATAAGTCCTACTAATATGGAAATTGTGGCTAAAATAATAAGCCAGATAGCTGCAGAATGAGCAGTATTTACAGAATCAGCACATTCCTTATTGGCAAATTGCTCATTTATTTGGAAAAGGCTATCAACTATATCACCAATCTCTTCAACTAAGGGATGCGCCTCACCTATTAATGCTCTAGCTTTAACCAAGTCATTACCCTTTGAGGCAGCCACAATAGGTTGAATCTTTTCTGAGTATAAGTTCCAACTTTCAGAAAGCTTATTAGCTAATTGTTGGTCCTTTGAGTTAGATATATATTTTTGTTTATAAAGCGCTATGTTTTTATTAATAGAGTCAATTGTGTTATTTAAATCATTCTCAATAAGAGTTCGGGTTGATGAATCAGTAAATAAGACCAAATCTGAAACTAGCCTTGGAACAGATTCTAAATCTCCATGTAATTCTCCTACAATTTTAGTGGATGGTATTGAATCAACTTTAATGTTATTTGCTTTCTCTTCCATCTGATTAATTCTCATGTAAGATACTATACTGATTACTAGGGTTAGCAATAGAACTGCTAGAAAGCTAGACAAAATTTTTGTTTTGATATTCAAGTATATTCCTCCCTAAAATATTTTTATAGATATATTATCATCGAAAATTTAGTCATTTTACTATTAGGCACCTTATACAAACGATCATAGGTCCTTTTATATTAAAACCTACAGACTCCACTATCTTGCATGTCTTCAATTATCCTACCAATAGGTAAACCAATAAAAAAATAGTTCCTTCCTCCAAACTAGATGTAAAGCCCACCTTGCCTTGGAGGAAGTTCTCTCCTAGAAGTTTAATACTGTAAGTACCTAGTCCATGTCCCTCACTTTTAGTAGTAAAAAAGCGTTGGAATATTTATTGCTGGACATTTTGAGGAATATAACTTCAATTATGTACCCAAAATCTAGTAACTTCTTTACTTAAGGAGATAACCTGTTCAACAGTATTTGTTACACCACATTTTTTGCAAGTTTGACTAGTTCCACACCCTGATATTGCATTAGAAACGTGAATACAATTAAAGGCTTAACCAAGTTGTTTGCCTAGATAGAAAGTATATTTCCTGCTCCTAAAAGATCAATAATAGCTTTATTAGTGTAAACAATTTACCTATATTAACAATAATTACTAAAGAATTAATAGCATCTAACATCTTCCTAAGTAACACTTCTTTTTGAAAATAGTTAGATTACTTTCTAATACTTAGTGTTATAGCCCTATTTTCTAGTGTATATGTACCTTCAAATTCAATCATTACTTCACCTCCTAACCAACATCGCGCCTAATTCTTTCTAAATTAACTACTGAAAAATTAGTAAAAGTTATGCTATTAAACCTAGTTTTTTCATTACCTCTACTAGCTTTACTGTATCAATGGGTTTAGCAGCATATGCTTCGCAGCCAGTTTCAAAAGAATTATAAACATCCTGGGTTTCTGCTAAAGCCGTTGTCATAATAACCTTTACCCTTTGAAAATCTTCAATACCTCTCCGTTTTTCTAAGTCCCTAATTATTTTTAACGCTTTAATACCATCAACTTTTGGCATCATTATATCAAGACAAATTAAGTCATAAGGGTTACTTTCCTTTAAAGACATTAAATAAGCATCTAAGGCTTCAACACCGTCTACCGTTAAGTCACACTCTCCATATTGGGAAAGGAATTTAAATAGATACCTCCTACTGGCTGAATCATCTTCGGCTATTAATATTCTCATCTTAACTGCTCCTTTCTCCTAGTTGTTGTATACATAATCTAAATTCATTACCTATTTTTAAAGAATACTTTTTTGTTTCTTCCAAATTGCCCCGCCTTGCAGCTAGAGCAGTTTTAAAAGCTAAATCTTTGAGAGGATAGGCTTCAATTTCATTAGCTAATACCCTAATCTTCTGAGCCAGTTTTTCCATAATAGTTAAATCACTAGTATCTAAAGACAGTTCTAACTCTTTAATATTTCTTAAAATATCATCCAGTATTAATTCCTGATCCTCAATTAAACTTTTATTTTCTTGTTGATTAGCTATGAACACTTCTCCAGAATTACTAATCTTTATATTACTTATTGACTCGGCTGGATCTAATTCTATCTTTTTATCTAAAGCATTATTCATAGTATGAAATAGCACATCCATATCAATGGGCTTAGTAACGTAATCATCCATACCTGCTGAAATAAATTTTTCTCTATCACCTTTAAGAGCATAGGCAGTTAAAGCAATGATGGGTAAATGTTTTTTAGTGCCTTCTTCCTTGGACCTAATCCTTTTTACAGCTTCCATTCCATCCATTTCAGGCATTTGAATGTCCATTAAAACTAAACCATATTCATATTGCATTAACATCTGTAAAGCCTCTTTACCATTATTAACTCTATCCACACGGTATCCTTTTTGCTCAAGGATTTTTGTAATAACTAAACGATTGATATGATCGTCTTCCACTAAAAGTATCTGAACTGGTTTCCTTATTACCAAACTTTTACTAGGTAAATTTGTTACTGGGAGAACATGTTTACCTGGAGATAATCTTATAGTAAAGTAAAATTTGCTCCCTTTCCCTTTTATACTCTCCACCCACATCCTACCACCCATCATTTCTGTCAGCTGTTTAGATATGGCAAGGCCTAATCCAGTTCCTCCGAATTCCTTTGTATAAGAACCATCAACCTGACTAAAGCTTCTAAACAATTTTCCCATTTCTTCTGGAGCAATTCCAATCCCACTGTCTTCTACAGTAAAAATGAGTTCAATATAGTCACCAGTAATAACTTGCTCTTTAACAGATAGTTCTACCTTCCCTCTTTGCGTAAATTTAATGGCATTATTGATTAGATTATTGATAATCTGCTTTATTCTACTAGGGTCACCCTTTAGAAACTGTGGTACTATTGGGGAAATGCTATAGCTTAACTCAATTCCTTTTTTAGAAGCATCAGGAAGATGAACTTTAATAATTTCACCAATTAAATCATTAATACAAAAATTCACATTTTCAATTATTAGTTTTCCAGCCTCCATTTTAGAGAAATCTAAAATATCATTAATAATTTTAACCAGGGAGTCTGCACACATTTTAGCAGTTGTTAGATTATCCTTTTGTTCAAAAGTTAACCCTGTTGGCAAGGTTAAATCTATCATTCCTACAAGCCCATTTAGCGGCGTCCGGATTTCATGACTCATATTAGCTAAGAATTCACTTTTAGCTTTATTAGCAGACTCAGCAGCCTCCTTTGCCCTTTGTAATTCTTTTTCAAACAACTTTCTTTCAGTAATATCTGAGATGATTGCAGCTAAGTATCCTTTTTGTGGTTGAAAGAAAGAACTAGAATACCATCGTTTCAAATCTGGCAAATAATATTCATCCACTTTAATATTTTCCATATATAGGTCTTCCTCACTTAATCCTCCAATCAATTGGATAAAGTAATCTCTAAAATCCGGAAAAACTTGACTCCATTTCTGCCCTATAATTTCTTTAGATTGAAGATTAAACATTCTCTCAAAGGTTGAATTAACTTCCACAACGACAAAGTCAGTGATTAAATTATTTTTGTCAGTAATAATTTTTTGGTAGCTAAAAGCTTCTGTCATGTTCAGAAATAGTGATTGATATTTGCTTTGACTCTCATTGACTAAATTTTCTGATTTTTTTCTTTCTGTTATATCTCTAATAATGGAGAGCACTACTCTATTTCCATTGAGTGTAATCATATGAGAGTTAAATTCTACATCTATTAATGAATTATCCTTAGTCCGGCCTTTTCTTTCAAAAATCAAATAACCATTCTTCTGTAGCTTTTCTACTAACTGCCCTAACCTAGTAGGAGGTTCTTCCGGTTCTATAAAAAAGTCTTTCATTTTCATAAACTCTTCTCTGCTATAGCCCCAAACTTTACAGGCAGTTTCATTTACCTCAATGATCGAATCATATGTGCCATCTTCCCGAATTCCATGAACGATAATACTATCAGCAGATTTATGAAATAGTTGGCGAAATTTTTCTTCACTTTCTCTTAAAGATTCATCAACCTGCTTGCGTTCTGTAATATCCCTAATTATGCTTACTACTAATCTTTGATTACCAATCATCATACCCTTAGCACTTACTTCAACAGGAAAACAGCTTTTATCTTTCCTACAATGAATAGTTTCAAAAAAAGCACCAAATTGGTTCGCCTGTTCAAGTTCTACCCTAGTTAGCGGCCTAAGTTTCCTTAAGTCAAAAATAGTTAAATTCAATAATTCCTCCCGGGGATAACCATAAGTCTGAATAGCCATGTCATTAGCATCGACTATTTTTCCCTCCAAATTTATAAAGAGAATAATATCCCGGGCCTTTTTCAGTAAGACTTGATATCTAGCTGAGCCTTCTTCTGCTTCCTTTATAGCAGTAATATCTAGATTCATCCCAATATAACCTTCAAAATTACCCTTCGGATCATAAAGAGGTCTACCTATATTAAGAATCCAATTAATCTTCCCACTTTTCGTTACAAATCGCAATTCTATTTCAAAAGGTTCCCTTTTACTAAAACTCTCGCTATATACCTTATATGCTTTTTCTCTATCATCTGGATGAATAGCTTCCAACCAATTATGCCCTAAACCTTGCTCTAAATTTTTACCAGTGAAAGTAGTCCAGTTTTGGTTAACATAAGTACATTTCTTCTCTAAATCTGTCTTCCAGATAATAGCTGGAAAGTTCTCTAGTATTGTTAAATAAAAATCTCTGGACTTTAGTAGAGAGTTTTCTAAAGTTTTTCTCTCTGTTATATCTACTAAGGTAACCATTATACGTTTGATTCCTCTTATAGTTATTGGAGTTATACTAATTATGAAGTAGAGCTCCAGTTCTTGTCCATTTTTAATAAATCGTCTACTGAAATCAATTTTTTTAATAGGTTTATCCTTTACAAAAGATTCAGCTATTCCTTCGATTAATTTACATTTCTTACAGTCTTTTTTTCTGCAACAACAATCTTGATTTTCTGAGCACCACTGGCAACACAATACTTGGCCAATTCTTTTGCCAAGTATGTTAGATTTAGGTGAATCCATAATCTTTGCAGCAAAATCATTAATGTCATATACTATAGCTTTTTCATCTACAATTATCATTCCTACAGGAACAGAGTTTAAAATAGCCTTTAAGTTGTCTGATCCACTATTTAATTTTTTATTAGAGAATACTCTCCTCATTTTTCCTCACCTACAATCCATTTTTATAAGTTATAACATAAGCTGTCTTTTAAGCAAAAACTCTAAGTTAATAGAAATCAATTGAATAAAAGTATTAGAACCAGTTAAACTTTTTAAGAAGACATCCACTATATATGGATCAAGCTGCTTATTGCGATAATTTTTTAGCTGGTCTGAAATAGACTCGTAGGAAATGGAATGTTGACAAAAATCATTAAACATCATCTTATCAAGGAGATTAGCTGTAGCTAATATTCTTGCAGACAAGGGTATATCTGTTTTTTTCAGACCATGAGGATAACCTGTCCCATCCCAGTTCTCATGATGATAAAGAATTCCCTCTAGAATTCTTTGGTCTAGATTTATGGATTGTAATAGTTGATAAGCCAATGAAGAATGAAATCTAATATCAGTAACGCTATTGTTTTTCCATCTATCTACTCTAGGTAAAAACATCTTGCCTATATCATGTAGGATAGCTGATAATTCTATAATTTCTAAAATTTCATTATTTAGATTTAGTAATTCACCAATAAATCTAGCATAAGAAGCTACTCTTTCGGCATGGCTAGTTCCGGTTTCATACTTATTTTCTGCAATTCTTGCTAACGCCTTAATGTTTTCTAAATGATCTTCCTTGGATTGACTATACAAATTAGATTCCTTGATTGTAATAACAGTTTGAATTGCTAAAGACTTATAAGCATTGAGCTCATTCTCCATATTAAGATTAGTTATTACTTGCAAATTCAATGCCGGTTTTTTCCAACGCTCTTTCTGCTAACATGGTAATCGCCTCCTGTAGTTTCTAAATAGCCTATTTCAGTAATGTTTTAATCGCTAATTAATACTTGCCAAATTCATTATCACTCAAAGCTATTCTGACTTTTTTGCTAGATTTTCTATTGGACTCTATATTATCTTTGCTTTGATCATTCATCTTTTCTAAAACCTTTAGGATCTCTGGGCTCAGCCCATCAAACTTGTCTAGATGCATCCCATTCTTTTTCAGTTTAAATCTACTGACTAGATCTCTAAGGGATTCTGCCTGACTAGATAGTTCTTCACTGGCAGCAGCACTTTCTTCTGAGGTAGCAGAATTGGTTTGTACAACATCAGAAACTTGCAGTAATCCTTGGTTAATTTGACTAATTCCTAAAGACTGTTCATTTGAAGCAATAGCTATATCACTAACAATCTCAGCTACCTTTGCTATATCCTCAACAATTTGGCCCAAAGCCTTTGCTGTATCATAGGCTATCTTAGTTCCACCTCCTACTTTTATGATAGAGCTCTCTATTAAGGAAGTGGTTTCTTTAGCTGCATTAGCACTTCTTTCTGCTAAGTTTCTTACCTCCTCTGCCACTACCGCAAATCCTTTTCCATGTTGTCCAGCTCTAGCTGCTTCTACTGCTGCATTCAAAGCCAAAATATTAGTCTGGAAAGCTATTTCATCTATGACTTTAATTATTCTAGAAATATTAGCAGAAGAATCATTAATTTCTTCCATGGCTTTTAGCATATCCTGCATATAAGTATTTCCTTGCAAAGCATTTTCTTTGGTTATGGTACTTAATTGATTAGCTTCATTAGCATTATCAGCATTTTGCTTAGTTTGAGCAGAGATTTGTTCCAAGGAGGCTGTTAACTCCTCCACTGAACTGGCCTGTTCCGTAGCTCCTTGGGATAAATCCATACTAGAATCGGAGACTTGCCTTGAACCTGTAGCCACTTGTTCTGCGGCTGTACTAATACTGCTCATTACATTATTCATCCGCTCAGCCATTGTTCTAAACGCAGTAGCTAGGCTTCCAATTTCGTCTTTGCTATTAACTACAATATTGACATCTAAATCCCCCTCCGCAATTCCCTCCGCAGCTACCAATAACCTTTGTATTTGGTTACTGATTAATCGGGAAATAAAAATCCCAAACCCAATAGCTACAGTTACCGCAAGGATGATAATAACAATCACCATAACTACGGTTCTTTTGGTTAAATCATTATACTCTTGGGACCTTTGAGCTCCTGTGCTAGCTTTCGCATCAAAGAGACTATTAATTCTGTCATTAACAGCAGTCGCAGGAGCTATTCCTTGCGCACGAAATAAAGCCATGGCCTGGTCTTCATGGTTAGTTAAAGCTAAGTTTATTACCCTATCCCTTACTGAATTATATTGATTCAAAGCATCCTTAAGCTCATTAAAAATTCTCTTTCCCTTATCAGTTTGCATAGATTTTTCTGCCTTAGGTAGTAATGTATTTAATCTCTGGTCAAGGTCTTTAAGTTTGTTGACGTATTTCATTCTATCAATACTTCCTTGATCAATAAGTATGTCTCTTATCGTAGCCCTCATCTCATTAAAGGTAATTCCAATCTGTCCAATATCTCCTACTGCAACTCCAAAATTTAAGTATAAGTCTGAATAGTTTCTATCTACTTTTTGGATATTGGTAACCCCTATTAATCCTACAAGCCCTGCTAATATAGCTACTATAATAAAAGATGTTATCAACTTAGCACCCAATCTCATATTAGCAAACCATTTCATATTATTTATACCTCCTCATAGATAAATATAAAGTTATACTTGATCCATTGCGTTAGAAAATTAGAAATTTTCTGTAAAATAAACTTATACTTTCACCTACATCTTTCTCAGTTTTTTTACTTAAATCCGAATAATTAACTTCAATTTCCAAGAAAAATAGATTGACTAATAAGGACGTGTTACACCGTATGTGGAAGTTTAATATAGCACTTTAGTCCTATTAGCGATCACTTACTCGCTATATTTCTAGCTTATTAGGATTATACATGCAATTTCTATTCTTGTCAATATATGGTGTTAATTATATTTTTTCCCCTTAATTAAACATAAAATAGCTCTTCGCTATATTGTATGGATAAATAGGATTTCCCTGGGAAGAATGTAACCAATAAATGGTTACGGAGGTTAAGAAAAATGTTAGACTACCAA
>Ga0079098_1036475_pt1 | contig 9656 bp, 11 predicted proteins | sample ADurb_H2B_01_Slu_FD_74559 | JGI IMG/M metagenome (GOLD analysis project Ga0079098, IMG submission 74559) | Active sludge microbial communities from Illinois, USA, of municipal wastewater-treating anaerobic digesters - ADurb_H2B_01_SludgeMetaT... | ecosystem: Engineered > Bioreactor > Anaerobic >...
TCTTTTCCATTTGTCAACAGTAAAGGAAAAAATTAAGAGACCTACCGTATGATAGATCTCTTAATCTTTAAATTCTTTGAAAAATAATATCCTTGCTCCAGTTCTCATCATCTCTCTTAGGATAATCCGATCGGTAATGCCCCCCTCGGCTTTCTTCACGGATTAAAGCCCCTTCAGTTATCAGACTAGCTATCAGGCACATATTCATTATTTCTATATGTTCAGTAGTGCTAGCTTCACAACAAAAAAGTTGACTAATAAGATTCTGCCAAGTCCTTTTAGCCTTTGTTAGACCATCTTTAGAACGGCTAATTCCTACTTTTTGGGTCATAGTTTTTTGTAAAATTTCTTTTTCCTTCCGCCCAGTTGTCTTTAACCTATCTTGATAGTCAGAATAAGAAAAGTGTTTTTGGCCTAGATTCTTTAGGTAATCTTTTTGATAAAGTTCTTCTACCGCCTCTGCTACCCTAATACCAAAAACCAAACCTTCCAGCAAGGAGTTACTGGCCAGACGATTAGCACCATGGATACCAGTCCGGGCCACCTCACCACAAGCATAAAGCCTTTTTATGTTAGTTCTACCCCAGATATCCGTCTTAATCCCGCCCATCATATAATGAGCAGCTGGAGCCACTGGAATTTGATCCTTGAGAATATCTATCCCGTATTTAGCACATTCTTTACGAATATTCGGAAACCTTTCCTGAACTAACTGGGGATCTAAATGCTTTAAATCTAAAAAAACACTTTTGCTATTTGTTTTCTCCATTTGAGCCATAATAGCCCGGGAAACTATATCTCGGGGTGCTAATTCCGCTAAAGGATGATACTCAGGCATAAAACGATAACCATTTCTGTCTCTTAAATATGCCCCTTCTCCCCGCACCGCCTCACTGATTAACATATGAGGGGCACCAGGATAGCAAAAAGCAGTAGGATGAAATTGCACAAATTCCATATCGGAAAGCTGAGCTCCGGCCCGATAGGCTATAGCCATTCCATCTCCTGTAGCTACCTCTGGATTAGTAGTCACCTGATAAAGCTGTCCTACCCCCCCGGTGGCTAAAATAGTAGCCTGGGCTAAAAATATTTTAGCTTTGCCCTGCTGAGTCAAAGCTAAAATACCATAACAAGTATTATCTTCTGTTAATAAATCTACAGCCAGAGTATCTTCCTCTACCTTAATCTGAGGATTTCCCCTTACCTTAGCGCTTAAAGCCCGCATAATTTCCCGTCCTGAAGCATCACCTTCAGCATGGAGGATTCTTCTTTTGCTATGAGCCCCTTCTTTGGTCAAGGCCAGTTTTCCGTCCCAACGGTCGAAGTTTACTCCTAAAGAAATTAAATCCTCAATGCCTTCCGGACCTTCTTCTACTAATACCTTAACTGCCTCTTCCTGACAGTGTCCCGCTCCAGCCATTAGGGTATCCTCTAAATGGAGTTTAGGAGAATCATCAGCTCCCACCGCCGCTGCAATGCCGCCTTGGGCATAGACAGTGTTAGTCTCCAGTAAGTTCTTCTTAGTTATTAGAGTCACTTGTCCACCCTCGCTGGCCCTTAAAGCAGCTAATAGACCTGCAATACCACTACCAACAACTAGAAAATCAGTTTTCTCTGTCACCAAATTAGCCGAGTCAAAATTCATTAGATATCTTCTAAGCATTAACTTCCCCACCTATTAGCTTAAGGCCAACATACGGTCTAGGGCTGCCTCCGCTTTTTTTCTGACATCCTCCGGTACAGTAATTTGAGGTGCCATATTTTCTAAAGCAGCTGCTAACTTCTTTAGAGTAGTTAATTTCATATTCGGACAGAGGGGTTTTTTCTCTGGGAAGTAAAACTTCTTCTCCGGAGCTTCCTTTTCTAAACGATTAATTAAATCATACTCAGTACAAACAATAAACTCTTTGGCATCTAAGTCTTGTGCGGCTTTAATAATACCGGTAGTGCTTTGAACATAATCCCCTAAAGCAATAATGTCTTTAGGACATTCAGGATGAACTAATATTTTAGCTTGAGGATGCTTTCCTTTAAGGGCTAAGACATGATCTACTTCTATCTGTTCATGGGTAGGACAGTAGCCTGCCCAGAGGATAATCTCTTTTTCTGGTAACTGCGACTGGACATAAGCACCTAAATTGCGATCAGGAGAAAAAATAATTTTCTTTTGAGGTAACGATGCTACTATTTTTACTGCATTAGCGGAAGTACAACAAACGTCAGTTTCTGCCTTTACCGCTGCTGAAGAGTTAATATAAGTTACTACTGCTGCCCCAGGATGTTTTTCTTTTAATGCCCTTAGCCCTTCTGCAGTAACCATATCAGCCATGGGACAACCAGCTTTCTCTTCTGGTAAAATTACCTTCTTCTGAGGAGAAAGAATTGCTGCACTTTCAGCCATAAAATGCACCCCACAGAATACAATAACCTCAGCATCAGTCTCGGCAGCTTGACGACTTAAAGCTAGAGAATCATCTACATAGTCGGCAATTTCTTGGATCTCTTTTCTCTGGTAGTTATGGGCTAAAATTACTGCCTTGCGTTCTTTCCGGAAATGGTTAATCTTTTCTATTAACAATTCCTTGCTCTCTTTTTCTGCCACTATTCAGTACCTCCAATAAAATTTCTGCTAATGAGTAACAGCCATATTATTTTCTAATTATTCTAATTTTTATTTTAACTGCTAGTCCTAGTCTAGTCAACCATATTAGCCAATTATTAATCTATTAACCTCTTATTTCCATTATCAATACAAACTACTGTATTATCTATTAGACGGGTCTTACCCATGTAGACAGCTAACGCTAGAAGAGCTTCTCCTGAAGGGGGTAGTTCCTCAGCTTCCTCTAATTCTTTACCAATGCAGATAGCTATATAATCTATCTTTGCCAATCTTTCTTCTTTTATAACTTCTTCCATATTTTTTTTAATAATACTAGTTTTTCTTTCCCCTTGGAGAATTAAATTCTCTCCTATCCTTAAAGCCTTAGAAAGTACTAGAGCCCCTTTTCTTTCCTCCTGGGATAAATAGGAGTTGCGGGAACTTAGAGCCAAACCGTCTGCTTCCCGGACAATAGGTACAACTTCAATGGATAAAGGCATATTCAAGTCCTCTACCATAGTTTTAATTACCGCCACTTGTTGGGCATCTTTCTGACCGAAAAAGGCCTTATCCGGCTGGACTAAGTTAAAAAGCTTTGTTACCACAGTACAGACTCCAAGAAAATGACCGGGACGGGAAGCGCCGCAGAGTTTTTCCGTAATGCCCTTTACCTCCACCGTTGTTTTAAATCCCCGGGGATACATTTCCTGAACACTAGGGGCAAAGATAACATCTGCCCCTTCTTTTTCCGCACCTCGGCTATCTCTAGTTAAATCTCTAGGATATTCTTCATAGTCTTCCCCTTGACCAAATTGCAAAGGATTAACAAAAATACTAACTACTACTTGATTACAATTTTTTTTAGCTTCTCTCAATAAGCTAAAATGTCCTTCATGAAGCCAGCCCATGGTAGGGACTAAACCAATGGTTCTTCCTGCTTGTTTAGTCTCAATTACCCATTCCTTTAATTCAGCAATGGTTCTGATAACTTTCATTATTGTTCCCTCTTCCCTATAATTTAGCTATATCTTCTGGACTTAAGTCAAAACTATGTTCTTTAGCAGGGAATAGACCTTGCCTTACTTCATCCCGATAAGAAAGCATAGATTGTTTAATGTTTTTATGTAACTGGCTATATTGTTTCACAAAACTAGGAGTAAACTTTTCAAACAACCCTAACATATCATTATTAACCAAGACCTGCCCATCACAGTAAGGCCCAGCACCAATGCCGATGGTAGGAATAGAAAGCTCTTCACTAATTTTCTTTCCTAAGGAAGTAGGGACTGCCTCTAGAACAACACCATAAGCTCCGGCTTGCTCTAAAATCTTAGCATCTTCTAAGAGCCGTTGAGCCGCTTCCACACTCTTACCTTGAGCCTTAAAACCACCAAATTGATTAACCATTTGCGGAGTCAAGCCTAAATGTCCCATAACAGGAATACCAGCCTGAACGATAAAAGCCACAGTTTCTGCCACTTCTCTACCGCCCTCTAGTTTAATAGTGGGGGCCCCTGCTTCCTTAACCAATCTTCCGGCATTTTTTAAGGCTTCTTCCTTACTGACCTGATAAGACATAAAAGGCATATCCGCTACTACTAAAGCATTGGTTACTCCTCTCATTACCACCTTAGTATGATGAATCATTTCTTCCATAGTTACTGGTAAAGTACTGTCATAACCCAGTACTACCATGCCTAAAGAGTCTCCTACCAAAATAGTTTCTATCCCTACATCATCCACCATTTTAGCAGTGGGATAGTCATAGGCAGTAAGCATACTGATTTTTTCCCCTCTTTTTTTCATCTCTTTTAAAGTACTAATAGTGATTTTAGCCATTTTCAATCATTCCTTCCTGAAAAATATTTTTTATTGCTTTAGCTTTTTCTTCTTTTAAGGTTCCCTTAGCCAGACCTACCTGAAGGGTATAAAGACCTAAGGCAATGTAAAGCTCCTTTAACTCCGGTGCCTTTTGGTTGAAGGATTTTAGATGTTCGGAGATGGTGACACTATCCCCCCGGGCTATAGGACCGGTTAAGGCTTCTGGAGTACCTAAGGATTCCAGATTGCTGACAGTACCTTTTACTAAAGGCATTAGAGCCTGTAAAGCCTTATCCTTGGGTATGCCTATCCTTTGATATAAAAGGGCTGCCATATCCAAAAGAGCCACCAAATAGTTACAAGCCACACACGCCCCAGCGTGGTAGAGGGCTTTCTCCTCCTGGGTAATAAAAAACAGTTCTCCTCCTAAATCTGCTACTATTCTTTCTACCCAGGGCAAAACTTCTTTATCCCCCTGAGCCGCAAAAAATGAACCCGGTAAATTGTTTAGTGCGGTTTCCACGCTGGCAAAGGTCTGCAGTGGATGTAGAGAAAAAATATAAGCTCCTTTCTCTTTCAAGGGCTGTAGGACTTCTGCTGGCAAAGCCCCGCTGCAGTGAAAAAAGTAGTCTCCTTTTTTAGCTGCCGGAGCTAACTCCTGAGCTAAAGACTGCAGATGACCATCCGGAGTAGTGAGAAAGAAACATTCGGCTTTAGAAAGCAGCTCTAAATTACTGCTAAAAGCAGCAGTCCCTAAAAATTCCCCTGCCTCTTCTGCCCTTTCCCAATGCTTGGCGGTAACTCCTACCAAAGGATAACCTTTTTTCTGCAAGAGATAGCCTAGAGCAGTTCCCACTTTACCGGCACCAATAATGGCTATCTTTTTCATTTCCCCCCCTCCTTTCTTGGCCTAAAAAATAAAAATGCCTCCCTGACTTTTGTCAAGAAGGCATAATAAACCTATTCACGTTGCTGGCCTTCCGTCTCGGTCTGGTGAGATCCAAGCGGTTTATGTAATAATATTTACTTGGAGAAAATTTTTAGTGCAGGTTCTCTAAAGAATCCCGCCTTTAAGAAAATTATAGCGCAAAAGAAAGTCTGCGTCTACTCTTTAGGTTGATAAACTTTTACAGTTTCCGGTTCTGCTAAATTTTCTAACATCTCTTCAATGGTTTGTCCATAATAAGGGTGAATTAAGTCTGGGGCAATCTCCGCCAAAGGCTGTAGAACAAAAGCTCTTTCTTGAATCCTTGGATGAGGAACCTCCAGATTTTCTTCTACTATGAGCTCCTGACCATAAAAAAGAATATCTACATCCAAGGTCCGAGGACCCCAACGGATGGTTCTTACCCTACCCAGCTCTTTCTCAACCTCGGCCACCACTCCTAATAATTCTTGAGGACTAAGATTAGTAGCAATCTCTGCTACTGCATTCAAAAACCAGTCTTGATCCTCATAGCCTACCGGTTCTGTTTCATAAAAGGAGGATACCTTTACTAAGTCAATGCCGGAGCAATTTTTAAGAAATTCTAAGCCTTGAACTAAATTTTCCTGACGGTTACCCATATTAGAGCCTAAACTTAAATAAGCAGTGACCAAATCTAACGCCCCCTGACAATCTGAATAGCTGCATAGTCCAGAACACCAGCAATAGGAACTTCTGGCTTTTTAATTAACACCTTTACTTGGGTAACAATAGAAGCATAGTCTAATATTTGTTGGGCTATTTTCTCCCCTACTGTCTCAATTAAATCATACTTTGCTTCGGTGATAACCTTTTTTACTATTTCATAGACCTCTCCATAATGAACAGTCAAAGTCAAATCATCACTAATTCCTGCGGGTTGTAAGTTAACATCCATTTCTACATCTACAATGAAGCGCTGCCCTAGTTCCTTTTCTGCAGCAAAAGCTCCATGGTAAGCATAAAAAACCATTTCCTTTAAAAATATTTTATCTTGGCCCATTTTATCTCACCAAAGCATCGGTCATCCGAGCTACCCTAACCATTTCTTTGACATCATGAATACGAATAATATCTGCCGCTCCTTTAGCAATACCTAAGGTTACAGTGGCAGCCGTACCTTCCACCCGCTCATTAGTAGGTAAATCTAGAGTTTTACCCACAATAGATTTTCTTGATGTGCCCAAGAGAACAGGATAACCCAGGGTTCTAAATTCCTCTAAATGTCTCATTGTTTCTATATTCTGAGCTAAATCCTTACCAAAACCAATACCAGGATCAATAATAATATTCTGGTCGGGAACTCCCCCTTCTTTGGCTATAGCTATACTCTTTCTCAAAGAAGCTAGGATTTCATCCATTAGGGAATCATAGTTAGTATCATGTTTATTATGCATCAAAATAAGAGGGGCATTATATTCAGCAGCCACTTTAGCTATCTCTGGATCATCTAGGCAACCCCAAATATCATTAATGATATCTACCCCAATCTCCAAAGCTGCTTTCGCCACTCCTGACTTATAAGTATCCACTGAAATAGGAACATTAATTTCTTTAATTAAAGCCTCTAAAACAGGGGCTATTCTTTCTATTTCCTCCTGATCTGAAATTCTTTGATAGCCAGGACGAGTAGATTCTCCTCCTACATCAATAATATCCGCCCCCTGTTCCACCATTTCCCGGGCATGGAACAAGGCTCTATCTAAATCATTAAAATTGCCCCCATCAGTAAAAGAATCTGGGGTAACGTTTAAAATCCCCATAATATAAGTTCTACTGCCCCAGTGGAATGTACCTCTTTTACAAACAGTTTCCTTTTTCATCTCCCTAGTAGTATTAGCTAAAATAGTTTCTATCTCTTCTGCTAATCCCTTAAGGCCAAAAGGCTGCATTTTCAGTTTTTTTACCACTTCTTTATACTGCTTTAGGGTAGCCATCATTAAGATATCACTGCTAGCAGCAGAGCAGTTAAGAACTCCTCTAGTAGTCACGGCATCGCCGCCCTTAGCCAATAGTTCTTGTTTAATGATAGTGGCAGCCTCTGGTCTTAGTCCTTGAACTTTAATCACTTTATGTAAGGACTTAACAGCCATTAATGCTAGACCAGTCTCATCAGGACCAATCTGAGCTATTTCTTTCTTGGCGTCTTCCAGACTGGCAAACTGCATTACTCTAGTGTTAAATTTACTCATGATTTCCCCCCCTTAGTAGACTAGATAACAATGGGCCGTTTCCATTTCCTCTGATTTATAACATTCATCTTGGGCTTGGCAGAAACGGCAAAGGCGGGCTAACTTATCCGCTTTTTTCAAGTAAATACCTAAAACGGTCTTGGGATTGCTAGCTGTTCTATGTTCCTCAATGGCTTGGCAAATCAAGGAAGTCTCTTCTGCAGAAAAATTTGCTGCTAGCAAGAGAGCCCTAGCCAGTACTGCACTGACTAGAGCATGATCTTCTCCTGTTTCATATTGTTTCCATTTACCAAGGTCATGGCAAAGGGCAGCAGCATAAACTAACTCTTTAACCTGCTCCAAAGAACCAGCCTCTTCAATTAGCTTGTCCTTCTCTTTTCCCTCTAATACCAAAATGTAAGTTAGACGAGCTACATCTAAAAAATGTTGCCAATCATGAATACAAAATTTTCTATCCTTTTCTTTTTCCTGATTTTTATTTAAATACTGCTGGTAAAGGGGTAAGGATAACAACTTCTCTATCCGTTCCATAGCCTTATTTTTCTCTAATTAAAGAGAAAGCCTCAGCTCGGGTAGCCTTGTTTTCCCGGAAAATACCCCTTACTGCGGAAGTTAAAGTTCTAGATCCTGGTTTTTTTACTCCTCGCATAGTCATACACATATGCTCTGCTTCTAAAACTACGATAACCCCTTTAGCATCTAATACTTCCATAATAGTGTCTGCCACCTGACTAGTTAACCGTTCTTGTAGTTGTGGTCTTTTAGCAATAATATCTACTACTCTAGCTAATTTACTCAAGCCAGTCACTTTTCCTCCCCGAGGAATATAAGCCACATGGGCTTTACCAAAGAAAGGTACAAAATGATGTTCGCAAAGGGAGTAAACAGGAATATCTTTAACTAAGATCATCTCATCATGATCTTCACTGAAAGTTACAGTTAAAGGTTGTCTAGGGTCTTGATGTAATCCACTAAGAATCTCAGCATACATCCGGGCTACCCGGGATGGAGTATCCTTAAGACCTTCTCTATCAGGATCTTCACCGATGGCTTCTAGAATCATCCGAAAAGCAGTTTCTATTTTTTTGTGATCAAACTCTTTATTTTGCATAATTGCAAGACCTTCCTTTCTCCTGAGCCACTATCCCTTAAAAGCTAGTTGGCAGTTATTACTATTATATAACATTAATTTTTCTCCTTGCAAGCCCTATTTTCAATATATTCTTACAATTAGAATAATCATTTATAAACTAGTTGACACCCCGTACCTTACAGCGGGCCAAATTAATACTACTTATCTCCTCTGTATAGGATTGTAAAATATCCTTAGCAAATCCCTCTATATCTTCTATTCCTAGTTCCTGTAAACCAATGGTGGGGACAGGTGTATTATCACTAATAATATTTAGCCCCAAGTGAATTAATGTAGAAACAGGGGATAAAGTGGCAATAGAAACCGACAGTTTCCTTTCCTGCCAGTAAAGGTCATCACCTTTTCTAATTAGTTTTAAATCTCTGTATTGCTTCTCTAATTCTTCTTTAATGATAGCTACCAAAAGCCTTTGTCTGGTTACTGTTTTCTCTAAATCCAAATCAAAATGCTCTACAATAAAATGCAGCATTTTTTCGCTATAGATATGGGCCTCTTCCTTAACATCTGCTAAATCCACCATTTCCGTTAAAGCCACATGACAAGGGCCCTGAAAAGCTACAATGCTATCCCCTTGCAAATCATGATGACGGAAAGCCCAAAGAGAAGCCAACTGGGTTCCATCATATTTTAAGATTCCTTCCAGTAATTTATTACCCATTCCTCTCAATCCAGAGTTCCCCTTTCTTATATATACTATAAACTGTTAACAATTAATTTATCCTTAGAAGTGAAAAAAAATAAGGCTCTATGCAGAGCCTTAAGTCTTTCTTCTTATAGAATTCTTCTGGCTCCTAGATATTTTCCTACCCAATAGGAATTATTTAGGTTGCCTATGGCTATACCTCGGCTAGCAGAGGCATGAATGAAATTATCATCACCCATATAAATGCCTACATGACTGACCCCGTATGATGTGTTAAAAAA
>Ga0079098_1002015_pt1 | contig 9574 bp, 10 predicted proteins | sample ADurb_H2B_01_Slu_FD_74559 | JGI IMG/M metagenome (GOLD analysis project Ga0079098, IMG submission 74559) | Active sludge microbial communities from Illinois, USA, of municipal wastewater-treating anaerobic digesters - ADurb_H2B_01_SludgeMetaT... | ecosystem: Engineered > Bioreactor > Anaerobic >...
GGCAACAATAATGGATGCTAATACAAGACAAATAACAACAAAAATCGCCTTGGCAATTGGGATTATCCTGGTCATCCTGTTATTTTTGTTTCCTGGGGTCACAACCCCGGTTGCGGGTCAGTTTCCGACGCTTGAGATTCCCACTGTCACCGGCACGCCCAGGGGTTTGTGGGTGCGGGCTATTGGAGAAGCATCAGTCCCTCTGAATGTGCGCAGCGGTCCAAGCCCGACCTCTGCTCAGGTGGGTGTGTTCCTGGTCGGGCAGGAAGCCAAGGCTTTTGGATACTACGGCAGTTATGTTCAGATCGAGTATGCTGGAGCACCGGGCGACAGGGGCTGGGTGGTTCTGGACCGCGTCGAGGTTTTTGGGGGTACCTTGCCGATGCTGCAAGCTCCGCCAACCGAGACTCCCTCGATCACGAAAACCATCGACCCAACTCTTGCAGCGCAGTTTATCATCACTGCCCAGCCATCCCGGCTGCCGACCTTTACCGAGCCGCCAGCTTTGTTGATTCCGACGTTTCAAGCAGAAACAGGAGCCACTGCAACGGGAGGCATCCCGATCGGGTATGTGATTGTCACCCTTGCAGGTCTTGGTTTGTTTCTATCGCTGATCGCCATCCTGCGGCGAGGGTAAACCGTTATTCTGTTTTAGCGGTTGTATATTTTGAGATCCGCTTAACGGTTTTTACGAAAGAAAGCGCGTCAACCAAGGCTGGCAGTTGTTCTTCCATTGCCTGGTAACCTTCATCGAAAAGTTCAGTTGCATCAACCTTTTGCAGCGTTCCATAATGACCGACAAGCGGTCTGACCACCACGTCTGGCTTAGTTACTTCAATGTCCAATTCGGACAGCCGGTCCGAACCGAGCTCAACGCCAGCATTCATATACTTCAGGGACTCGCCGATCCTTGTTCTGGTCAACCTGTCAACAATTGCTTCAGGAATCTGGTCGATAACGAATGTATTAATCTGCATTGGAGAAAAGTCGGCTGGCTTGGTATGAAGTGGCACTGCAATTACTGGGACAGAGGAGTTCAGTGCTCGAGCTGGTCTGACTGGGACTGGATCCAGAACACCGCCATCCACCAGCACATCCTCCCCCCTGCTTGGGAAAACGCCAGGGATGGCGATGGTCGCCAGGACCGCCTTCGTGACATCGCCTTCAGTGATGACAACTTCCTTGCCGGTTTTGAGGCTAACTGCGGTCACTGAAAACTTGATAGGAAGGTCTTTGAAGGTTTTATCGTCAATGAATTTTGCCAGCACGCGTTCTATCCCGGTGGTTCCAATCAACGAGGGGGGATCTGAAGAATTGCGGCGAAAATTAGGGCTCTTGAAAAATTCGATAACTGTTGCAAGGATTTCCCTTGAAGGAACTTGGGCAGCCAGGGGGGCTCCAAACAAACCGCCAGCGCTTGTTCCAGCGATCCCGACGATTTCATATTCATTGTCCAGGAGACATTGAACTACTCCAAGGTGGGCAATACCCCTTACCCCGCCGCCGCCTAATGCCAATACAATATTCTTTGCCATTTTCCGTCCTTTATCAAGCCTGAAATATACCACGATGGCAATATATCTTCCAGAGAGCGTTTGTTTTTTTGGTTCTCGTTTTCGCTATTAGGAATTGTGGGGAGATCGCGTTGGTGGGTGATAGCAGACCAAATTACCAAAGCTCATCAGGAAATTGAGCCGAAAAATGAATTCTGGAAAAACACCAATTTTGTTGCTAATAAGTTATAATTGACCGCGAGGTTGAAGGAGAAGAAGATGGAAGACCTTAGTGCCGTTGAAGCAATACCATGCGGTACCAGTGATCACTGGTACGCTTTGCGCTGCAAGTCGAACATGGAATTCATCGTCAACGATCAACTGAAAGCCAAGCTCATCCCCAATTACCTGCCGGTCTATGCGGTCAAGCCGGTCAACTCTCGCTCCCATGCAATCAAACCTTACTTTCCGGGTTATCTCTTCGTGAATGACGAGCCGGAACAGCTCTACGCACAGAAGGTATTTCTGATGCGGGGTGTGATCGGGCTGGTCAATTTTGATGGTGTCCCCGCAACCATTCACCCCAAACTGATCGACGCGGTTCGCCGCCAGACCCAACAGCTCAATCTTGAACAAAAGCAAGCGCGTTCCGGGTTTAAGCCGGGCGACGCGGTCCTGGTGGAAGACAGCATTATCGGGCAGTTTGAGGGCATTTTTGAAAAATGCGTCAATGGCAGGGAACGGGTATCAGTACTGTTAAAAATGATGCAAGGTGGTATGATGCGTCTGGAACTTCCGGTAGAGAAGGTGCGCCGGAAGCCGATGAAAAACGGCTGAAAAGCTAAAAAAAAGGGGGTAGATGAATATAGTAACGCCCTGTCCGAGATGAAAAGCATGTCGGAAGGGCGGAGGCGTATATTAAACCGGGAATAAATCAGTGTTTTTACGATGACAACCCATTGACACCATGCGAAAACGACACCTGATCCTTTGCTTTTGCCTGTTGCTGGCGTTGCTGCCAAGCGCGTGCATCGTGCAAACGACGCTACCGTCTGACGGCTCGACACCCATGGCATTGACGCCTGGCACGCTGGTGACCATCAACCCGGAATTTTACGAGTTGATCCAGTCTCTTCCGACCGAGCTGGCAGAGGATGCAGGCGACGCGCCGATCCTCATTACGCCCGCCGCCCTGCAGACTGAGAGCGACTCTGAGGCAACCGAAAGTACACCAACAATCTCACCAACCCCGCAAACGGAAGTTTGCGGCAGGTCGGACGCCCTCACGCTGCTGATCCTTGGCATTGATGAGAACGCACAGGCAGATGCTATTCGGCTGGCAAGGATCGACTTTTCAAAGCCTGAAATCAACCTGGTCGCCATTCCACGCGACTTTTTCGTATCCGTCGTCGGTTTTGAGAAGTATGGCATCGAAAAAGGACGGATCAACGCCACTTTTGGCTACGGAGAGTACTTTTTGGGGGCTGGTAATGGGGCTAAGTCGCTGGCTGAAAACCTGGCTTACAATTTCGGCGTGGAAGTTGATCACGAATTTGTGCTGCATCTTGCTGAAATTTCCGGTTATATTGACGCTATTGGCGGAGTGCAAGTGACGCTCGATGCGCCGGTTTCGGATGCCCAAAACTACTTTCCGGCTGGAGTCAACCAATTCGATGGTGAGCGCGCGGTGGCGTTTATGCGCATCAGGGAGTACGACAGCGACTTCAGGCGCATCGATCGCCAAACGATGGTGCTGAAAGCTCTGTTTGACAAAGTTCGTAGTGGATTGCTCCCTGCCAAGGCCTTCAACCTGATCGTCGCCCTGCTCAAGGACGACACCACGCAGAGCGATCTGACCCTGAGCGGTCTGCAGAGTTTTTATTGCCTTTCACAGCAAATTGACAAGCAAGACATTCACGTGCGCGAGATCGCTGGTGAGATGTTCCACACCTATATCACGCCAGGCGGCGGATGGGTGCTCATCCCCCACGCGGAGGTGCCGGACTTCATCCGCGGAACGCTGACCAATAGCCCGCAGTAAGCGATCTCATTCGTACAAGACTAAAATGCAATAAACCTGATAAGGAAAATGTGAAAGATACACAACCAATTACTATTAACGGAGCAAATCCGCAACCACCAGAGAAGAAGAAACGCACCAGTGGTTGGAGGATTTTTCTCTATGTTCTTCTGGGGCTTGCTGTTCTGCTCGCCTTCCTTTACCTCGTTTGGGTAGGACCCGCTTTGCGCAAGCCGCTTTCCGAGCCATTGAGCTTGCCAACGATGGTCGTTGGTCCAGCGGAGGGGGAGGAAGCCGCGGTAGTCGTGCCGCCTTCCAACCTCGAGAAGATGCCCGCTTTCGTTGAACCGACGCCGGCACCGGGCAAGAAACCGGTCTGCGGGGATGAGGCGGCATGGAACGTTTTGCTTGTTGGCATCGATTACAGCGATCCCCAATATACCTATGGGTTGGCGGATGTGATCCGCGTTTTGCGGGTGGACTTTGTGGATATGAAGGTGAACATGGTGGCTCTGCCGCGCGACCTGCTGGTGGAAGCGCCAGAAGGACGCTTCACCGAGCAAAACCCGATGAAAATCAACCAGGCTTACCTGTTTGGCACCCCAGGGTGGGGTGGGTACCTGGGCGATGGCATTGGCGCGAATTCGCTGGCGGAGGTTATCCGCTACAACTTCGGCATCACTCCCCAGCACTATGCGGTGGTCAACTTTGATACTGTCATCGAATTTATCGACGCGATTGGCGGGGTGGAAGTGAACCTGCCGCAGGGAGTTAGCGATCCCAACCCAGAACTGGGTTCCTTCCCGGCGGGACCGCAAATCCTGAGCGGCGAGCGCGCGCTGGCGTTGATGCGCATCCGCACAAATTACTCTGACGCCTTCCGCGTCAGTAATCAGACCCTGGTGATGAGGGGAATCCTGAACAAACTCATGCAGCCCGAATCGCTGGTGAAGGTGCCATCTTTGCTAAACCAGTTCAGCGAAGCCTTTCTGACCGATCTCTCCATCGACCAAATTGCCAGTCTTGGCACGTGTTTTTTACGCAACTTTGAACTGGACAACCTGCATGCAGCCCAGATCCCCCTCGATTTGCTGACGGTTGATTATGCCTTCATTCCGTCTCTGGATAGCACCGCTTACACCTACCGCTGGGATCAACGCACTGTCGACTGGATCCATCAAAACCTTCTGATTCAATGACATGCGTCCCCTACATAGAGCGCGTCTTTGCAGCAGGGTAGTAAGCCGAACAATCAATGCGAATATCATAAGCGCTCAGAGCACAAACCCTGGTCAATCAGCTATGAGCTATCTCCCATGAAATATTCTGAATTCTCCCAACTCACAAAGTCAGACCTCTTTCGCTACTCCGGAAGCGCGGCGCTAAAAGATCACTTCTACCACTATCTGCTCTCCCCCGGATACCGCTACACGTGGTGGATGCGGTTTTGCGCCTATACCCATGCCCACCCATTCTGGCGCATCCTTTTCCCGTTTGCCTGGCTGGTTTATTACCGCCTCCAAATCAAATTTGGCATCGCCATTTCCTTCAAAGCCAAAATCGGACCGGGTCTTTACATCGGTCATCACGGTGGCATTGTGACCAATGAAGAAATGCAGATTGGTAAAAATTGCAACCTCTCCCATAATGTCACCATCGGTGTCAGCCGGCGGGGAGAACGCGCGGGTGTGCCGGTGATTGGTGATAACGTCTACATCGGTCCTGGCGCAAAAATCTTTGGGAGGATCACAATAGGCAACAACGCCGCCATCGGTGCCAACTGCGTCGTCACCAAGGATGTCCCCGAAAACGCCGTGGTTGTGGGAATACCAGAAAAGGTAATTTCCTATGAAGGCTCAACTGGATATATCAACAAGACTAATTACACTACTCAATAAAAATAACAAGTGAATTGCTGCAAAAATGGAAAATTCTGTAAACCAATCACAAGACCTTGAACAAGAGCAGTGGGATCTCATTATCACCCCACGCAAAAAGTGGTACGACCTGCTTCTTCTGATTGTACTGGTGATCTCCGTGATCGGAATTGCCGCACGGATCATCCCGGGCTTTTATAACCGACCGTTCGCAGATGATTTTTGCACAGCTGCATCCGTGCGCTCACAACCATTCGGACAGTACTTTGTAAACGAATATAATGGCTGGACTGGGCGTTACAGCTATATTCTTATCACAGGCCTTACCACTTTGGAAGGTACAGAATTACTTACTATTTTACCTAGCTTATTGGTCCTGGGTTGGTTCCTCGCTCTCGTTTGGTGCCTGCTTCCCCTGATAAAAAATGCCCGAATCTCTTCCCCTGTGTTGACCGCAATCGCAGCCACGAGCCTGTTCCTCTGCTTCATCTTAAACACTTTGCCAAAATTCTTCGAATCATCCATTTGGGTGATTGGTAGTATCAATTATGAGCTTCCTATGATATTACTTACAGTTCAGGTGGGGTTATTCCTCCGATCCTGGTTTTCAGAACGGTCTGTGCCATTTGGTTTGGTCATACTGCTGAGTTTTCTTTCAGGTGGGTTTTCGGAAATCTTCGGCTTAATTCAAATCACACTTTTTGGGCTCGTAATTCTTTATCTGATTTTGACTAAACAATCGTCCGACCGTAAGAAATTCACGTCCAGTCTCTTAGCTGGTCTTTTCACAGCCATCATTTCCTTCATTATTGTCTATGTAGCTCCAGGGAATGCTGTGCGCCAGGCTGCTTCGCACCACCCTAATCCGACTCCTTTCGTCCAGCTCCCTTGGCAGCTTCTCTATGGAACCTTGGTGGAAGGCTACATATTTTTGATTCACGCGCGCTTCTGGCTTTTACCAATATTCCTTTTGCCATTTGCTCTTGGTCTGACCGGTCTCCCAGTAGCCGAGCCCACGGTGAGAATTTGGCAATCAGAATCTAAAAATCCAAAAAAATATCTTCAGAGTGTTCTTCTCATTTCAGGATTAACACTTTTTCTAGCGTTCACAGCAGCCTTGCCTTCTGCATACATCCAGGCAGAACCACCTGTTTCGCGCGCGATGATTTTGGTTTTTCCGTTTTTCATTTTGGCTATCTACGTAGTTTTGTTCAAAACCGGAAGCTATGTTTCAAGTAGAAACAAAATCATTAATGTCAGAGCTCGTCGTATCGTGCTCTACGTTGCCTTGTCAGCTTTGGTTTTCTGCACATTGATAGGTGTTTGGCAATTTTCCCTTATCTTACCCATTCAAAAGGATTACGCATACAACTGGGACGCCCGCGACCGGGAATTAAAGTCTTTTGCCGTCGAGGGAGTTGAGCAAGTGCAGACAAACGCACTTAAAAATGCTTATGGCTACACAGACCTGGATGTTAATCCAAAAAACTGGGTCAACCGCTGCGTTGCCAACTATTACAGTCTGCAGTCTATTAAATCCACCGGAGAAATTCTCCCCTAAAACCAGGAAAACACACATGGATGAATCAACAACCGAGCAGTGGGACCTGATCATCACCCCTCGGAAGAAGTGGTGGGATCTGCAATTGCGCGACGTCTGGCATTACCGCGACCTGATCAGCTTGTTCGTGCGGCGCGACTTTGTCTCGCGCTATAAGCAAACCATCCTCGGACCGCTTTGGTTCCTTTTACAGCCATTGATGACATCGCTGGTGTTCACGGTGGTTTTTGGCAACATCGCCCAGCTGCCTACCGATGGACTGCCCCAGATGCTCTTCTACATGTCCGGAACCGTGCTTTGGAGCTATTTCTCCAGTTGCCTCTCCGGCACCTCCACCACCTTCACTTCCAACGCCCATCTTTTCGGCAAGGTCTACTTCCCGCGCCTGGTCAGCCCGATCTCAATCGTGATTTCCAATCTGATCACCTTTAGCATCCAGCTGCTTTTCTTTTTGGCATTTCTGCTGTTCTTCTTTTTACGAGGATCGGATGTGAAGCTGACCACCTGGGCGGCAGCACTGCCACTATTGGTACTTCTGATGGCTGGCTTGGGACTGGGCTTCGGTATCATCATTTCGTCAATGACCACCAAATATCGCGACCTGCAGTACCTTGTGGGTTTCGGTGTCAACCTGTGGATGTACAGCACACCGGTTATCTACCCCGTCTCCAGCATCCCCGAACAGTGGCGCTGGGTGGCAAACATAAACCCCATCACGCCGATCATCGAAACCTTCCGCGCGGGTTTCCTTGGAGCGGGCGACGCCTCATGGCCGCGTTTGGCCTACAGCGCCGGATTCATGGTCGTTGTCCTTTTCATCGGCGCCGTCATTTTCAACCGCGTAGAAAAAACCTTCATTGATACTGTGTAATAGGTGATAGGGGATAGCTCATAGGTCGTAGGTGATAGGTCATAGCTCATAGGTGATAGGTGATAGGTCATAGGTGATAGGGGATAGCTCGTGGCTGATAGGTGATAGGTCATAGCTCATAGGTGATAGGGAAAGAATGAGAGACGGAGATACTCAGTCATCTTATAAAGATTTATTAGTTTGGCAAAAGAGCATGGTCTTGTCGAATGATGTGATTGATCTTGTTGATCGCTTGGAAACTGACCGCAAGCATTATCGCCTGATCGAGCAGCTCGAGGCGGCAGTCACGTCAATCCCGATGAATATCGCCGAAGGCAAGGGAAGAGAATCGAAGAAAGAATACATTCACTTTCTCCATATCTCTCGCGGATCTCTTTACGAAACCCTTACCCTGCTCGAAATTTTTCAAATGCGGAATTGGATAAAACCTGAGGCTTTCCAAAAACTCGAAAACCAATCCGCTGAAATAGCAAAAATGTTAAACGGCCTCATCAATAGCATTGTCAAAAGTATGTAATCTTTTTCCTAACCCCTACCCCCTACCACCTACCACCTATGGCCTACTACCTACCCCCTACCACCTACCACCTAGAATCCTCTTGCATTTTCCCTAAGTATCTTCTATAATAGAACAAACATTCTATTTATTAGGAGATAAATATACCATGATATACCCTACCCCTTTGAACCCAAATTATTGCCAAGCAAAAGTCAGTAAAGGCGCTATCGTCCATGGAACCAGCCGTATTGATCCTGGATGCGAGATCAGCTCAGAAACCATACTTGAGGACCATGTTACGCTATGCCAGAACGTGACCATCATCGGCAGGGTCACGCTGGAGCCCAATGTCAACGTACGTGAAAATGTGACCCTGGTAGGACCCCTCCACATTGGTGAAGGCACCAATATTGCTCACGATGTCGTCATTGGCTTGCTCAGGGAGGATAACGACCTGGCAGATCAGGAGACGATCATTGAAAACTACTGCCGGATTGGGGTGGGTGCCGAGGTTATCGGTGGCGTGCACATTGGGCATCATGTCCTGATCCGCGCCGGTAGCAAGGTTATTGGGGATATCCCGCACTATGGATTAGCTAGTCGCAACCCTGCCATCCTTGAGCGTTATGCCTGCCCTAAATGTGGTGGAATACTGCGGATTTATCGAAACTTTCGAGAAATCGTTGACACTCACTGTGTGAACTGTGGTGCTGATGGATTGCGTTTCTCCAAGCGCACATATTTTTCTAGCCTGGGTCGCGTTCTTCTGCCGAAGGATTCCTTTGGTGAAACCGTATCCACCCAGGGTGATGACTATCGTTGGATAGATGATAAAGAGTTGTTATAGCAAAATAGCATAATTTGTGAGCTGAATAATTAATGCGTGAAGGGGGGGCCGGAAAATCAGCAAAAAGCCCCAAGCTGAAAGCTGAAAGCAAGCATTACCGACTGATCGAACAACTTGAAGACGCCGTAACATCCATCCCAATGAACATTGCTGTAGGCAAAGGGAGAGAATCGAAAAAGGACTTTGTTCATTTCCTCCATATTTCCCGCGGATCTCTTTACGAAACCCTGACCCTGCTCGAAATATTTCAAATGCGGAATTGGATAACCCCTGAGAGCTTTCTAAAACTTGAAAAGCGATCCAACGAAATAGCAAAAATGTTAATCGGCCTCATCAATAATATTGTCAAAAGTATGTAATCTTTTTCCTACCCCCTACCCCCTACCCCCTACCACCTACCACCTAT
>Ga0079098_1018856_pt1 | contig 9534 bp, 7 predicted proteins | sample ADurb_H2B_01_Slu_FD_74559 | JGI IMG/M metagenome (GOLD analysis project Ga0079098, IMG submission 74559) | Active sludge microbial communities from Illinois, USA, of municipal wastewater-treating anaerobic digesters - ADurb_H2B_01_SludgeMetaT... | ecosystem: Engineered > Bioreactor > Anaerobic >...
AAAAAAGCAGAAAAGAATAGCTAAAGAAACTTTAGAAATTTATGCTCCCTTAGCTCACCGTCTAGGAATTTTTCATTTAAAATGGGAACTGGAGGATTTATCTTTACGTTATTTGGAACCACAAGTTTATTATGACTTGATTACTAAGGTTGCACAAAAAAGAGGGGAAAGGGAAGCTTATATTAACGACGTCAAGCGGCTTCTACAGGAAAGACTAGAACAAGTTGGTATTAAAGCTGAAATACAAGGGCGGCCTAAACATTTCTATAGTATTTATCAAAAAATGCTCAAGAAAAGAAAAGACTTTACGGAAATTTACGACTTAACAGCCCTCCGGGTAGCTGTTAACTCTGTTATTGACTGTTATGAAGTGTTGGGGGTAGTCCATGCCCTTTGGAAGCCTATGCCTGGGCGCTTTAAAGATTATATTGCTATGCCTAAATCTAATATGTATCAGTCTCTCCATACTACAGTTATCGGTTCTAAGGGGGAGCCCTTGGAAATCCAGATTAGAACTTGGGAGATGCACCGGATAGCCGAATATGGTATTGCAGCTCACTGGCGCTATAAGGAAGGTGGGAGGGCCCATCAGGATTTTGAAAGAAAACTTTCTTGGATTCGTCAACTATTAGATTGGCAGAGAGAGTTAAAAGATGCTGACGAGTTTATGGAAACCCTAAAAATCGATCTTTTTCAAGATGAGGTTTTTGTTTTTACTCCTAAAGGAGATGTAATTAATTTACCGGTAGAATCCACTCCCATAGATTATGCCTATGATATTCATACAGATATTGGGCACCGTTGTGTAGGAGCTAAAGTGAATGGAAAAATAGTTCCTCTAGACCACCATCTGGAAAATGGTGATATCGTGGAGATTCTTACCGCTAAGGTGGGTACAGGACCAAGTGCAGATTGGCTTTCTTTTGTTAAAACTTCCAAAGCCAAGAGTAGAATTAAGCAATGGTATAACAAGGAAAGAAGAGATGAAAATATCCTTCGGGGCAAGGAATTGCTGGAGAAGGAATTGCGTAAGCAAGGACAAACCATTCATGGTTTTATGAAAACAGAGAAAATAAATGAAATAGCTAAGGCTTTTTCCTTTCCAGGGGTAGAAGAACTGTTAATGGGAGTAGGTATTGGTAAAGTCTCAGCTCATCAAGTAATTACTAAATTTGCTAATGAAAATAAGCAGGAGCAGAAGGTACCTACCGTTATCCTACCGGAAGTACAGCATTGGGATGGCGTGAAGAAAAAGTCCGGAGGACAGTCTGGGATTTCTGTTAAAGGGGAAGACAATGTTTTAGTACATTTATCCCGCTGCTGCAATCCCTTGCCTGGAGATAAAATAGTTGGCTATATTACCCGAGGAAAAGGGGTCTCTGTCCATCGAGTTGACTGTCCTAATGTCCGGGGCTTAATGCAAGATGACGGAAGAATTATTGAGGTTAGTTGGGAACAGGATGCTGATGAAAGATCTGTTTATCCGGTACAAATAGAGCTGAAGGCTATAGATAGAATGAGCTTATTAGCAGATGTGACCCTAGCTATTGCAGAGACTAAAACTAATATTTTAGGGGTACATACCCATACTAATAAAAGTAGGATTGCTCAATTAAACATTACTGTGGAAATTAGAGATATGGAGCAATTAGAGAGTGTTATTAATCGTTTAAAGCGGGTTAATCATGTTTTAGATGTCTACCGTGTTATTCCATCTTAGGAGGCAGAAGAATGAGAGTAGTTGTTCAGCGAGTAGCTCGAGGGAGTGTTGCTGTAGAGGGTCAGAAAAGAGAAATTGGTCAGGGATTAGTTATCCTCTTAGGGGTAGGACAAGGGGATAAAGAAGAAGATGGGGAATATTTAGCTAATAAAATTCTTAATCTTAGAATCTTTGAGGATGAGGATGGCAAACTGAATTTATCTGTTCAAAATATTCAGGGAGACCTTTTGGTGGTTTCACAATTTACCCTCTATGGTGACTGCCGTAAAGGCCGCCGCCCTAGCTTTGTGGAGGCCGCGCCTCCGGAAAAGGCTAAGGCTCTTTATGAGAACTTTGTGGAGAAATTAAAAGCATCTGGGTTGAAGGTAGAAACTGGAGTTTTTCAAGCAGACATGTTGATAGAAATACATAACAATGGTCCGGTAACCATGCTTTTAGATACAGAAAAGAAGTTTTAGGAGGGAAAAAAATGATCTTAAAAACTCTGATGGTAGGAGAGTTAGGGGCAAATTGCTATATCCTAGGCTGTGAAGAAACCAAATTAGGGGCAGTTATTGATCCAGGTGGGGATGGAGACCGCATTCTTCGTACTATAGAAGAGATGGGCTTAAAAATACAGTATATTATTGATACCCATGGACATATTGATCACATTGCCGCCAACAGTAAAGTAAAAGAGGGAACTGGAGCTGAATTACTTATTCATAGTCAGGATGCCCCGATGCTGGCTGATCCTACTTTAAATCTATCTTCCTTTTTGGGAATGAGTATTCCAGTGCTGAAACCGGATCAAACCTTAAAAGAAGACGATATAATTACAATAGGGAAGATAGAGTTAAAGGTAATTCATACCCCTGGACATACACTAGGAGGAATCTGCCTAAAAACGGAGGAGGAAATTTTTACCGGAGATACCCTTTTTGCCGGCTCTGTAGGCAGAACAGATTTTCCAGGGGGGAACGGGCAGACTCTAATTAATTCCATTAGAGAAAAAATCTTATGTTATCCCAATCATTTAGTCGTTTATCCAGGACATGGTCCTTCCTCTTCCATTGGAGAAGAGAGAAGCAGTAATCCGTTTCTTTAAGGAGGTATTAAAATGAAACTAGCGAAAAGAGCAGCAGCCATCAGTCCATCCCCTACCTTAGCCATTGATGCTAAGGCTAAGGCCATGAAAAAAAATGGTCTGGATGTTATCGGTTTTGGGGTGGGAGAGCCAGACTTTGATACGCCGGAACATATTAAAAAAGCAGCTGTAGAGGCTATTCAGCAAGGATTTACCAAATACACTCCGGTATCAGGTATTGACGAGCTAAAAGAAGCTATTTGTCAGAAGTTCAAGAGGGAGCAGGGGCTAGAATATAGACCACAGGAAATTATTGTTTCTTCAGGGGCTAAGCATTCCCTCTATAACACTTTTCAGGTGCTTTGCGATGAAGGAGATGAAGTAATCCTACCAGCTCCTTATTGGGTTAGCTATTGGGAACAAATCAAACTAGCGGGAGGAATTCCTGTTATTGTACCTACCAAGGAGGAAAATGGCTTTAAACTAACGGCGGAGGAACTAAAATCTGCTCTAACAGATAAAACTAAGATTTTAATCCTGACCAGCCCTAGTAATCCTACCGGAGCTGTTTATACCAAAGCAGAGTTAGAGGCCCTAGCTCAGATACTGGTAGAAAAAGGCATCTTTGTTATTTCTGATGAAATTTATGAGAAATTAGTTTATGATGGTCAAAGCCATGTGAGTATTGCCTCTTTAGGGGAAAAAATTAAAGAACTAACCGTTATTATTAATGGTCTTTCTAAGGGATATTCCATGACCGGCTGGCGGATTGGTTATGCCGCCGGAAACCAAGAAATAATCAAAGCTATGACTAACTTCCAGAGTCATGCTACTTCCAATCCTACCTCAATTTCCCAAAAGGCTGGAGTAGAGGCTCTTAATGGCCCTCAAGAACCAGTAGCAGCTATGCTTAAAGAGTTTACTAGAAGGCGGGACTATATGGTAGAAAGATTAAATCAAATACCAGGCATCTCTTGCCTGAAACCTGGTGGGGCTTTCTATGTTTTTCCTAATGTCGCAAGCTTTTACGGCAAGACTATTAGCGGTAAAAAAATTAAAGATTCCACTGACTTAGCTGAAATTCTTTTAGAGGAAGCTAAAGTGGCCTTGGTACCTGGTATAGCCTTTGGAGTACAGGATTATTTACGCTTATCTTATGCTACATCCTTGGAAAACATCGTGGAAGGTATCAATAGAATAGAGAGTCTTTTGCAAGAAGCTGAGTAAAAGAAGGGGTAACCCTTCTTTTTTTTCTGCATAGGAATAAAAAGAGAGAAAAGGGATAAACATTTTTATAGGGGGAATGAATGGTGAGATATTTAAATCTTCTCTTGATTTTTATTCCTATCAGCATAGCACTGGAACTTATAGGTGCTAATCCGGGGCTAATTTTTCTAGCTGCTTGTTTATCTATTTTACCCTTGGCTGGGATTATGGGCGAGTCTACTGAAGAAATAAGTAAGTACTCCGGAGCCGCAGTAGGGAGCATTCTTAATGCCACTTTTGGCAATGCCACAGAGTTAATTATTTGTTTTTTTGCCCTTAAAGAAGGGTTGTTTTCTGTGATTAAAGCTTCTTTAACTGGTTCATTTATTGGCAATGTGCTTTTGGTTATGGGACTGAGTATTTTCATGGGAGGATTAAAACATAAAACCCAGCGTTTTAATGGAATGGTAGCTGGCACTAATGCTTCCATGATGACTTTAGCAGTTATTGCTTTACTGGTTCCAGCAGTTTTTTTACATTCTGTAGGGGAAGAAAAATTAAGGTTAGTTAGCTATTCTTTAAGTTTTGGGGTGGCGATAATCTTGATAGCCACCTATATCCTTAGTCTTTATTTTTCCTTTGGTACTCATCGGGATTTGATTAGAACAGTGGATGAGGTTAGCGATGAGGATGAGCCCCAATGGAGTAGAAGAAAGGCTGTGGCTTTTTTATCACTGGCGACTATCCTAATAGCTGTAGAAAGTGAATTTCTAGTTAGCTCCATCGAATATGTAGTGCACAATTTAGGTTTGAGTGAAGTCTTTATCGGGGTAATTATTATTCCTATTATCGGTAACGCTGCTGAACATGGAGCAGCAGTGCTGATGGCTATGAAAAACCGCATGGATTTAAGCCTAGGTATTGCGGTGGGTTCCAGTACTCAAATAGCTTTATTTGTAGCCCCCCTTTTAGTTCTATTCAGCCAGCTAATTGGGAAGCCTATGGACTTACTATTTAATGCGCTAGAGGTTACCGCCATCGCTGTAGCGGTAACTATAGCTAATCTTATTTCCCTTGACGGAAAATCTAATTGGTTCGAGGGCATACAGTTACTGGCAGCTTATTTAATTATTGCCTTAGCTTTTTTCTATATAGCTGTTTAGTCTCTAAGTTAAGAGTTAGCATTTTCACCGAAAATGCTGCAGAAAAATTGCATATAAAGATGCCTTTTTGATAAATAATAGGATAAGAATGGAACAACGTGGGTAACAATATTTCTATCTATCTCTGGTACAATTATTGCATTATTCTTAGACCAAGAAGACTAAAATATTTGCTTACTGAAGGGAGCTGTTGAGAAATGATAGTGGGAGTACCTAAGGAGATAAAGGCTAATGAACACAGAGTGGGAATTACTCCAGCAGGGGTGGAGGCCTTCAAGAAAGCTGGACATACAGTTTACATCCAAGCTACCGCCGGGGAAGGCAGTGGTTTCACTGATGATCTTTATACAAAAGCTGGAGCAGAAATATTACCGACTATGGAAGATGTTTATGCTCAATCTGAGATGATTATGAAGGTAAAAGAGCCGTTAGCACCAGAGTATGACCTATTTAAAGATGGTCAACTATTATTTACTTATTTACATTTAGCTCCAGAGCCCCAGTTAACTAAAGCTCTTTTAAAGAAAAATGTAGTAGGGGTTGCCTACGAGACCATTCAGTTACCAGATGGTTCTTTACCTTTATTAGCTCCCATGAGCGAAGTAGCAGGCAGAATGTCTGTCCAAATTGGGGCGCAGTTTTTAGAGAAACACTATGGCGGCAGAGGAGTGCTACTGGGGGGTGTCCCAGGGGTACTTCCGGGCAAAGTTGTCATCATTGGCGGTGGGGTAGTAGGAACTAATGCTGCTAAGATGGCGGTGGGTCTGGGGGCTGAGGTTACTATTTTAGACGTTAACCTGCACAGACTAAATTACTTAGATGATATTTTCAATGGTAGAGTGAAGACTCTGATGTCCAACAGTTACAATATTCGAGAAGCGGTTAAACATGCTGACCTAGTAGTAGGGGCAGTTCTGATTCCAGGGGCCAAAGCACCCCATCTAGTGACAGAAGATATGGTTAAGGAAATGCAGCCTGGTTCTGTCATTGTTGATGTAGCCATTGATCAAGGGGGATCTATTGCTACTATTGACAGAGTAACAACCCATCAAAATCCTGTCTATGAAAAGCATGGAGTTATTCATTATTCTGTGGCTAATATGCCTGGGGCAGTAGCTAGAACCTCTACCTTTGCTTTAACCAATGCTACATTACCTTATGGTTTAAGATTAGCTAATAAAGGGTATTTGGCTGCTCTAAGAGAGGATGCTGCTTTAGCTAAAGGCCTTAATGTATATCATGGCAAGGTAACTTACCAAGCGGTGGCGGAAGCATTAGGTTATGAATATGTTCCCATAGATCGAGCTCTCTAAAAAAATTCCTTTCTCTAGAGACAATAAAAAGCGAGGCTATTTCCTCACCCAGGAAAGCCTTGCTTTTTGCTTTTTGCAAAAGAAGGGTTCTGAATTACTAGGAGCGAAGATAGTAACTACGGTTTAAATTGTCCTAAAGGAGTGGCCAAGGTGAAGCAGAAAGAGTGGGATTTAGAAGATTTAAAATTTCTCCCTTTGGAAAATTTATTTTCTGATGGGGTAATTATTGTCAACCATGCCAAGGAGATTATTGCCTTTAATAAATGTGCGGAAGTAATCAGTGGAAGAAAAGAAAAAGAGGCTTTAGGCAGAAATATAGATGAAATATTTCCAGAATTGCAATTAGCCCAAGCTATCAGCAAAGAAAGCAGGGTTTTCAAGAAAAGAATTGAGATTGGTTATGGTCCATTATTATTAAATCTAGTCCCTTTACATCAAGGGGGTTTGCCGGTAGGTGCTATAGTAGTCTTCCAAGATATAGTTCATGAAGCTAAGCAGCAAAAGATAATTGAAGAATTTAGATATAAGGAATTTATTTACCAGAAAATTCTAGATAGATTAAATGAAGGTATCCGGGTAGTAGATAAAAATGGTAAGATTATTGTTTACAATCAGGCTATCGGAAGACTAGAAAGCTTAGCGCCGGAGATGGCTTTAGAGCATACTCATCTGGAGGTGCTGCCAGACCTTACTCCAGAAACTAGTACCATTTTGACTGTTCTACGCACTGGTGAAGAAATCAGAGATTTACTTCAAACTTATTTTAATGCTCGAGGTAAAAAAATATCTACTGTTAATAGTACTTTTCCTTTAAACTACAAGGATGAATTAATTGGGGCTTTAGAGATAGCCAGAGATATTACCTCTGTTAAGGATTTATCCGATAGGATTTATTATTTACAAAAACAGCTTCTAAAGAATAAGGAAGCTAAGTCTAACAATACTCGCTTTACTCTAGAAGACATTATCGGGGAGAGTCCCCGGTTGAAAAAAGTAGTAGAATACGCTTATCAGTCAGCTAGATCATCTTCTAGTGTCTTAATTATTGGGGAAACAGGAACTGGTAAAGAACTTTTTGCCCAGGGTATTCACAATGCTAGTCCCCGAAGAGTTAGACCTTTTATTGCCCAAAACTGTGCAGCCCTACCTGATTCTTTGTTAGAAGGATTGCTTTTTGGTACTGTGAAAGGTGGACTTACTGGGGCAGTAGATAGACCAGGCTTATTTGAACAGGCTAATGGAGGTACTTTACTCTTAGATGAGGTTAGTTCTATGAGTATAGAATTGCAGGCCAAGTTATTGCAGGTACTGCAGAAAGGTTCTCTAAGACGAGTAGGTGGAAAAAAAGAAATTAAAGTAGATGTTAGGGTATTGGCGGCTGTAAATGCTGATCCACTAAAAATTATTAAGGAAAAGAAACTTAGAGAAGACCTTTATTACCGTCTCTCTGTAGTAACCCTTTATTTGCCGCCATTAAGGGAAAGAAAAGAAGATATTCTTCTTTTAGTTAATCAGTTTATTGCTAAGTATAATGAGATTCTGCAGTTGGGAGTGGAAAGCATCTCCCCGGAGGTAAAATATTTATTTCAGCAGCATAATTGGCCTGGAAATGTACGGGAGCTGGAACATGTCATTGAGGGGGCCATGAATATGATGGTAGAAGAAGATGTGATTATGCCTTACCATTTACCCCCTACTTTTGAATATAGTTTGCATAAAGTAGCAACCCCTTTTCCAGAAGGGGAGGGCCAAGTGGATTTAGTAAAAGAAGTGGAAAACTTTGAAAAAAAAATGATTATACAGGCCTTTAATCAAACCAAGGGTAATGTTACTAAGGCTGCTCAAAAACTAGGTGTTACCCGCCAAGTTTTACAATATAAATTGAAAAAATATAAATTACAAGGTAAAGAAGGAGTAGAAGAATATGAATCTTACTAGGCCCGTTTGGGCGGAAATTGACTTGAAGGCTGTAGCTCATAACGTAAGGGAAATAAGGGAAATTACTTCTCCTACAGCCCAATTAATGGCGGTGGTTAAAGCTGATGGTTATGGACATGGAGCATACCAAATAGCCAAAGTTGCTTTAGCTAATGGGGCTAAGAGGCTAGCTGTGGCTATCTTAAATGAAGGATTGGAATTAAGAAAACAAGGTATTGAGGTGCCTATCTTGGTTTTGGGCTACACCCCGGAAGAACAGGCAGAGATTATTGTGGAGAATGACATCATTCAAACCATCTTTAGCTTACCCTTGGCTCAAGCCCTTTCCCAAGCGGCAGGAAAACTTAATAAGAAAGTCAAAGTGCATATAAAATTAGATACTGGGATGGGTCGGGTAGGTTTGCTGCCAGAAGAAGCAGTAGACTTCATTAAACAAGCCATGGCCTTACCTAACCTAGAGGTAGAAGGAATGTTCACTCACTTTGCTGTAGCTGATGAAACGGATAAGGAATATACCCAAGAACAATTTGCTAAATTTCAAGGGGTTTTAGAGAAGCTAGAACAAGAAGGCATCACTTTACCCTTTTATCATGTAGCTAACAGTGCTACTATTATTGACCTACCTGAAATGCATTTGAATATGGTTCGGCCCGGCATTATTCTTTATGGCTTATATCCTTCTTCAGACGTACTAAAAGAAAAAATAGAGCTGCAACCAGCTTTAACTTTAAAAACTAAAATTGGCTACCTGAAAAGAGTTAAAGAAGGAACCAGCATTAGCTACGGACGCAGATATATTGCTCCGGAAGAAAGAATAATAGCTACTTTACCTATTGGCTATGCCGATGGCTTTACTCGCTTATTTTTTGCTAAAGGGGAAGTCTTAGTTAAAGGGCAACGGGCTCCTTTGGTTGGTAGAGTATGTATGGATCAATGCATGATTGACGTAACTGATATTCCGGAAGTAAGGGTGGGAGAAGAGGTAGTTTTAATTGGTAAGCAGGGGGAAGGGAATATTCCGGTAGAAGAATTAGCAGAAAAAATAGGTACTATCAACTATGAGATTGTTTGCATGATTGGAAAAAGGGTTCCCCGAGTTTATCTGGGAGACTAAAATAACTTGCTGAA
>Ga0079098_1033041_pt1 | contig 9398 bp, 16 predicted proteins | sample ADurb_H2B_01_Slu_FD_74559 | JGI IMG/M metagenome (GOLD analysis project Ga0079098, IMG submission 74559) | Active sludge microbial communities from Illinois, USA, of municipal wastewater-treating anaerobic digesters - ADurb_H2B_01_SludgeMetaT... | ecosystem: Engineered > Bioreactor > Anaerobic >...
TGGAAAACCAACATAAACTATGTAGCTGTGACCTAATAATTTATTTTAACCAAAAAGTACAGGAGATGACAATACCAAACTTGTTTTTCCGAGGATATTAAGATTGAAAGCAGTTCACGGTAGCGACCAGAGTGAGCGATCAGGTGCAGCGCCTGGTTATAGAGGTTTTTATGAATTGTCTTCATTGCGGTGATTGTTGTTTGAGAATGTCTCCCATAAGTGCGCCAGCACCATGCCCGAAAATAAAACAGGATGGTGATTTTTACTTTTGTAGCGATTATCAAAACAGGCCAGAAGAATGCGCTAAACATGATTTCCCTTCACGGTTTTGTCCTATTGGCATGGATAAGTTGCAACTGACTAATTCCGACCAAGTAAGGATCAGAATAGATGCCGGGTATGTTAAGTGCATTAATCCATAACAGCGCAATAAGTGGAATTTGGAGGTCAGCATGGAAACTATAATTAAAGATAAAATCATCAAAGGTGATTTAATTTGTGATGGCAAACTCATTTTTGCCGCTGGTTTAGGTAGAGTAGATATTGAAGGCCGAATAAAGGCCCAATCAATTGAGATTCAAGAAGGCGCAAATATTTCCTCAGGCGGAGACATTTCCTTGCACTCATAAGAAAAGAATAGGAGTATTAAGTCAGTAATTATTTTAGTTTAACGTATTTAATTATTAGAGTAGATAAGAGATATGAAGAATATAATCAAATCACTAAATAAAATTCAAGATTTGTCATTAATAAGTCAATTAAGGCTGGCGTGTTCAAAACACAGGCCGGAATTGGATGTTGATGAGGCGGTTTTAGACTACATTGAAAAGTATATTCAGGCATATGGATTTTTTCCTAGAGATGTATTAGAGAGATTCCCTATGTTTAATGAAGGAGTTCATTTACCCGACCCTGAGAGGTATATAAAAGAGAAAATAGTAGAGTTAAAAGATAAAGAGATACGGAAAGATTTATTATTAGCTTCAACAGAGTTAAATCTTACTCCGGGAAGAATAGAAGCAATAAAGAATAAGTTTCCCTCGATGGTAAGAGAGAGTATACATGATCATAGAAGTTTTAATGGCAAAGAAATGTATCAGAAGATAGCTGACAGGCCTGTAGGGATGAAGTTGTTTGTAGACGCTATTGATGATGAGATTGGGGGCGTGTCATATGGTAATATATTAACAATGTTTGGATTTGTAGGGGCAGGAAAAACAACTGCAGCAATATCTGCGTCATATAGGAATGCTAAGGAGTTGGGTTATAATCAGGCGTATTTGAGCCTTGAGGTTCCAAAAGATGAAGTGTATTTTAATTATTTATCAAGGCATGCTTTAGAAATACAGTCGGATACAAAGGTGACAGCTAAGAAGATTAAGAAGGGTCTTTTAACGGATGAGGAAAGGGAGTTTGTATTTGATGAAGTTGAACCGTCTTTTAAGAATATTCCCGGGAAGATATTTATTTTGGATGTGGGGGATGTAGCAGAGCAGAAATCTTCGATAGTAACCCCTGAGTCGTTTACTGCAGCATTGAAGAATTGTCATGCTTCGTGTGAGGGAGGCTTGGATGGCGTAATTATTGATTATATAAATCAGATGAAGTTTTTTAAAGCTTCTAATGCTGAGTATGGAGTAGATGCATTTGTGGGGTTTTTAGATGGAATGGTTAAGAATTTTGAAGGTGGGAAATTAATATTGTGGATGTTATTACAAGCTAATCGAGAAGGTTGGAAGAAGGCAGCAAAAAGAGGTGGGAAGTATGATATAACCGCAATAGCTGAATTTAATCAGGTTGAGAGGTCTTCATATTATATAGTTCCGTTATTTTATGATAGTTTATTGAGAGCTTCGGGGGAGATAAAGATGCAGTTGATTAAGAATAGAAGTGGAAGTTTGATAGAAGATCCCATAACTACGCAGATGATGCCCGAGAATTTCTTTGTGGGAGATTCAGAGGCTTATAAGCAAGCGTATACTGAGGAAGCTTTGAATGGGTTGTTGGATTAGATATGAGTATTAGAGAGAAGTGTGGGTATTTTTCTTTTGAAAAAGACGTAGCGGGAAATAGAGTAGTATTGTGTGGGGAAATTTATTGGGATAAAACTATGTGTAGATGGGTAGCAGTAATAGGCGGAGGAAAACCAGTAGAAGGAATTGGTACTGACTCTGATCAAGCGGTTTTAGATGTAATGAAGAAATGGATGGAATATTAAAATGGGTCAGAAGAAAGTAAAAGTTAGAGTTTTCTTTGATTTGGAATTAGAGTATCCAGAGGATTGGGATAAATCTATGGTGGAATTCCATTTAAATGATAGTAGTTGGTGTTGTAGTAATATAATTGAAGAGTTAGAGAAAATTGATAAAAAGAATGGATGTATTTGTGGTATAACTGAATTTAGGGTGTTGGAAGATGACGAATCCAGATCTGGTGAAGAGAATAAATAAATTTTATAAGGTAGAGGATATATTAGAAAAATTATTTAATATAAGGTTATTTTCGGATACAATAATATGTCCTTTTCATGATGATAACAGAAAATCTGCAAAGGTTTATCATGATAAAGATGGAGATAGAATTTATTGCTTTACAGAGTCAAAGCAATATGCAATTTCAGATATATTGTTATTTAAGGGAGAAAGATTAGAAGAGTGGGATCCTGGGAGAAATAAGGATTTGGAAGAGTTAATGATGAATGAGTCTTCTACTTCTATACGGAAAGAGAAAATCACACTTGATAGATTTAAAAGTGGTGAAATAAGTATGAGTGAGTTTTTTCGTATATTAATAGATAATTAGGAGATGAAGTATGGATAAGAAAAAGAAGGAAAAGAATTTTATGCTTTTGTCAGATATAAAAGGAATATCAACACAAAATAAACAGAAATTGCAGGTTTTGATTATGATGGTGGAGTTGTCGGAGTTACAGACTTTTAAGAAAATAGCCAAGGACTTTGGAGTATCTGTGGAGTTAGTAAAATCAGCGTACCGCTTTGCTAAGTTTCTTCAACAAGAAGGTAAATTATAATGGCTGTAATAAAAACTTTTGTTGAAGTGCCTGATGATAATTGTTTTAAATGCTGGGGAATTGAATTACTTAGTGAAGATGGTGAGATTGTTTGTAAAGTGTTTGGGGTAGTTTTGAAAGAAAGAGATTATCAAGGAAGGTATTTAAGATGTAAGAAATGTGTGGATAATACAGTTCCTTGTTATAGTGGGTATTTGTTGAAGAAAGGAGTGTAGATTGTGGACCCGAGAAAAGATTGTTTATGGACAGAAGAAGATAGTATGGAAAATTTACCCTGTATAGAAGAAAAAGGGGTAGATGAAAGAACTTGTTTACGTTGTGACTTTTACAAGGATGGGCATAAGTATGAGGAAGGGTTAAGTGAAGAGAATCCTATTATTTGCGAATAAGAAAGTATTTAGTGATGTGATACCGGATATGACTCGATTTAAAATGCGGGTTGCCCATTCTGAGGCGATTGGAAGCGTTTTGAGTAGGGATCAATTAGATTTAGAAGCTTTGGACGGATTTTTAGTAGTAGAAGATAAGGGTGAAATTAAAGAGGTAAGAGTAGAAGAGAAAATTCCGTATATGAAGAGGTATTATATCCATTATGTGGAGGTCGAAGATTTGGAGGAAAGTTCGAATGAAAATATTTAATAGGATAAATGATTTTATGTTAGATTACTTTAAATGTGGATTTGCTTATAAAGTGGTAGGTTCTTTGAGATATGGGACTAATATTTCTTTATGGGTGCAAAATGTTAAGGATCCTGAGGGGACGGTGGCTTGCAAGCTTTGATAGGTTATTAATGCATGGGTAGCCTTGAGAAGTCTGGACCCGTTGAAGGTTCGATTTCTTCCCTTTAACCCTTTTAAGAATGGAGAAGATGTGAGTAAGGAAGATATAAAGAAAAGTTATGAACATTATTATAAAGAGGCAGATAAGACGGAATTTCCTCAAGGGTATAAATTTTATCTAGTTCATACCGTTGAACGTTTTAATAAAATGATGTCCTATTTAAAGACTAAGAAGTTTGTGGGAGCTGACTTAGAAACAACAAGTCTTGATTACTCAGTTGCAAAAATGGTTGGGGTGTCAGTGTCTGCGGGAGAAAAGATGGGATTTTATTGTCCTTTTCGTCATGAAGTGGATAGTCATTTGAATCTTCCGTTAGAGTGTTTTAAAGAGCTGTGTGAGTATTGGGCTACCGTGGAAACTCGGTGGTATAATTTTCTTTTTGATGGACAAATTATTGAATTGGAAGGTGGTAATGTAGAAGATTGGAAAATAAGTGAGGTAATGCATAAGGTTTTTAATGCAGATACAAATTGGAAGAAGATAAATGCTAAATGGGCTGCAAGGCATTTTCTTGGTTGGGAAATGCAGAAATTTGGAGAAGTGTTGGATGAGAATGTTAATTTTGCTTATGTTTCCCCCAAAGATGCCGTCTTTTATGCGGGTAGTGATGCATTAGCGGCGTATGAATTGGATGAGTATTTAACCCGGGAATTGAAAGAGAAATCTTCATTTATAATGGAGTTGGATAATCAGATAGTTATTCCATTTTTAAGGATTTTACAAACAGAACAATATTTATCAGAGAAGGTATTAGATGATGTGGCTTTGGAAGTTATTGAAGAAGCCCCAAAGTTGGAACAAGAAATATATAATTTGTGTGGAAGGGTGTTTAAAATAGGTTCACCAGAGCAAGTTGCTGATGTTTTGGATTCTTTAGGAATAGATACCGGGGTTAGAGGTAAGATTAAGAAAGATGGTACCCAAGGTCATATGAAGACAGGGGCTGAGTATTTGGAGAGAATAGAACATCCTATAGCGGAGAAGATAATAAGATATAAGCAAATAACTACTTGGGAGAATAATTATGTTAAGCCTTTAAAAAGAAAATTAGCGAAGAATGAACCAGTTAGGTTAAGTTATTTTTTAACGGGGGTACCTTGTTTAACTGAAAATGCTCAAGTGGTAGTTAATAATGAGTTGAAAAGTATAAAAGAAGTTAAAAAAGGTGATTTGATATTAACACAGCATGGTGAGATGGAAGTAAAGGGAGCATGGTGTGTTGGGGAAGATGAAACATATAAAGTAAAGACTCGAAATGGGGTGGAAGTAGAAGGAAATTTAGGACATCCTTTTTTAGTAAAGAGGGAAAGTAAGTGGAGATGGGTTAAAATAAAAGAGTTGAGAGAAGGAGATAAGATAAAAATAGCGCCGCTGTATGATAAGGGTGTATTTAAGGGAATAGATATAGGATTTATAAAAGGTTGTGAAAGAGGGAGAAAAGAAATTGTTTTACCAAAGAAAATGACCCTATCTTTGTGTAGGTTAATGGGATTTATTGCAGGTGATGGTTCGGTAACGAAGGATAAAGTTAAACTTTGTTTTTGGAAAGAGGATAGAGATTTAATAAAATATTATTCAGGATTAATGAGGGAGTTGTTTAATTTAGAAGTGGGGGAAAGTGTTGGGAAAGATAATACGGTAACAAAGAATTATTGTTCTATGGATTTGAAGGAATTTTTTGAATATGTTGAAGTAAAGAAAGATGGGCTGCCGAGTTTAATTACACGTTCGGGAGTTTTAGGTGTTTTGGAGTATATTGGAGGTTATTTTGACGCCGATGGTTCTATAAGTAGAGTAAATGGGAAAGTTGATGTTAGAATAGGGTCTAAAAGTAGAAATAGAATAAGAGAATGCAGTAATTTTCTTAATTTAATAGGAATTAAAACACATATTGGAGAAAAGAATGCAGGTCAGTTGTATTTAAGGATAAAGGGTGTTGGAAATGCCGAGCTGTTCTTGCATAAAGTAAATCCTGTTTGTTATAGAAAGAGTTGGAAAGGTCCGAGAAGGTTTAGTGTGGTAGACTATGATATTGTAAAGCAAGTTAAGAGTATAGGTAAGAGAGTTCTTTATGATATAGAAGTGGGAGAAGTAAATGAGTTTTTAGTAAATGGGTTGGTGACTCATAATACCGGTAGAACAAAGGCGGGAAAAGATAAAGATAACCCTGTGTGGTTTACAGGGATAAATGTTCAGGCGGTTGTTAAACCTAGTACGGTTAAGAGGTGGGCTCATTATTCAGGATCTGAAGAAGGGATTTTAGGTTGGGAGTTTTTAGAAGAAAAGGTTTCAGAGGAAGATTATGTAGTTGAGTTTCCAGACCCTTCTTTAAATATTAGGAAGGCTTTTGCCGCCCCAGAAGGGTGGATTTTTGCAAAGTTTGATTTTGCTGGGCAAGAGTTAAGAATACCGGCAAATTTATCGGGGGAGCCGGTATGGGTGGAAGCATTTTTAAATGGAGAAGATATTCATGCTAAGGTGGCTACTGAAGTTTTTGGGGAGGTTAATTCCGAAATACGAAAACAGGCCAAGGTTGTCAATTTTAGTATATTATACGGTTCTACCTCTTATTCTTTTGCTAAGAAATTTAATAAATCCCAGGAAGAGTCTGATGCTTTTTATCTTAAGTATAAAAGTAAGCATAGGAAGTTATTTGCGTGGGTGGAAGCAATTCAGAAGCAAGCAGCGAGATCAGGGGTAGTTTATACAGCTTTTGGAAGACCGCGTAGGTTGTACCATTGGTTTGCTAGTTTTGATATGAAAGTCAAAGCCTTTGCTAGGCGTTCTGCAATTAATAGTTTAGTTCAGGGTACTGCTGCAGATATACTGAGAATTTCTATAGTTAAGTATTATAAGAGGATTTGGAAGAAATATGCGGATGTAGTTAAATTTAGAATGACTGTTCATGATGAAATTGATGTGCAGATAAGAAGGGATAGTTTATTTTTGATAGACTTAATAGAAGAGACTTTGACATTTAGGAGAAAAGATTGGCCTGTACCGTTGACTGTTGGTGTAGAATTGGGAACTTCATGGGGAGATTTGGTTGAATTTGAAAAGAAAGATGGAACGTGGGTACCAAAGAAGAAGTGAGGTTGTTATGAAAGTGAGAATTCTTTATAAAGAATGTCATGAAGGTAAGTGAAATGAGACTTGAATCAATAATGTATTGTCCAGATTGTGACAGATACTATAATAGAGATATTTTTGTGGCGTGTCCTTATTGTGCTAATAGGCAATGTGTAACTTTGGTTGAAATATTGAAGAATCGTTATTTTGTGGGGTGTGAATTTAAAATAATGAAAGGTATTTCTAAAGAAAATCCTTTTTGTCCCAGGAATTGTTTTGGATTGAGTATAACTGAGGGAGGTCAAGATTTAGTTAAATGTTTAACGGGGGAAGTGGTTCCTCATGAGTGTTTAATATATAAGATAAGGTTAATTCATGGAGACCATCACCCAGAGATTTATAGGTGTGGGGAGTGTTTAATAAAAAAGTGAGGAAATAATGATGGTTTTAGAACGAAATAAGGCTTATTATGTTAATGATAAATTGATAGCTTTTAATTATGGTTCTTTTTATTATTTTCTTTTGGTTGTTTTGGTTTTGATAAGTATTATAGGAATTTATGTATCAGTACAATTTTTAGATAATTATGTATCTGAAAGAATGAAAGGGAAAGAACCTGTTAAGGTGGAGATTAGGTCAGAAGAAGTAATAAAATTGACAGATTTAATAGTAAAGAATAAGGTTGGGAATGGTGCTAAAATTATAGGGTATCCAGGTCAGTGGATAGTTTATAGAGGGGGTAAATTTGAGAGATTAGAGTAAATATCTATAAAGAAGGTTAGTCGTATATTGTATAATATGGGTGGAGGTAGTTGAAGTGGGGAAAAAGAAATTAACATGGGACGGTTGTTGGACTACGGATTCAGAGATTGAGTGGCTAAAAACAATAGGGGATACAATTAAGTATAAAAATACAAGTAAGTTGGTTTTATTGAAAAAATATAGAAAGTCCTTGGAGAAGAGAAGTGAATGGGGCAGTTTGAAGAAAGAAGTATTAGTAGAAGTGGTCGAGAAAATGATTCGTGAACATGAATAAAGGACAGGTGGTGGAAGACTTTTTATCGTTTCTCCCCGATAACCCCCTGGGGAGTTTTAGAAGTCGCCACCTGTCTGTATAAAGGAATCCGCAAAAGTGTTAAAATGAAAGTAAAATGCCCTGAGTGTGAAAGTGAGAGGGTGGTGCAAAGTCATTCTGCAAAAGAATATAGGTGTTTAAATTGTGGGAGGTATTTTAAAAAAGAAATAGAATCAAAGAATAAAAAGAAATGTTGAAAAAGTGAAAGGAAATAGTTAGTTTTCTAAAATAAATTTGGGAGGATGGAAAATGGTGGGAGAAATAAGGAAAATTAAGTATGGATCGGTGCAATCTTTGAATATGATTGCCGGAAAGATGATGAGAGTGGCGTTGCCGGTTAAAGCGGCGTATTGGCTTAAGAGGAATATTGAGAGTATTGCTCATTCGTGTAAAGATTTGGATAATCAAAGAACAGAAATGATCAAGGCTTATGGTATAAAAGAATCTGAGTATCTTAAAAAGCTTATATCAGAAATGCCGGAAGAGAAAGATGAACAGACTCAAAAATCATTGGAAGCGTATCAAAAAAGAATAAAGGAAATAGAATTGAATGGAGGGGCTGATGAAGGTTACCGTATTCCATCTGATGATGAAGAGTTCAAAAAATTGTGGGAGGAATTGTTAAATAAAGAACTTGAAGTAAATATAAACCCTATTAATTTAAAGTTGTTGGGGGATGTTAAATTGACGGTTTCTGAAGTTAGTGTATTAGATTTTATGTTGGAAGAGGATAGTATGATTGTCAAGCCATCAAGCACTATAAATTAATATTGATTATTTATATAAAGGAGTAGTATCTTCTGTCTCTTTTGATTTGTTTGGCTGCGTTCAAGTATTGTTGACTCCTAAAGGGGCTGATGAAAAGGGAGAGCTAAAAAGGAATTATTGGTTTGATATTTCGAGAATTGAAATTTTGTCTCACTTCAGAGTCATGGAACCTCCTAATTTTGAAAAAGAAACAAGTTAAATGGATAAGCCCGGAAAATATTAAATGGTGAAATAAAAGGAAGAAGAGTAATCCCTTGCGATTAATAATTGTGAGGGATTACGTATTTTTAGATAGAGGTAAGTATTATGAAAAGATATGGGATAGATGCAGAAACATGTAGAGATGAACAAACTGGCCAGCGTAAATTAGCCACCGTTCAACTCTGGAGTAGAGAGAAGAATGTTGGAAGAATTTATGATGTAAGGATTCCGGAAGAAAGGTCTTATTTGCAACAGCACCTGTATAATCCTGATCATGAATTTGTTTCTTTTGAAGCTCAGACAGAGCTTTTCTTTATAAATAAAGAGTTTGGGAAACAAATCAAGATTGTAGGGGATGCGTATCTTTTAGCTTGCTTATTGCAAGAAAAAGAGCAAAGTCTTGAAGCATTGAG
>Ga0079098_1001900_pt1 | contig 9392 bp, 10 predicted proteins | sample ADurb_H2B_01_Slu_FD_74559 | JGI IMG/M metagenome (GOLD analysis project Ga0079098, IMG submission 74559) | Active sludge microbial communities from Illinois, USA, of municipal wastewater-treating anaerobic digesters - ADurb_H2B_01_SludgeMetaT... | ecosystem: Engineered > Bioreactor > Anaerobic >...
GGCGTTATGGTATAATCTTTTCACGTAAAATAAAAGAAGAATACCGTTATATGTTCATTCCGCTTTGAGAAATGATGCATAAGCAGACACTGGAAGGACAAAAAAGATTGCGAAAGGGGGTTCATCTATGAAGAAGCTGACACTTGTAGTGGCTTTCCTATTGATCGCGTTGGTCGGTTTTTCCTGGCTCTCCACCATACCCGCAAGAAACTATGGCTGGGCGTTACCTGCTCTGGATTCGCCTTACTACCTTAACAGAGCTGTATACCCTTATTACGGGTATGGATCGGTCTACCCGGTTGCGCCTTCGGTCTATTCTTACGCGGTAGCGCCTTCGGTCTATACCGTTCCGGTTCGCACCTATTACCCGACGGTCGTCTCAACGGTTCCGGCCTACGTTGTGCCCGTCGTACGTTACCCGGTCGCCTATTACGCGCCAGTAGTCTACTCTCCTTGGGTGCCGGTCAGTTATTATCCGTGGGGGACCTATTATCCCACCCTCTACGGTTGGTAGATGATCGTTATGAAGTCTGGCCTTTTCATTGTCTTATTCATCGTTATATTAGCCGTTGGAGGCTTCGGCGCCATCTTCATTATGAGAGACGCGAGCACCCACTCGGGGACGATACTTCAGGTGACCGAAACCGCCTTCATCGTCCAGGGAGAGAACGGGCAAAGAATGGAACTGCCTCGGTCCGAGGTCGTTTCTATACTCACGGAGTCTCTCTCGGGTTCCGTTTCACAGACCTCTTCGGCTTCACCCATAATGGCGCAGCCGGTCCCTGAGGTGGGTTATCCCGCGCCTGTCGCAAGCGCGCAGATCGCCGTGGAAAGCCCGTATTACACAATCGATATGGAATTTGAAAGCCGCAAACGCGTTTTGCTCTACCAAGAACGCGCGAAAAACCCGCTGCTTTCCGTCGGCCTCAGTTTGGTAATCCCAGGCGGGGGGCATTTCTACACCGAACGCTGGGGAGCGGGCGTCTTCTTTTTCGCGACGCGCGCCATCTTCACCGGAGTCACCCTATGGGGCTTCTGGACTACCGCGACTGTCGACGAGAACGACGAACCTGTCTTTAGGATGAACAGCCCTATCGTCGGAACCGTTGGCGCGGTGGGACTCACCACGATGCTGATACTCGAATGTGTGGACTCTTTTTCAGGGGTGAATAGATACAACGATATGCTTCGCGTCCGTTTGGGCATCGATAAAGTGGATACGCAATTGATCCCCGCGATGCCCGCGATCGTCAGTCCCTAAAGACGAATAGACGAGCCTAATCGCCGCGGCCTTGGCCGCGGTTTTTTTTGAAAAGAACGCTACCCCTCTGGGAACGCCGAACTTTAGTTCGGCTTGGGCTTGCCTTTTGGTTGGCTGGGAACGACGGACTGTAGTTCGGCTTGGGTTTGGAAGGCGCTCCCAGGCGGTGCTTCCGGAAGGCGCTCCTAGTAAAAACCACGTCGCAACGGAGAAAAAAGTAGCCAATCTCAAAGGCAGAGGACAACACCGTTTTTCGTCTTTTGTGGTAGTATAATAAGATGTCGAGACGAAGGAGTTGAACAACCCTTGATTTACCTGGATCATTATCGAACGACACCCGTTTCCGAGGCGGTTGTCAGCAAGATGGCCCCGTTTTTCCGGGATGATTTTTTTCTTCCGGAGCCTTTCACAAAAAGGGGGACGAAAGCGGAGGAGATCATCGAACAAGCGAATCGGACACTATTGGATACCTTCCATCTGAAAACCGGAGAGGTGATGTACACCTCCGGCGGTACCGCCGCCAACAACATTGTCATCTCAGGGGTCTTGAGAGACGTGGAACCGTCGCAGGCGCACGCCGTTTGCGCCGTCATCGATCACCCTTCGATCGTCCATACCTACGAATACTATCGCAAGAAAGGGGTTTCGGTGACCTTCCTCAAAGTCGACGATGACGGATGGATCGATCCGGAGGAATTACGCTGGAGCATACAACCGAAAACGCTCCTCGTCAGCTTCACTCACGTCAACCACACGATCGGAGTGATCCAGCCGTTGGAGCAGCTGTTACCGATCATCAAAGAGCGAAATCCCAACACGCGGATTCATATCGATGCGGCGGTCTCCTTGAACGCGATGGATCTCGATCTCACGAAGCTTCCAATAGACTTTTTAACCTTTTCCGGTCACAAGATTTACGGACCGAAAGGGATAGGCGCCGTCGTTTTCAGGAACAACGGACTCCTGAAGCCGACGCTTTTCGGTTCGGTCACGACCTCTCCTTTTACCCCCGGAGCGGAGAACATACCCGGTATTGTGGGGTTAGCTGAAGCCCTCAGGCTAGCGGCCGAAAAACGCGCGACTTACCGCCTCAAGACGCGCCGGTTGCAGGAGCGGGCGATAAACCTGATAGAATCGGATATACCGGATGTCGTCCTGAACGGGCCCAAGCCAACCTCATTCGGGAATCTCGACGCCATCCCGACACAACGGGCGGTGGATAATATCAATTTCTCTTTCCGTTACGTGGAGGGGGAGTCGATTATGTTGTTTTTAGACTTCGAGGACATCGTCGTGGCGACCGGAAGCGCTTGTGCCTCCTCGGATCTCAAGGTCAACTACGTCCTCAGCGCGATCGGCCGCGATCACGAGATGGCGCATGGCTCGCTTCGCATCACGCCAGGGTGGGACAACGATGAGGAGCAGATCGATCGGTTTGTCGATCGATTAAAGCCTATCGTGAGTCGTTTACGGGCGCAAAGCACCTTGCGGTAGAATCGCCGAAACGTGAAATCCTCGATCGAATCCGTTCGAAAGAGGTGTTGAAAATAGAAGGCAGACGCCCAAAACAGCCCCTAGAGTGAACAAGCTCGATAGAAGATGAAGGGGCGCCGCTTATGAAGGAGGAAAAAAGCGTTGGCAGTCATCAGGTATTCAGAGAAAGTATTGGAGCACTTTCGAAATCCGAAAAACATCGGGTTGATCGAGAACGCAGACGGTCAGTCGACCGTCGGGTCACCCGCTTGCGGGGACCAAGTTTCTATGTTCCTAAAGGTCGAAGAGGACCGTATCGCCGATATCAAATTCTTGTCCTACGGCTGTGCTTCGAACATCGCGACGGGATCCATCATCACGGAGATGGCGAAGGGAAAGACCTTGGCCGAGGCGAAAGCGATTACGTGGAAGGATGCGGTGGACGAGCTGGGAGGTTTACCACCCGTGAAGATCCACTGCTCCGTGTTGGCGATAGACGGATTAAGGGCCGCCATTCAGGATTATGAGGAAAAGACGACCGGTGTGAAATCCGAAAGAAAGGTCGATGAAATGGCGATTCTGGATGAGCTGAAAAAGGTCATCTATCCCAAGAACGGCATCAACATCGTGGATACGAATATGATCCGTTACCTTTCTTTCGAAGAAGGGACCATCTACATCGAGGTTTCACTCGAGGAGACAGACGTTTTTAAACAAAACGTTCTGGAAGAAATTTACGAACATCTCGAAGCCTTGCCCGGTGTGGACAAGGTCGAGATAAAGGTTGTGGAATACTGATGAGAGAAGTCTATTTAGATCACGCGGCGACGACTCCGCCCTATCCAGAGGTTCTCAAAGCGCTACAAGAATCGTATGCGACCATTTACGGAAACGCCTCTTCTTTACACGCGACGGGCCAAAAAGCGCGCCGCGCACTCGAAAAGGCGCGTGAAGACATCGCGAAGCTGATCGATGCCGAGCCTGAAGAGGTCTATATCACCTCCGGGGGTACGGAATCCGATAACATAGCGCTATTCGGAACCGAAGCGCTCTACCCCGGTCAACCTATGATCACCTCGTTGATCGAACACGAAGCCGTCTTAGAGAGCGCGAAGGCGTTGGAGTCGAAAGGACACCCGGTTCGTTTTTTACCGGTCGATACAAATGGAGTCGTCGACTTGAACGCATTGAAGACCTATTTAGAAGAAAAGCCCTTTCTGGTATCGGTGATGGCGGCGAACAACGAAATCGGCACGGTCCAGCCGGTCAAGGAGATCGCGAAGCTCGCGCACGAAAGAGGGGCGCTCGTACATACCGACGCGGTACAAGCTGTCGGGAAGATTCCGATTAATGTTCGTGAGCTGGGGGTGGATATGCTTTCTGCTTCCGCGCACAAGTTTTATGGCCCAAAAGGCATCGGATTCTTCTATTTGCGCAAAGGGGTGAAGGTGCTTCCAATCGTTCAAGGCGGCGGCCACGAACGCGGGTTGCGTTCCGGGACGGAAAATGTGCCGGGTGCTATCGCTATGGCGTTGGCGCTAAAAATATCGACCCGACTGTTCACTCGGACGCACTACCGATATGAGCGGTGGACGGCCCAAATCCTGAGTAAATGCGGAGAAATCGGCGGTTTTCGTTTAAACGGACATCCCCAGCAGCGGGTCCCCGGTCTATTGAGTTTGAGTTTTAAGAGAATCAATGGCGAAGCGTTGATGGAACTGCTGGATATGAACGGCGTCGCGGTTTCTACGGCATCCGCCTGCCAATCTCACTCAGCAAAAAGGGGATACTCGCACGTGATTCAGAGCCTCGGGATCGATGAAGAATACGCCAACGGGACGATTCGTGTGTCGTTGGGCGTGGAAAACGTGCAGGAAGAGGTCGATTTCTTCTGTGAAATCTTGAAAAAATGCGTGCTGCAGTTGAGGGGTTACCGAAATGGTCAATAAATACTCACCGCTCTTAACCGACCATTTTATGAACCCCAGGAATATCGGGCGACTAACGGATTACACCTTCAAGGTCGAATCGGATCACCTGAAAGACGGAGACCAGATCGTTTTCTACGTTGACCTGGAAAACGGCCGCGTAAAAGACATCTCCTACAAGATACAAGGCTGTCCTCGAGTTATCGCCGCCAGCTCTTTCACGAGCGAGCTCGTGAAAGGGAAAACGATCTCCGAGGTCTTGGAAATAAAAGAAGACGCGATCGCGGAACGGTTGGGCATCACCGATCCATCCTTCGTTTGTATCAGGCTGCCGCTAGCGACCCTACAGCGGAAATTGAAAGAATACGTTTCGGGGTGACGAACCGATGTTCGCCCGCCGACTGATCTCGACGATCTCTCAGCAGCCCTTTCCCTTTTCGAGGATCGAAGAATACGCGGATAACGGTGAGGCTTTAGAAGTCCAGTTAGAAGGCGTAGAGCACGCGAAAATCCGCACGGAACAGGCCGGCGTCTTGAAACGATACGCCAATTTCATCCCTTTTAACGATCCCAAGGCCACCTATTCCTTAGGAGAAGGCGACACCCCGCTACTGGAAGCGGACGCGAGTTTGAAGGCAGAGACCGGGATCGAGAATCTCTGGATCAAGGATGAAACCCGTAACCCCACTGGCAGTTTCAAGGACCGGGGGTCTTTGTTTTGCCTATGGATGGCGGACGAGATGGGAGAAAGCGCCCTGGCGACGGTTTCAACGGGCAACATGGGCCATTCGATCGCGGCCTACGCGGCCCGTTCGGGAAAGAGAGCGCTCATCTTCGTTCCGGAGTTCGCCCCGATGGAAAAGGTCTTGCCGATGGCGTTCTTCGGCGCGGAGGTCTTTCGCGTCCGATCCCCGCATTACTCCGAGATGAAGAGCAAAGTGCTCGAAACCGCTTCCGCACGCGGGGTACGAGTGGTGACGGGAAACGGGCCGATCCGTTGTGAAGGGTACAAATGCTTGGCTTTTGAACTCTACGAACAATTGAAGGGACAGGCACCGGACTACATCGCCCTTCCGATATCCGCCTGCGGGCATATCAGGGGTATCTTCAAAGGCTTTCGCGAGCTGATGGCCGCCGGTTTTCTCACACGACTACCGGCTATGGTGGCGGTCCAGGCCTCGCGGAACGCGCCCATCGTCCAAGCGATCCAAAGTGAATCGGGCGAGATCCATCCCTTTCCGGTTTACCCCACGGTGGCCGAAGCGATCACGAGCACGAACCCGCCGGGCGGTTCCGAGATCGTGGAAAAGGCGAAACGGTATCGCTGGCCGGCCGAAACGGCGACGGAGGAAGAGATCATCAAAGCCCACCAAAGGCTAGCGATGAGCGGCTTTTTCGTGGAACCCTCCTCCGCGACGGTACTTCCCGCGTTAAAAAAACTTCGTCGAAGAGGTGTGATTCCCCCTGAGTCGTGTGTGGTCATGGTTCTGACCGGCTCTGGGATGAAAGACCTCTCGTTGTTGCCACGGAAAGCAGCGGACACCCGTGTCGTGGGTCTGGAAGACCTGGAGAAGGTCTTGTCCGAACGATCATAGGAGGAGAAAATGTCCAAGCCAGATCGAATAGACGGTCACTTCGATTTACTGATGTCGCTTGATCATAGAAGGCGGATCGGTCAAAAAAACGTTATAGAAACGCAGTTTCTCCCTTCTTTTCGGGCGGGAGGGTTCACCGGAATGATCGCGTCGGTTTTCATAGAGGACCGATTCTTACCCGAGATGGGATTACGAAAGGCCTTAGACCAGATTGGGAGCTTGTATGAAGACCGCCGGGAGAGCCAAGGGACGTGGGATATCTGTAAGACCTATGAGGATTACGAGCGATGTCGACAAGCCGGGCGTTTCGGTTTCTTCCTTTCGTTGGAAGGAGCCGACCCCTTGATGAACGACTTGGGTCTCCTCAGGGTGTTCTACGAATTGGGAATCCGATTTTTGGGCCTCGTCTGGAGCCGTCGGAATTACGCTGCGGATGGCTGCCATTTCAAACCGGTTTCGGAAGGCCGAAAGGGCGGTCTGACGGATTTTGGGGTAGCGTTGTTGAAAAAAGGGGAAGAGTTGGGGATGATCATCGACGTGAGCCACCTGAACGACGAAGGGTTTGAGGACGTCTACGCCTACGCGAGTAAACCGTTCATCGCCTCACACTCCAATTGCCGGGCGTTGATGGACACCGCCAGGAACCTTCGGGACATCGATATTCGACGGATTGCCGAAATCGGCGGGCTGATCGGCGGCAACGCAGCGAACATTTTTATCAAAGACCCTCCTCGTGAAGCCACCGTGCGGGACTTCGCAAAACATCTGGCCCATATGAAACGCCTAACCGGCATCGATCACGTGGCTTTAGGGTTTGATTTCTGTATACACCTTAGGGAAGACAGTCCGAGGCCTTCGTCTACGGATACCGGCGGTATACCCGTCTTTAGAGAGATCATCGACGGCCATCCGGAACTGACCCGTTTGGAAGAGGCGTTGCGAGAAGAGGGGTTCAACCCGGAAGAGATCGAAAAGGTCTTCGGAGGCAACTACGCGCGGTTCCTCCGCGCTCACCTTTCGCAGGCATAGGATCCGGAATCTCTAAAGCCGGGCCGTTAAAGCCGCCCGTCGGACGGGGAAGGCCCTTGAACGGTCATCCAAAAACAGACCCCGTACAGTCCGGGTATGTGAAACAGGGGGTGCCTGGGCACACCGATCCAATCGTCGCCCAGCATCTTGTGTATCTCCGTCGTCAGTGATATATTGTGTACGGGGGCGTCGCACCCCGTTTCGTCGTACCACAACCCCGTTTGCAAACGTAAAGAAAAATGACCGTCGGAGGAAAAATCGCCTCCGGTGGGCTGTAACGCGATAAGCGCTCGGCCCGAGTTTTCACGCTGCGACTGCGACAGCAGCTCGGACAGGGAATGCTCGGACGGTTGGTAGGCGAGGTGCGGGTAATCCATAGAGGGAACGGAGTCATATTCGGCTTGGGCCGCGCCGGTTAAAGGCAAAAAAAACCTCGTTGCCGTCATTTTATCGGTAAAAGGCATCCGGAAGACGCCGCTTTCGATCAGAAGGCACCGGTCCTCGGGGTTTGTCGTCCCTTCCATATCGAAAAAGGCGTTAAAGAATTGGTCTTTCCTGTTTCTCGACTGATAGAGTGTCAACCCGTCTGCGAAGACTTTTTCGCCCATTCTGCCGGCGTATAAAGAAGAGCCGGACCCGTATGAGATACCGTTGAGGGTTTCCCAAAGCGTTTTATTGTACAGAGGGTCGTTGAAGAAAAAGAGGACCGGAATCCTTCCTTCGGGAGCGCAGGGCTTCTGTCCGAGCCCGTCGCAGAGCATCCGAAGGGCATCCAACGCCGCGCGCTTGTCAAAACTCGGTAATCTGAAAGAAAGCGTTCCATCTTTTACGTTTTCGGAGTCTTTTCTTTTTAGGGTTAGGTAGAATTCAAAGTACCTGGCCTTGTGATAGAGGTCGAGCCCGACTGTATTCCTGAGATGGCGGCTTTCGCTGATATAACGGATGTCGTGAACGAAAGAGCAATCGGGAAATCGGCGGTTTTGCTCTCCCAGCATCTCTTCGACCTCCCAGAGAAAATCGTACGCATCCATATCCGTCTCGATGTATTCACGCTCTTCGTGTTTGTCCGCGGTCGGGGAGGCCGTGTACACGACGCCCATATCCAGACGTTTTTTCGCTTCTTGGGTTAACCCTTCTTCGTCGAATTCGCCCAACGCGCCGGCTATACCGATCTTTCCATTCTCGTACAAACGGACGCTACCCCGAGTGATCTCTCTCGATCGGGTGGAATCGATGGCACCCCCTCGCAATCGGGCGCATATCTCGCCCACAGTTTCTACGTACGCTTCCCTGATCATACGAGATCAACCCACCACATCGATCTCGGAAATCCGCACATAGGGGCCTCCGAAATCGATCGGCAATCTCAATTGGTCTCTCTTCGAACACGTGACGAACGGATTCTCGCCGAGACTCGCTCGATCCGATATCCCGTCGATTTTAAATAGGGTGCCAAAGGAATTTCCGGTTAGCAGCGAAATTTTTACCGGCTCGGCGATCGTTCCCCTTCGAATCCGATAGGCGATGATCGGAGAAACCGTAAAGTTGGTGGAGCCGAAGCCACTTTTGATCGTATCGATGAGAAAGCCATTGTCCACTTCGCCGATGAGCGAGCACAGCGGTGTTTTTCCGGGTTCGATGTAGGTGTTGGTCATCCGAACGATCGGTTCATACTCAAAACTGATCGCCCTCGCGTTTCCGGTGAGGTTTTCACCGAAGTCGACGGCTGTGGATGCGTTGTGCAGCCTCCCAGCCATCACACCGTCACGGATCAGATAGGTCTTCCGGGCCTTCGTCCCCTCATCGTCGAACGGGGTGTAGCCCATCCCCAAAACGCCGCCGTCATCGACGATCGACAGGTTTTTGTGGGCGACTTGCTTTCCGATCACCCACCGATCCTTTAGTGTCTGGTCTCCTTGGTAAGTGTCCGATTCGCTGAGGTGTCCGAAGCTTTCATGCGCGAAAACGCCCGCGGCTTGGGGGGAGAGAATGACCGGATAACGACCGGACTCGACGCTCTTCGCGCGTTTGAGGAAATCGGCGGAACGATTCAGCGTGTTCGCGAACTTCCGATCTTGAGCTTCCATATCTCGGTAAACGTGTGCG